>JACCDI010580272.1_pt1 | contig 30870 bp, 36 predicted proteins | sample 7442791 | NCBI WGS metagenome assembly JACCDI01 (sample SAMN15323434, study PRJNA562643) | freshwater metagenome | isolation source: river surface water | place: USA:Blue River Watershed | collected 2017-08-15
AAGTTCGGGTACTTACACCGTAAAGGCGAAAGATGGTAATGGATGCGTATCGTCTGGTATATCTGTTAATATTACCAAATCGGCACCTACACCAGTAGTTAACCAAACAAATGTTGCATGTAACGGTGGTACCGGTTCATTAAATGTAACAGGAGCGTCTGGTGGTAACAATGGACCATATACGGTTTCAACAAATGATTCAACATACTTTACAATACCAAAATTATTTAGTTCATTATCTGCAGGTACATATACATTATATGTTAAAGACGCATCTAATTGTAAAGCATCTTATACATATGTTGTAACACAACCATCAGTTTTAACAATTAGTGTTAGTACCGCAACAAACCCAACTTGTTGGGATGGAAACAACGGTTCGATAGTTGTGTCTGCGGCGGGTGGAACATCACCATACACATATTCTAAAGACGGTGGTTCAAATTACCAATCAAGTGCTACATTCAGTGATTTAGGTGTGGGTACATATCCATTGATAGTAAAAGATGCAAATAATTGTACGGCATCAGTTTCACAAACATTATCCAAGTCAGCACCAAATGCAACAATTTCTGTTACAAATCCATCATGTTTTGGTGGAACGGGAGTTATCGATGTTTCAAATGGAACAGGTGGAAACGGAGGTACATACCAATCTAAATTAAATTCTGGAGGCACATACGCAAACTTACCACAAAGTTATACTAATTTAAGTGATGGTAGTTATACAATTTTTGTAAAAGACGGCTCAAATTGTGTACAAACATATACCGCAACTGTGACAGTACCAACTCAAGTAACCGTGGGTACCTCTTCTATAACATATACCACATGTTACAACGGAAGTAACGGTTCAGTTACTTTAACTGCATCTGGAGGTAACGGTAATTATCAATTTAGAATCAATTCTGGCACATGGGTTAACACCGCAACATTTAGTGGTTTGGGCGCCACATCATATACCTTCCAATCAAGAGATACTGCAGGTTGTGAATCAAGTATAATAACTGTAGATATGACCAAAACGGCACCTAATTGTACAAGAACGGTTACTAACGTATCATGTAATGGAGGTTCTAATGGTTCTATTGTTGCATCATCACCATTGGGTGGAAATAGTGGAGTTTACACGGTTTCAATTGATGGAACAACCTATCATAGTTTCCCTAAAACATTTGGTAGTTTAACAGCGGGTAATTACACCATCTATGTTAAAGATTATGAGGGATGTGTTCAAAGCTATAACGAATCAATAACAGAGCCAACTTTACTGACCGCCTCAATCACTAACATTGTAAATCCTCCATGTGGAAGCCCAACTGGAGGTAGTTTAGATATATCATCTACAGGTGGTGTATGGCCAAAAACGTATAGATTATATGAAGATGAAACATCACCGTATACAACTTGTGGAGGAACATTAATAGCCACATACACTGGTGTTACGTCAAGTTCAACAAGTAGAACTGTAACAGGTTTAACATCTGGTGGTTTCTGTTTAGAAGTTACCGACGCAAATGGTTGTGTAAGTAATAGTGGTATAACCGTATTAACAGACGGTGCGTCATATTATAGATATCAAGTATTAAGATGTAGTGATGGTGCAACATTCTACATGACATCACCTGACCAATTACCATCTGCATTCTTAACAGGTCTCGCGGCTGTAAAAATCAATAATGTTTGTTATCAAATTGACTACTTCTTAAACACAACATGTACTATGGATAGTCTTCATTTAGATGATGGTCAATATGCGTCGTACTATACTAACTGTAGTAATTGTGCGGGTGGAGGTCCTGGACAAAATGTATAATAATAATTTAAAATAAAATAAAATAAACAGATATTTATAAAAAGAACATAATATGCCAACATTTGATAGATTACAAATAGGATTAACAGGTTCAGTTGAACCAAGTAATTTCACCATTGAAATATATGAGTGGAATATTACAAGTGCGTCCGCACAATTAAGAACAACAGTTGCTAGTGGTGTAACAAGAACCACATTGTCAACATACAATGGAGGTACATTAAATGGAAGTAATTACGGAATTTCAGGTATCACAGGTAATGATTATTATTTGAAATTAACCGCAAATAATACTTGTCACACAGATGCATCACTTTCTTTGAGAGAACCGGCATATGCATTATCGGTCCACAATCAAGTACCAATAACATCAATGTACGGTTCTGGTAACGTGTTACCGGTAACCTTTACCGGTGGAATACCACCAACCGTTACAACTTCGCAATCACATTATGACCTTGCAAATTTTGATGATGTGTTCTATTTGGCGGATGACGCTACCAATTTTCCTACTGTGGGTTACGGTACAACGTTCTCTACAAACTTTACATTTACTCATTTAGGGACATATGATTTATCCGATACTTTACAAACAGGTAAATGGTCTAACGGTGTTTTGGATGTTAGTAGTATGACATTAGAACAAACACAAACATCCCCATATAAAACATATAAAGTTTTGGCAAATCAAACTCCAGGTATTGAGGCGGATAATACGGGTACTACATATTATAGTCAATATAGATTGACCTTCAATCCATCAAATACTTCAAGAACCTTTATAATATATTGGGCCGGTTCTAACGTTTAATCACTTTATTATAGTTAATTTATTCTCTATATTATCATTAAAATATCTATTTTGATATTTAAGAATATAGAGAATTTTTTATGCCAGAAACAAGTGCAACAAGTTCATATTTTGGTCAGTTGACATACACTATCCCATATACAACATCGGGTATAACTCAGTATTTCGATAATAGATTGGATTTTATGAATGGTTCGTTATCTGGGTCAACCGGAATGACCAAAAACTTTACATTTATGGCTATTGGTGCTAGTAGAGTTAATGAATTAAAAAAATACGGTACAAACACATATTCAGGTATCACAACGGGAAATACATTTAGCGGGTCATATTATACGGGTTATACCATTGATAATTTACATTATATGGATTTTACGGGTAGTTACACAATGATTACCGGCAGTGTACCAAGTTATTTCTCATCAGGTTCTTTAAATAGAATTACAGGAACAACACAATTTGCCACGGAATACGTGATTAATAACATGTTGACAAGAAATGAACATTTTTTGGGGTTTATGGAACAACCAAGAGTATATTCAGATGTCTTTGTGGAAAGAGGAAAGCAAGGAGTAATGGAAATGAATCTAAGACTTGGAGAAATTGATAATATGGGTGAGTTGGAGATATATGGTAATGGTTTCTTTGATGTGAAAAAACAATAAAATTATATTTATTAATAAAAAGACATGGCAGTAGGTTCATATGGTATAGTTAGACCGGCAGACGTTTCACCAGCAGATGTGGAAATTTTTTACCATTATACAAGTGGTAGAACTAGTACTGCACCGGTAACATTAAAAAAATTAGTATCCGAAGATATTTTAACACCGATATATCATAACTCAAGTACAACGACAGATTCATCGGCACAAAATAATGAAATTTTAGGTGGTTTGTATAATTTGAAATTAGAGTCTGCGAATTTCTCTGATTTAGGTTATTATACTTTACATCTAAGACCAAAACAAATAAGAACAGCAATAACGGATTGTGGTGTCTTAGCGTCACTTCCATCAGTTAGAGGATTGGTTATTGATGTATCTTCAGTACCTACAGCTGATAGAGGAAAATTCTCACCACAAGGATTGGTTGGGTATAGAATTGAATATATTAATTCATCAGACAAAAAAACTAAGATACCTAACTTTTATAGAATGGTAACATCATCATTTTATTGTACACCAATCCCATCTAATTTAAATAATTCATCAGATAAAGCAGTTAGATATCAATATACCGACCAAACAACTAACTTTTTATTTTTAACGATAACGCCATCATCTTCACCGGCAAGTAGACCAAATGTTGTTCCATTTATTGGTGAGCCAGGACAAAAGATTATTATTTCAAATACATTCTTTAATCCAACAACAATAGAAATTGAGATGGTTGAACATGACGCAACTACTCTTGCTCACGCTCTTTACGGTAATCAAACTAAAGCAATTACTCCGGGTATCTACACCATCTATGACAATAACAATAATATCTACAAACAATACAACCTATATGAAGTTAAAGACGAATTTAACGAGACATTATATGAGGTACGTGAAGAAAGAGATAATATTGATGAAACGTTAAGTTTAGATAATATCACAGGATAATGGCAACAAGATACAAAGTACCAAGTCAAGCGGCGAGTGGGGCAGATACGTGGAGCGATAGTTTAGTCGGTCAACAAATTACCGATGGTACAAGTCAATTGACTAATACTAACTTTGCTGTCGAAAGAGTTATTCCTGAAAGAGATAGTAAAAATTTCAAGACAAGTCCATTTTCTGATTATCTTACATTAGATAGTCTTAAAGAAGAAACAAACGCACCGACAACTCAATACGGTAATTCTAAAAAAGAAAAAATAAGATTCAAAGATAAATTAGATGATGGTTCAAAATCATTATTTGGTTCATTAAAAGAAAGGTTAAATGTTTCTGTTGGTAGAATCATATCCAAGTTTCCTGCCGCAGTCTTAGTCGATGAAAATTCGTCATATCTTATTACAGATTATACTGCATTTAATGCAACATATACACAAAGCACAAACACCACAAATTTTTATGTACCTGAAACAATCATCTTTAATCCATTTGATATTGTATTAACTAAACCTAATAGTAATACAATACCATCAACAGATAATACTATAAGAAATTTATATTCTTCTTATAAGAAATATGTTGTTGATTTTAGTGGTAACACTTATAATGTTGTTTATTATAAAGAGGCGGATACAAATGGAAACATCAATTTAAGAGTTGAAGGTAATATTTTTAGTGGAACAACGGGTACGACCACGAGTATTTTAATTAGACCAAATGATTCTGTTACCGAGGAGTTCTATAACAATTTAGATGAATTGGAATCTATTTTAATGAATAGATTTACAAATCCAAAATATACTGCAACATTTAAAGTACCAAGAGATAGTTTTGATGATACAAGTGTAGATATTGTTGACGTTACAGTTGAATGGCCAATTTCGAAGGATAATTGGAATTTACAAATTGTGGGTATTAATTACGATGATTATATAAATCAATTAACAAGTTTAGGTGATGAGATTGATGATTATAAATCAAACCTAATTGTTAGATTTCTAACATCACCACAACTTTTTGAATTTGACACTGAAGAAAAGAGAGCAGAATCTATATTTCAATTATATGGACAGTCATTTGACAAAGTAAAAAAATATATTGAGAACATTGCTTACATGAGAAATGTAAGTTATGATGGAATTAATAATGTGCCTGACATCTTATTAAAAAATCTGTCAGAAACATTAGGGTTAACAACCGTTAATTTATTTAACGAAAAAACACTTCAAGAGACTTTATACACGAGACAACAAGCTGAGTATCTTGGATTACCGATTGGTAAGACATTAATTGAGGCTGAGTACGAATTTTATAGAAGAATTTTAACAAATTTAGCACAACTATACAAATCAAAAGGTACACGTTTGGCTGTTGAGTTCTTTTTGAAATTTTTAGGTGCACCCGAACCGTTAATTAAAATTGATGAATATGTTTATAAAGTAACATCCTTACCTAATAGTCCGAACATAGAGGATGATATTGATGAATTAATTAGAGGAACAAAAACTCAATATGAAATAACCGGTTTTACAACATCGGCTATTACTTACAACGTTGTTGGTGGTTCAACATTGACAGGATATACTTTAACAGGAGCAACTATAACTGGGTCAACTAAATTAACAAGATTAGAATACCCAATAGATGGTGATGGATATCCAAGAAAAACAACAAATTTATCAACAGATATATATTTTCAAAAAGGTTCCGGTTGGTATGATTTGACATTAAATCATAGGTCATCAAATATCATAGATGAAGAATTATCAGTACTAACTGGTAGAACAAAAACAATAAAAACCAAACCAAAACCATATACGTATGGTGAGGATTATTTTGATAATTTTAGAACATTAAATGGTTTAGATTATGGATTTGAATTAGAATCTATAATAGATAATAGAAAGTCTTCAGTAATTACAGATGAACAAGAATCTAAATTAATATTAAATAGAAAAAATATTAATGTTTTTTTATCTCCGTCTAATGGAATAAATTATGATATATATAGACAATCAAGAAATTTAGAATTATCATTTGGATTATTAACACCACAAACAGGAACAACATTTGCGGAATACCTTAATGAAGTGTTAAACACAGTGATTACAAATTCAAATTTAATAAAATATAAAAAATCATATTTTGATTTAGAAAATATTTTTAATCAATACACCTTAAGTACAGGATTTACACCATATAATTTCATATCTGTAAATGAGTTCATAACAAAAATGACGCCATATTGGGTTGAAATTGTTGAACAATTTATTCCATCAACAACATTATGGTTGGGAGGAAATCTTATAGATAATAACATCTTTAATAGACCAAAGTATCAATATAAGTTGCCAAGATTTGGTGTTTATAGTACTTTGTCATATAATTCTACCGTATTTAATTGTACCGACGCTATTGAACCAACTCCAACTCCAACACCTACACCAACAGGTACATCCACACCAACACCTACACCCACTAATACTAAAACACCTAGTCCCACACCAACTAATACACAAACACCAAATTCAACGCCAACTAACACGCAGACTCCTAATCCAACGCCTACTAATACGCAAACCCCTAACCCAACATCAACTGTTACCCCAACAAACACTGCTACACCAACATCAACAGTAAATATGGGTACAACCACCCCTACTCCAACCGCTAGTATCACAGTAACACCAACCGCTAGTATCACACCAACTTCGACACCAAACTCTGGAACCGCATTATTTAATTGGGTTTATAATGAAACTAATGGTGCAAATGGTGAAATGATACTGTATATAAATGGTAATGTGGTTGAGAATAGATTTTCAACATCAAGTGGCTCGTACAATGTTAATATTGGTGATACAATAAACTGTGAGGTTATAACAAACGGATGTACGGAACCTAATCCTGATGCTAATTCATATTGTGTCGGTATTATTGCGGATGCGGATTGTCAAACAGGTAGTGGTAGTATAACCACCACAAACTATACAGTAACAAGTGGTGATATTGGAAACACGATAACATTGACTATGACTTCAACTTGTGATAATGGTTGTGTATAAAATATAAAAAATAATATTTATAAGATATGAGCTTTTTAAATTCAACATATTCAGCAACGGTTGCGGCAAGATTAACTCAAAAAGGTAGAAACGCCATTGCTAATGGTAATTTTAACGTTGACTATTTTGCTGTTGGTGATTCTGAATATAACTACGGTGGTTCAACTCAAAATACGTTTGCACCATTTGATAAAGATATTAATGTCAAATATCCTTTATGGTTTACTAGTGGTTCTACTTTTTATGGTATTCCAGTTGCCGCGGCTACCACAATATCTTGTAGTAATGTTGTCGAATCAGAAACAGGATGGACGGTTAATGTTGTATGGGATAGAAAACCAACAGGTGTTAGCGGAACTGTAGGAATAAATGATTATGATAGCTCAAAATATAGAGGTATAAAACAATTTTTAGGATATACAGATTCAGACGGTCAACTAACAAATACGGGAACAACGATTGTTAATACCGCTTCTTCTGAAGTTATAATTACTCCTGAAGAACAAAAATGTATCGCTTTGGTACATTATTCCAAAAGTGGTACAACCTTAGACACATATGCGTTTTTTAAATATGATGATTACATTAGTACTTCAACTGGTACAACAAGTCCTAATATTATTTCAGACAGTGAATATTTTAGCGTAACGATTCCTGGTTTGATGTACCATAGAAGTTCTTCAGCGACAACTGGTGTTACTTTCTATATGTCATCAGGTGCAACAAAACAAATAGTATCTAATTACAACTCAAAAAGTGTGTTATATTATAAAGACTTAATTGATAGTACAGGTGCCACACAAAATAAAGTTGGTAAAATATTCTTTAATCAAAAAACAATTGTTTTTCATGACGAAGAGATTGTTGCTGCGTTAGATACAAATTCAAAAAGAAGTTATACATTGGAGGCACCGTTAGTTTCAGGTGTGGCATCAAGTAATAACCCATTAACCGATTTAACAACTGGTTATACAATGTGGGTTACATATATGATGGGATATAACTCAACAGGCACATTACCTTGTAACTATTATGGAAAAGTTAGTGGAACAACCAATAATCAAAACATAATTGTCAAATTTAATAGTGGTCAATTTAAACACCTAAACAACGGTTATAACGCCAATAAGTTTTACATTTTAGTTGCTAGAGTTGCAAATGGCACACAGCCACAATCTACTGATTGGTATTTAATGGATTACACAACCGAAGCAGGGGGTTCTTCATTAACAGGATTAACAACAGGAGTAACATTCACAATTAATCAATCAAACTATTCGGGTAAGACCTCATTTAGTTTATCAACATACACTTCAGATAATTACAATACTGTAGAATTTGGTAATGAAAAAACATTTCCCGGCTCAGTAACTGCGGTTAGAACAACTGACATTGAACAAATGGTGTTTAATATTCCATTACCAACAGGTAAGTTTACAACATCACAGAACCCAACCTTTACCACGGGTAATCCTAAAATAACTGAAGTGGCATTATTGAATACAAATAAAGAAGCTTTAGTTGTTGGTAAATTAGCAACACCAACAGAAAGAACGGGTTCACAAGTAATTTCAGTTAAAATAGATTTCTAAGCTTTACATTTTTCAATATTTGATTTAATTTTTATTATATGAATATTGATGTAAAATTTAAAAACAAACCGAAAATCCTTGGTTTAGACATTTCAACAAAAACTATTGGGTTTGCGTTGTTTGATATATCTGGTTCCAATTTATTGGAATTGACCCATTTTTCACCAAAGATTAAACCACAGCCTGAAGATAAGATTGAAGAACTTATTAAAAAATCAGATGCGTTTAAAAAACATTTGGAGGGATATAAGAATATGGGAATTACCAAAATTATAATTGAGGAACCATTATTACAATCAAACAACATTTATACTATCGGTACATTATTACGTTATAATACTTTAATTTTAAAAAATTGTTACGATGTATTAGGGGTTTTACCAACATTCATTTCAACATACAATTCAAGAAAATTTGCATTTCCCGATTTAGTTGGGGCTAATGATAAAGGTCGTAATGTTTTATTTGGTGGATATCCAAAAGACATCGACAAAAAACAGGTAATTTGGGAACACGTAAATGCGGTATGTCCTGAAGTAAATTGGTTATATGGTAAAACCGGTAACCTTAAAAAAGAAAATTATGATATGGCGGATGCTGCGACTTGTGTTATTGGATACATTAACATGTCAAAAGAAATAAAAAAATCCGGCAACTAAGATTTCACCATTAGATTGTTTTGTGTTATATTTATAAAAAGTAGACGGGACCTGTAGAAATACAGGTTTGGTTGGTACGGGGGAGAGGTGGTGTTCTCCCCCATTTTTTTTTCTCCATTTTTTTTCTTATATTTCTGTAATCATGGTAGAACAAGAGGTAGATTACAGTGCGGTTATTGAAATTCTCGAAGACATTTTGGGAGATTATAAGATGCATAATGACTATAAAGGTCAAATATCTTTCGACTGTCCCGTTTGTTCACAAGAAATTAAAGGACTTGACCACGGTGATGGTAAAGGTAATTTAGAGGTAAATTACAAGTATAATGTTTTTAAGTGTTGGGTGTGTTCGGAATCACACGAAACCCACGGCTCAATTTACAAACTGATAAAAAAGTTCGGTAATCCGAGACAACTGAAAAAATACGAACTACTAAAACCAGATGAAACAGAAGACCGAGCAAATAGGGTATACAAAAAGGTAAAACTACCAAAAGAGTTTATTTCATTTAAAGACGCTAGCGCGGGTCTTAAAATGACACCACAATACAAACAAGCATACAATTATATCAAGAGTAGAAACATTACAGATATGATGTTACAAATGTATAACATTGGGTTTTGTTATACTGGTGAATATGAAAATAGAATAATTATTCCTTCATATGATGAGAATAAATATTTAAATTATTTTGTGGCTCGTTCGTACCTAACAAAAACAAAATTAAAATATAAAAATCCTGAAGCACAAAAAGAAACAATAATATTCAATGAACATCTAATCAAATGGGACGAACCAATTTACATTGTCGAGGGAGCATTTGATAGTATATTTTTACCAAACGCAATTCCAATGTTAGGTAAATTCATGAGTGATAATTTGTTTAATAAATTATACGACAACGCAAAAAAAATAACAATTATTCTTGACCCCGATGCGTGGAAAGATGCAGAACGATTATATCACAAAATCAACTGTGGTAAACTTATGGGTAAGGTATGGATTGCAAAATTAGAAGGTGATAAAGATATTGCAGACCTACAAGGTAATTTGGATTTGATTACAATAAAACAATTAGATTAATGAATTTAAAAGACATATCATTAGAAATTAATGATTTATTAGAAAAGAAAAGAAAGGAGTTAGAATTAACATTTGTTGAAGAAAAACACATTTATTTTATGAAGGATGTGGATGGTAAAGTAAAATCAAATTTTCCATCCGTATCTAAAATCATAAAAAAATTCCATAAACCATTTGACGCTGAAGGTATGGCATTAAAGATGTCAAATGGAGACCCCGAAGGTGCAAGACTTTTACAAGAACAATGGAAACAGGCTGGTGATTTGTCAACTAACATGGGAAGTAGAGTTCACTTTGAATTGGAATCAGATACAATAGGAAGATTTGGAAACTACAAAGAAGTTAGACAACCCATCTTCACAATCAATGAGGAACAAAAAATTAAAAGTGATAATATGATTATTGCTGGTAAGAATTTCCTTGATTTAATGCAAGAAAGAGGTGGTGTTCTTTTAGATACTGAAATTGTATTAGGTGACCCTGAAGAACAATATACGGGACAACCAGACAAAGCTTGGTTAATGATGAACAAAGAGAAAGACGACTTTGGTATTGTAATTACAGATTGGAAAACCAATCAACCAAAAAATTTCGAAGTTCAATATTACACAGGTAGAATGTATTCACCATTTCAAGATGTTCATGATAATGCGTTAGGTCACTATTATCTACAGTTACCTCTATATGCGAGATTACTATTGAAGATGTTGAAAGGTACAAAATATGAAGATAAATTATTCTTGGGTGGAGTTATTGTGTTATTAAAAGATGACGGAACATTTGTTGAATATAAAGTACCGCCAGCTGTAAAAAACACAGTATTAACTATGGACTTATCAAAATATATTAAAAGATGATAAAAAAGATTATACATATTGCTGATATTCATATCAGAACAATCCAAATGCATGATTTATATAGAAATCAATTTGAAAAATTAATCGAAGAAATTAGAGAACACGCAACACAATGGACTGAAGACGGGGTTGAGTGGAATGAGATTCGTATAGTTATTGCGGGTGATATTGCACATCAAAAGATTAACATCTCTAATGAACAACTTATGTTAACTAGTTGGTTTTTAAATAAACTCTCAAGTTATGGTAGGGTTGTTATTATTCCTGGCAACCACGACTTTTTAGAAAACAATACCCAACGATTAGATAGTATAACACCAGTTGTTGAATTATTGGATAATAAGAATATTGTATATCTTAAAGATAGTGGGGTATATGAGGATGATAATATTAATTGGGTAGTATATTCGTTATATCAGCACAATCAACGACCTGATTTTATTAAAGAAGGAGGTAAGTTTTATGTTGGTTTATTTCATGGACCAATTCAAGGTTTATCAACTGATTTAGGATATGAATTTGAAGATGCGTATGATAAATTAAACTTTGTTGATTTAGATTTATTATTGTGTGGAGATATTCATAAAAGACAACAATTTGTTTTACCTAATGGGGGTAAAGCGGTTATGGTTGGTAGTTTGATACAACAAAACTTTGGAGAAACTGTAAAACATCACGGATACGGTATATATGATATGCAAAGTGATGAATATACGTTCTATGATTTACCAAATGAACAACCATTTCTTCATTTTGAAATAACAGACATTAAAGATATTGAAAATGGTGAAGAAATACACGTTAATCTTGGATAATGAATTCATTCAATATTGTAATTTAAACAAAATTGATGATATTGATGAATTGGCCAAACAGACGTTTAATAAAGGATTTTCTTTTCTAAAATATGGGGAGACACCAAAGAGTATTCTAAAAGTACAGGAAAAAATAATAGAAAAGGAAATTATTAAAGAAGTACCTGTAGAAAAGATTGTGGAGATTATTAAAGAGGTTCCGGTGGAAAAAATTCAACACGTGGAAAATACCGCCGAAATTGATAGATTGAAAAAAGAAAACGAAGATTTAAAATCCGAATTAAATAAAATTACAGAGGCTCTTGAATCTTTTAACAAAAATAAAGTTGTTAAAGTGAATAACACAAACGATTTATATGATGAATAATTGGCAACAGTTATTTTTATTTACGAACATTTTTAACTAAATTATATTAAATTTTAAATTATGGATATATTATTTTTATGGATTATGATTGGATACGGGATGACATCAATCTTAGTATGGGGAAGTATCTTTGAAAGCACAAGAGTTTTTATAAAAAAACACTCAAAGTTTTTCGGTGACTTAATAAGTTGTACACTTTGTACAGCAACATGGGTTGGGTTTTTCTTATCTATTCTTTTAGGTGGATTAACAAATTACTTTTATGAAATTCCATGGTACATTTGTTTGTTTACGGATGGAATGTTTACCGCAGGTTCTGTTTGGATGGTAAACGCAATAATTGAATTTTTTGAAGAAAGTAGAATAAAATAATGAATCCATTTATAAAAGTCACGTGGGAAGATGTTCCTGAAAATTTTACTCCAGAAAAAATCAGGAGAGTAAAAACATATTTCCAAGAGAAGTATAAAGGAAAGAGTGTTCAAGTAATAACTAAAAGTTTATCTAACGTTAACAACACAAGATTAGAATCTTTGGAGGTCAGTGATAACATTTTAGACCATCAGTACCAAAAGAAGTTAATGAAGGATTTTATTAAAGATAATAACATCCAAGTTAAATGGGAATTAGTAGATAGACTTGATAATAAAGTTAACACTCAAATCGATAAACTTAATGAAAATAAAGTTAGATACAATAAGTGGTATATTAAAAAAGTTGAATTCTCCAACTTTCTATCATTTGGTGATAATAATACTATTGATTTTACAGATTTATCTGGGATTACAGTAATTGAATCTACCCCAAGAAACTTCGGAGGTAAGTCAACGTCAACTGTTGACCTATTAATGTTTTTGTTTTTTAATTCAACAACTAAAACTAAAACAAATGGAGAGATATTCAATAGATTTACAGATAAAGATGAAGTAACCGTTAAAGGTGAAATTACAATTGATGGAGATGATTATATCATTGAAAGAAAAACATCAAGAAAGAAAACTAAGGTTGGTGATTATACTGTAAGTAACAAGTTAGAATTCTATAAAAGAAAAGAAGATGGTACAATGGAGAATCTTTCTGGTGAACAGAGAAGAGAAACCGAATCATTTATTGCGTCTGCCATAGGAACAGAAGAAGACTTCCTATCGACTATTTTAACTACAGGATATAATTTAGAAGAATTAATTGAATCTAAACCAACCGCTCGTGGACAGATACTAACTAAGTTCATGGGATTAGAGAGCTTAAAAGTAAAGGAAGAAATTGCAAAAGAGATTTATAATGATTGGAGTAAAAAATTAGTTTCTAACACTTATAACAAAACACAATTAGAAATTGATATTGAAACATACCAAAATAGTATTGCAAATTCTGAACAAGAAATTGAAAAACTAAATGGTGATTTAGAAGATTTTAAAGAAAGGTTAAAAAAATTAGAGGGTGAGAGAGATGGTGCATTAGAGTCTAAAAATAATGATGTCGATAGAGATTTGATTAACACAAATCCAATATTGCTACAGAGAGAAATAGATGACTTAACATCACAAAAAAAGGCAAGTCAGTATAATGCCGATAATGTAGATGTTACCGAACCATCAAAATATTACGATGAAGAACAACATAAAGAGTTAAGAGGTCAAATGGCCGATTTACAAGGTATTGATGTTGCATGCAAGTATGATAAAGGAGAAAAGGAAAAACTAATCAGAAAATTTGAAGAAGGTTCTGTCTGCCCAACTTGTAATAGAGCACTTGATGAAGTCGACCACACTGACGAAATTGAAAAAATTAAAAAAGAAATTGAAGAACTTGTTAAAGAAATTGAAACAAATAAAATAGCTTTTGATTCTTTGAAAGAACAGTCGGATATTTTTGAAACTTTAAAAACGGAATTTAATAATTACGAAAGAAACAAATTACGTAAAGCTCGTTATGAATTGGAAGTTGAACAAAAACAACACGATATTACGGTTAAACAATCTAAATTAGACAATTACGAAAATAATAAAAAGAAATTAGAAGAAAACCAAAGAATAGATGCATTAGTAATTAAATTGAGAACACAGATTGAAACTGCAAATGCGGATATTAGAACAACAAACACCGCTATTGAGAGACATAAAAATAATGTCACCAATATGAATGAAAAGATTGGTATTAATAGAGATTTAATTGTGAAAATACAAGGTGAGGAAGAATTGTTATCAGTATTCAAAATCTACTTAACCATCTATGGTAAAAATGGTATCTCTAAAATTATTATGAAAAATATGATTCCATTGATTAATCAGGAATTATATCGATTACTATCCGATAGTTGTTATTTCATTTTGGAAATGAATGTAAACGATAAGAATGAAGTTGAGTTTGTGATGATAGATAATGAAACACGTATCGTAAAACCATTAAACTCTGGTTCAGGTTACGAAAGAACAATTTCATCTTTAGCTCTTCGTAGTGTGTTGACTAAAATTTCATCATTACCAAAACCAAATATTGTGGTTATGGATGAAGTATTTGGTAAAATTGCGGATGATAATCTTGAAATGGTTGGTGAATTCTTTAAAAAGATTAAAGATTACTTTGAACATATATTTGTCATTTCACACAATCCATTAATTCGTAACTGGTCTGACAATATTATAATGATAAAAAAGGAGGACAATGTGTCCTCCATAGATTTTATTACAACTAAAATATCTTAGCGAATGTGGCTTGCGACTATTCTCAAGCCACGTTCAATAACATTTAAAGTATTTTCACAATCAACAACTGCATCGTGAGACTTTCCTAAAAGTGCGGCTCTTTCTTCAGGGTCTGGAAAAAATCCTTTAATTAAACTACCCATCGCACTTGATTTTTTTCCGGTTCTTTCACTTGATGAAAACTTATCATTAATCGATTTAAAATGTTCATTTTCGGTTGATAATGATTCTAATGCCGGAAAAAACACTCTATTAAAGAAATCAATTGTGTCAAATATTTCTCTATCTTTTGTTTTAAAAATTTCATGAACTTGAATCATACTTAAATCAAAAGGTGCATTGTGAGCCATCAAAACGACATTATTATGTCTATCTAAAAATGAATCAAATTTTTCTAAGGATGCTCTTTCATCTTCAAACTCGTCAGAATTAGCAAGGTCGTAATGATTAAACTTCAGTACGGCTTTAACATTACCAACACCTAATTGAGACTTAAATTCAGGACTTTCCGTATCATCTGGAACATCTTCTGTCTTATTAATAATATCTTTAATATAATCGTTAAGCTTTATTTTTTCATGAAACCTCCCAACCTCAATAAATTTTAATTGTCTTAAATCAAATTTTGCGGCAATACCTGCTAATTGGGTAATTTGGTCAGTTCTACCTCTACTTAATCCTGTGGTTTCGGTATCGAACATTACAAATGTAGAATTCTTACGTTGTAAAAACCATCTTAATAGGTTTGTACTAGGGATTTCTAATTTGGCTTCTTTGATGATGTTTGTCATTTTATTCATGTTTATAAATATTTCACAAATATAGTTTTTTTATTCCAAACATTTTTATGTATATTTGTTCTATACTAAATTAAAATTAATATGACACCCAAAGAATTAAAAGATTTTGGTCTTTACGGTAAAGACTATGGTATCAGTTCATTAGACCTACACAGATACAACCAAAGAATTGAAAATAGTTTAACCCCATACATTTTGGAGGAAAGACAGATGAATGTAACTGTTATGGACGTGTTTTCACGATTGATGATGGAACGTATCATATGGGTAGCGGGAGAAGTTAATGACCATATGTCGGTTGTTACCCAAGCCCAGTTAATGTTTTTAGATAGTCTTGATAACAATGACATTACAATGCATATTGATAGTCCTGGAGGTTCTGTTAAATCAGGTCTGTCCATGGTCGATGTAATGGATTATATTAAATCTGATATCCGTACAATCAATACAGGAATGGCGGCGTCTATGGGTTCAGTTTTATTGGGTGCGGGGACAAGAGGTAAGAGAGGTTCCTTAAGGTTCTCACGTACCATGTTACACCAATCTTCAGGTGGTGCGGGTGGTAACATTCAAGATGCACGTATCACATTTAAAGAATGGGAGAAAATTAACGATACTCTATTTGAATTATTAGGTGGTTATTGTGGAAAAACCGCAGAACAAGTTAAACTAGATGCGAGTCGAGATTTATGGCTTGGAGCCCAAGAGGCCTTAGACTATGGGATAATTGATGAAATTATAGTACTGAAGAAATAACAAATGAAAGGGGACCAAAAGTCCCCTTTCTTATATTTATAAGAAAAAGTAGATATGAAAATAAACAAAACCTTAATCCTTGTTTTGATTGTCGGAGCAATTGCGTTGTATGCACTATTCGAAACGAATTCAATTAAAACAGACGTTGCAGGTTACTACCGTAAAATAGATTCTTTACAGAATGAAATTGATTCAGTTGAAAGAGAGAATCAAATTTTGGATAATCATATTGCAAACGTTGACAATGAAATAAATAAAGTCGAAAATGACATCACCAACGTAAATAAAAACATAACAATTATTAAAAATCAAACAAATGAAAAAGTTAATGCTGTTAACGATTATACTATTCACGACCTTATCAAGTTTTTCTCAGACCGTTACGAATCAAATGTCGGTGAAGCAAGACTCGATAGTACCATTAAAGGTACCGACAGCAAAGTTGGTCATTAAAGATTTAATTTCATACGACGGATTAAAGCTTGAGCTAATCGAAAAGGATAGAAAAATCGAATTAAAAGACCAACAAATTGGATTTTTAAATCAAAAGGATACTTTGAAGGACCAAAAAATTGGTAACTTGAATACTATTATAGAAAAGAAAGACCAGCAAATTAGTCTATATGACAATATGGCAAAAGACCTACAAAAGGAATTAAAAGTGCAACAAATGAAAACCAAATTCTATAAAGCGAGTTCGTTTGTAGGTATTGCAGTTGCGGTAATAACCACTTCGTTATACCTTGCTAAATAATGAAAAAATATTTTGGAATAAAAAATATTATTATTCTTGTTTTATCGGCTTCAACCACCATAGTAGCCATTAACCCAATGGGTGTTATGCCGAACAGAACAGAATATCATGAAATAATTGATTCTATTCCATACCCCGTTCACGATACTATACCTTTTGAATCTTTAGTAGAAGTGGAGGTTCCTGTTGATGTACCCATTCCATATGCGGTACACGACACCGTATTTATGCACGTAGATACAAGTGTAATTTTAAAAGATTATTTAGCAAGGATTGAGGTTAAAGAAACACTAACCTTACCAAACAAACAAGGTACAATAGATTTAACTGAAGTGGTTTCAGGAAATAAAATTATAGATAGAACATTTGTTGCGGATGTTAAACAAATCGTTAAAAAAGATACAATTTATACCCCCCAACCAAAGAAGGGTCAGTTTTTTGCTGGTTTTGATATGAGATTTGACAAACCAAATGTTGTGGAACTTTTAGGTGTGGGTTTGGTTTATAAAGATAAAAGTGATAAATTGTACAAGATTGATATCGGAGTATCAAATAGAGTAGACCAGAACAACACAGGAGCCTTCACACCATATTTTGGTGGAGGTGTTTATTGGAAAGTAAAAGTTAAACGATAATGTATGAAAACTTTCATATTATTTATTTTCGGAATGTTTGATGACCACGAAGATGTGGAATTTTTTTGCACGGATGTCCTATCCGAAGTTTCCTCGATTAATAAATTGAGGTATGTCATTGAAAATTCAATGAATATAATTGTAATATTTGATTCTGATAGTGATTATAAAATACTATCCAATGATTTATATTCCGTTTTGGGTGTTAGTGAAAACATAAAATTATATTTCATTTTCGAAAGAGATAGTTTAGTAACCGCCCATTTACCTCAACAAGTTAAAGATTTTATATTCAAACCGGCGGAGGAGAATAATATAATGAAAATTGAATATACGAAAGAAATATACTCACCCTCAATGGATTTAGATGAGTTGTTGGAAAAAATAGAAAAAATGGGTGTCGAGAGTTTAACCCCCGACGAAAAAAAATTCTTGGATAATTTTGACAAATAGATTTTTTTATCTATTTTTATACCTACCGACATTATTCACACAAAACCCATCACAGAATGAAAAAATCAATTATTTTGAATCCTGAGGAAATTCAAACTTACATCAAAGACATTCGTAAGATTCCCGTAATTTCCCACGAAAGACAAGACGAAATATTTGAACTACTAAGAGATAGTAAAATAGATAAGTCTTTACAAAAAGAATTGTACAATGAGTTAGTTGTTGGAAATTTACGATTTGTTATATCCGCGGCTAAAATGTATCAAAATCAAGGGATGGATTTACTTGATTTGATTTCTGAAGGTAACATTGGATTAATAAAGGCCGCAGAAAGATTTGACCCCACAAGTGGATTAAGATTTATTTCATATGCGGTATGGTGGGTAAAACAATCCATTATAGCCTCTTTGAATGAAAATGCTCGAACCATAAGGATACCCTCTAACTTAATCCAAGAAGCTCAAAAAGCCAAAAAAGAGGAAAGAGTATCATCCGAAGATAATTTTTACATCAATACCGAAGATGAACCCGCTGGTTCTAATTTACCTTATTGTGTCGGTTTGTATAAACAAATAAATGAAGAAGGAGACCAACTAATTGACGTAATCCCAAATAGAGAATCCCCAAACCCCGAAGACTCACTTAATACTCCTGAAGAGATTAAGAAAAAAGTTGCAATGATGTTATCTGTTTTGGATGAAAGGGAAAAAACAATAATCGAAAGATATTATGGACTAACAGGAATAGAGTCCAATTTAGAGGATTTAGGTGAAGAATTTGGTTGTACAAAAGAACGTATTAGACAATTACGTGATAAAGCAATCAAGAAGCTAAGAAATGAGAGCTATGGTCTCTTAAACTATTTATAATTTGAATGGGTAACAATTGGTTAAAATACTTAGTAGCACTATCGGCAGTTTTAATTGCGGGTAGTGCTGCATACTTTTCAGTGACTGGATTAGGTGTTCTATTTAGTGGAGCGACGGTTGCTGTAATGATTATGGCGGGTTCTTTAGAATTTGCCAAACTTGTTTCTGCCACTTATTTAAAGCAAAGATGGAACGACATTAAAGGATTTAATAAATGGTATTTATCTTTTGCCGTCGGAATATTAATGTTAATTACATCCGCAGGTATTTTTGGTTACCTATCAAACGCGTTTCAACAACAGAATCTTGCGTTACAACAAGTTGATAGGGAAATATTAATTCATACCACAAAGATTCAACAGAACGAATCACAGATACTACAATTATCAAAACAAATTACAGAGTTTAATTCCAACCAAGGTAAAATTATTGAAGGTGGAAGAGTTAATTCACGTTTACTCCGTTCAATAGATAATAGGGATAAACAAATTGAAAAACTAAACGATAAAATATCTTTATTACAAGAAGATAATGCCAAAGAAAACGATGCAATTAATAAGATTAAAACTGAAAACTTAGAGTTGGAAAAAGAAGTTGGGGGTTTTAGATTTGTTGCTGAGGCGTTTGGTGTAGAATTAAACACCGTAGTTAAGTTTTTTATAATTTTGATTGTTTTTGTATTTGACCCGTTAGCAATAGCATTAATCATCGCATTCAATCAATTAATAATGAAAAGTAAAGACACCGAATCAACACCCGAAGATTTAAAAAACTTTGTTGATGAAACGGCAAGAATACGTTTGTCAGAAAGAGATTTAGAAATATTGGAAAAACACTTATTGAGTCCAGAGGGACCAAATGAAAAATTAAAAGCGGCGGCTCAAAGATATAGTGATGAGGTAAGAGAAAAACATACACCAATTAAAGGATTTAAATTCGACGAGGAAAAAAATAGAACGGAAGAAATACTTTCTGAAATGATGAAAAATGACCAAGAGTTAGGTTTATATGATGAGCCATTCGATAATCCAATGATTAAAAAAGAAGTTGTACCGGCATTATCTGACGAAGAAATTCGAGAAATGTTCATGGATGAATATGAAAGAAAATTCGAAATGGTTGAAGAAGATTTTTCCACTATAGAACCTACAGAGGAAGAAGAAAGTGAAAATTTTTCCACTATAACTCCAAATTCCGAGAATATTTTCCAAGACGATGAATATCTAACTGAGGCAATTAGGGAATTTAATCAAGAGTCAATCGATGATGGTGAATGGACTCCTGAATTGGAAGAACAATTTTGGAAAGAACAACCGCCAGAACCTTTTGCAACACCCGAAGAACTTAATCTGAATGTTCAAATATTAAATGATACATTGAGTGAGGTGAATAGTGAGATTGATAACGATACGTCTAAAGAAGACGAAAAAAAAAACTAGACGAATTTACCGAAAATCATCCGAGCCAACCTTCAAATACCGAAGATTATAGATTTTCTAATGTTGGAACACATAATTCTTTGTTTTATGAATTTGGACCAACAAAAAGAAAAAAGAGAAGGGTGAGAGATAATGATGATGAATTATATTGGGAAAAAGATGATACAAATCCTAACCAAGTAATTTATGATTTGGAAAACAATAAAATTATCATACCTAATTCAGAGGATGATGACTTAAATAATAAGAGTGAACAAATTTGATGAAATGTTAATTATTCACAAAATCGAAAAATTAGATAGTAAAAAATTAAAGGTATCCAAAAAGAAAACAAAAAAAACTCAAATTTTATTATACGATACAAACAGAAGAATAGACGACTTTATAAATAAAATAAAGTATCGTAAAAATGGAAAATATGAAGATATACCACATTTTGTTGTATCGAAATTGGGGATGGTCTATCAAATATTGGAAACAGACAAAGTCACAAATACATTTAACGACCCTAAAATTGACAATAAACAGATTAAAATTGCAATTGAGAACTTGGGTTGGTTAAACAAAAATACCATCACTGGTGTCCTTAATAATTGGATTGGTGACCCTTATAGGTCCGAACCATATATACGTAGTTGGAGAAATTACTATTTTTGGGACAAATACAACGAAGACCAACTAAAATCCTTATCTGAACTATGTGATAAAATATGTGAGGATGAGGGTATTTTTAAGCAAACAGTACCATCACAAGGATACTTAGAAAGAGTCTCAAATTTCAAGGGAGTCGTATGTAAATCAAACTTTTCAAGTATTTATACAGATATAAACCCTTCTTTTAATTTTGGGGTGTTTTTTAATGAAAACTATGAAAATGAGAAATGACTATGATTTTACCAAGGTAATGTTAAAGACGTTAAGAACTCTTAACGAATCTAAATCGGGTAAATCGACAATGAACGAACAAGTCGGATTAACCGGACCATCACAAGAACAAAGAAATTCTGACAGTGTACCTCCAAGTTCCAATAAACCAGATGAAGATGTTTATGATAAAGTTAATGACGACATAACAGTCATTAACGATGTTGACGTTAAATTATTATCATCAGATAATGCTGATATGAAATTAACAGATGAACAACAGGCATCTATTTCAGGCCTTATTGATAATTTCAGACAACAAGTTTCTCAAATAGTTGATTTAGACCCAGGTTTTACAATTAACATGGACCAAATTAGATTAGACGGAACATTAACCGACGATGATGTATCGTTTGTGTTAATTGCGGGTAATGAAAGTGGTACATATGTGAATGCAGACATGTTAAAATTAGAAGATGAAACTATGATAACATTAGGTAAACTATTAAAATTTGAAGAGACTTTCAAATCTACAATGGAACCAATAATAACACAAAGAAATAATAACATATAATGGCTTTAAATAATCAAGACAAGTCGGAGATTGAAAGAATCGTCAAAAAGGAAATCAAGGATTTTATGGATTCAACACAGGCTCATAGGATTGTTGTTAAAACAATCCAAGACGAGTTGGGAACCAAAAAGATTGATGACAAAATTGTCGATTTATCTACAAAGGTTGTGGTTGAATTATTTAAAACACTTTGGCAAAGAAAATCCTTCTGGGAAGGACCATTAAAAAATGTTAAATAAAGAAAAAGAAATAAGACCCGATATTGAAGGTGAAATAGAAGAACTTCAACGAACATCTCAAGAGTTGAGTAGAGATGAGGGTATTGAAGTTTCTGTGGACGAATTGGTTAATGCATTTGAAGAATCAGAAGAAGAGACATTAACACCAAATATTTGGAAACGATTAGAGAATACAGAATCAAAAAAGATTCTTAAGGGTGATATTGAAGCGGTTGAAAAAATTGCTAAAAAGTATGACAAAACTAGTCCCAAAATTTTAGTTAGAGAATTAAAGAGTGGAGATTATGAAAGACCACTTATTCTTAATTTAAACGGTCGTTATATTCTTGTGGCTGGAAATACAAGACTATGTACAGCAAAGGCGTTAGGAATGTATCCTAAGGTTTTTATTGCAAATATTGAGAGTAATTTAGAAGAAAAATGGTCTGAAAAGTACAAACGTTCAATAGATTGTAATAATCCAAAAGGGTTTAGTCAAAGAGCTCATTGTCAAGGAAAAAAGAAAAAGGTGGAAACCAAAGAACAAACGATGGCAGATTCATCAGGCTCATTTGAGGCACCATCTATAGGTGGAATGATAAAAAGACAAATACATAAAATACATAATTCTAAAATAAACGAACAACAACAAGAGGTGGGTGAAGCAACGGACGCGAGTTCTTCAGGTTCATATGATGTTCCATTATTTGGTACATCACCTAAAGGAAGAAAAAATCCACTTAAAATAGACGGTCCCGATAGTATCTACAAAGGTAGAGCGGTTAAAGATAAGAAATTCCCTAAATGGGGTGGACCCGATAGTGTTTTCGTTAAAGTAAAAGAAAAATGTAAAAAATACCCATATTGTAATCAGGGGAACACAGGAGCAATCGAGTTCATAAAAGAAGACTCTGAATTACAAACAATAATCAGTGAAACCTCAAAAAAATACGGAATTCCACACAACCAACTGGAAAATATTGTATTAAATGAGATAACCAAGATATTTATTTAGTATGAAAGTTTCAGAATTAAATCAATTAATTGAGAATATAGTATCAGAAGAAATTAAAAAGACGATTATAAAAGAGTCTGAAGGTAATAAATACGAGGTTTACCACATCACATGTGAAGGGGAACCATTGGCAACATTCAATACTGAAGATGAGGCCAAGGAACAATTACCGAAATATAAAAAATCTCAGAAGGGAGAACTTATCATTGAGAAGGGTGTATACGAATCACATAGCGACATGATAGATAAATTAGATGAGATGGGAGAACAATTAGAAGAAAAAGAAAATACAAATATGGAAAACCAAGAAACAATGGAACAAGGTAATAAATTTCTTAAAGCAATGTTAGACGCCAAAGAAAGAGGTGATGAAACATTTGAAGTTGATGGAGAAACCCACAATGTTAAAGAATCTTGGAAATCTCTTGAAGAAGAAGAATCAAAAGAGGAGCAATATGCTATGGAAGAGGGAGAAGAATGTATGGAATGTGGTAGTGATATGAAAGAAGAATTACACGGTGACCAAGACCAAATCGATATGAATAAAGATGGTAAAATTGGTCCTATTGATTTTAAAATCTTAAGAAGTAAGAAAAAAGATGTTAATGAAACTTCAGAAAAATCTTGCAACGAATGTGGAGGTATGTTGAATGAAGAAGGAATGTGTTCTGAATGTGGTTCTATGATGAATGAATCTAAAAAGAAAAAAACATTACGTTTAACTGAGTCAGAATTAGTAAAACTAATTGAAAAGATGGTTAATGAATCATCAATACCAACCGTTACAACAAAAGCTCAATCAGAAAGTAAAAAAGCAAATGAGCAAAATTTGAATGATGTTAATAACAAAATGAAAGATTACTTAACAATTCCTGGTAACAGTAATTCAAAGTTTCCTCATCAAAATACAAAAGGAGACAATGTAAAAGTAACTCAAACAAGTGAAGAGCAAGAAACAATTGCAGATGAAAAAGGAAGAGGAATGGAAAATTTAAATTACGACCACGAACCTTCCAAAAAATTTAAAGAAAGATTAAAAAAGGCATTAGAAGGTGATTCTACCATGGGTAATGGACAAGATGCCGCTAATGTAGTAAAAAGTGATTTAGGTAAAAAGGTTGAGAAAGAAATAGAAAGAAAAGAAGAGGACAAAATAAAGGAACCAAGATATGAAAAAGAAGCGGTTCCGGTTAGTAAAGTAAATGAAAGTGAAGAAAAGGCAAATCAAATTCTAAAAGAAGAAATTGAAAAAATGAAATCACTTTCATCATACAATAAAAAAACTCAGTAATTCTTCTTTTTCTTTCCTTAATTCCTTATATTATTAGAAGATAGGATTATGGAAAATAAAGAAAGTTATTTAGGGTTTATTTCATCTGAAAGCTATAAGCATCAAATCGATGTTTGGTATAGAGCATACAATATAAGTCGTGAGAAAATTGAACTTTTTCACGACTTTCTTATTTCCCTGTATGATTTAGTGAGTGAAACCTATTTGGGTACGGATGTTATTATAACTGAAGAAGACCAAAGAAGTCATTTTATTTGGTGTTGGGATAAAACAATCGAAAATTTTAATAAGGAGAAAATATTCTTTAAAGATAGAGGTAGTTTTTTTGAATATTTTTGGAATTTCTTTTTTGAAGCATACTACTACCAACAAACCGAAAATAGACCGGTTAGAATAACCGAATATTTTGATAAACTTTTTAATTTCAAATATAGAAAGTCTAGGTCCGAATTAGATATGTTAACCGAAATCTATAAATTATTTGAATTAAACTTGAAAAAGTAGATTTTTTTCCGTATATTCGTATCAAAAACCGAAATAATATGGAAACCCTAAAAAAGATAAAAGACCTAGTTGAGAAGATGTCGGTTGACACTCAGAAGGTTTATGAAAAGGGAAATCGAAGTGCATCTATTAGAGCCAGAAAATATGCACAAGAGATTAAACAACTTATTGGTGTATACCGTAAGGACATCCTAGAAGAAATGAAAAGACATGATGGAACAAATTAAATTATTTTTATTCATACTAAGTTTGGTATTCACCATTCGATTTGTGATAGAATTCGTAATTAAACTAGTACAAGATAATCCAACACCAATGTCAATTTCTAAGATAAACGAATCGTTACTTTATTTAACGATTGCATATATCATAACCTATTTTTTAATATAATATTTGTGTTTGAAAGTATAAGACTATTAAGACCTCATTTTCACTCTCTAAGAGAAATACAAGAGAATGTTAGTTTAGATATTAAACTACCGTTGACATGGAGATATGAGGATGTTGTTAAACCATACAGCTCAATTAAAATACGAGTTCAAGATAAGAACGAGAAATTTAATTTGATATCTATTATATCACAAGCAACACAAAACGGTTATGATGTTGTTTTTGCATGTGCAAATGAAATCGTAACGATTAATAAAGAAGAAGAGGAGAAACAAAGACTGTTTCAACAGAAAGTTAAGGAACTTCAAGAACTATTTAAAAAAGAATCGTTAGATAAACTTAAAGATATTAATCTACTTGATACATATGGACAAGAGGATACAACAAGCGTCGGATTGGCTGAAGAGGGAGATGGAGAAGGACAAGGTGGAGACGGAGATTCAGAAGAAACAGATGATTGAAGAAATAAAAAAATTGAACAAAACAGAAATGTTCAAGCCAAAACCAAAAGAAAAAAAATCAATCTTAAGTAAGATACTTATGATTTTAGGATATGGAAAAAAAAGGTGATTTATTAAACCAGTTGGCAATCATATCAGACTTGATTGAAAAAGTAAATACCAATACTACATCCCAAACTTTAATTTTAGAATTACCCAAAGAAGAATTTGAAAAGGCTTTTGAAACAATTCAAAAAAAATATGGTAGAAGAATCGAAAAACCAAAAAATAGTTTCTCTATTTCAATAGGACTTGTTGATATTGTTTTTAATATGAGTAGTGTCTAAATAATTCTCTTCGATTAAAACCCTTACTTTCGAGTAAATCATATAACATTCTTCTTTGATGTGTTGTTATATCCTTAACAAAAATAAAATTACCCCTTTTCATTTTTATTAAATCTTCTCTAACCAATTCAAATAAACGAGAAGAATCATCCAAGTTTTTATTACCGAACATTTTCACATCGTTTTCTACCTGTATGAAAAGATTTTTATTTAATGTAAAAATCTGAGCAATTTCGGTGATTGGGGTTATTTTATTCATCATTTCATGATAACGAATTCTTTTTTTAGATTCTAAATCATAAACATATTCTTCCTCCCAATAAGGGATAATTTCTTTAATACGAAACTTATTCTCCTCAATCTTAGCCTCTTGATTTCTTCCTAAACTATCTTTAACCCACGGGTTAGTTGCCCATCTATTGTTGGGAAAAATAAGAGCCAATTCATATACTAACTCTTGTCTTCTTTTACCTCCCTGTAATTTAATAAATCTAGGTTTTCTTTCTGTCTTATACTCTCTCCAATATTCATATACAGTTGTTCTTTGCATACATCTGTACATTATTTTGACTTTCTTCTTATTACAGAAAAGAACTATAAAGTATTTTCCATTTTTCATAGAAACTTGTTAATGAGGGAGTATATTCCATATAAGGAAAATCCTGACCATATTAATGCAAACCAAATAATCCAACCATCAACCACCTTGGTCGAGTCGTAAATTTGTTTTTTGATATTTTTTTTGTTTTTACAATTCTTACATGACATGTTATAATATATACTTTTTTAAACTATTTATCAATATGAAATTTATTAAATTGGTCGAGGAAGTTGTTATTGAAATGGCTAAAGAAAAATTACCCGATGGGGGCGATTGTTTTGACGCCGCATTTGATTTTATGAGTGAAAATGCAGATGAAATACCTAACTTAAAATTAGTACACGGTTTCGTATCTGGACAAGGTAAATTAAGTGGTTATAGATTTACACACGCGTGGTGTGAGGATGATGACAATGTATATGATTACTCAAACGGTAAAACGGTTAAAATACTAAAGATGTTATATTACGGAATAGGTAATATAAATGAATATCAGGGGAAATACTACGATAAAGATGAATTTCGTAAAATGGTTGTAACCCACGGAAATAAAGGTCCATGGGAAGTCGAAAACAAGGTTTACAAAGAAAAATTCAACCCAGAGACAAGACGTTACGACTAAGGTTTTTTTTTACCGTTTTTTTTACTTATACTTTAGTATAAACTAAACATAATAAGTAAAATGATAAGTTACATCGGAGGTAAGGCACGCATTGGTAAATGGATTGTACCACAAATTCCAACAGACATTGAAACATACGTAGAAGGATTTTCAGGAATGTTTTGGGTGTTTTTTAATATGGATTTGACAAAATACCCCAACTTAAAAACCGTAGTTTATAATGACTACAACAGGTTGAATCACAACTTAATGAGATGGGCTAAACAATATGACGTATTATGGAATGCGTTATCTCAGTACCCTTGTCAACAATTGGGGGTTGTAGATACACCACCCGAATACTCTGAAATGTTCAAACAATACCAAACTGAAGTATTTGACGAGAATTTGGTTATCACCGAAGAAAACGGATTAGAAATTGCTTGTAAGTACCTTTATGTATTATGTCAGGTATTCTCAGGTTCTAAACCTGAAACTGCGGCTTATATGGATTATAAAGGAAAGTATCGTTGTAAAGTATTGGTGTTTATGGATAAGTTAAAAAATCCAAAATATCGAGAACATTTCGATAAAATAACCTTCGTTGAAAATATGGATTTCCAAGATGTTGTTGAGAAATACGATTCACCAACAACATATTTTTATATGGACCCACCATATTACAAAACGGAAGATTACTATTCCAACCACATATTTACAATTGACACACACCAAAGATTGGCAACGTGTTTACAAAACATTCAGGGGAAATTTAGCTTATCATATTACGATTTCCCTCAATTATCTGAATGGTTCCCTAAAGACCAATATCATTGGGAGCAAAAAGATTTCAGTAAAGCGGCTTCAACTAAGAAAGAAAAAAGTAAGGGTACTGAAATTTTAATAATGAATTATTAAAAATATTTATTGAGTATGAGTACAAATTGGTATTTGGTAAAAGTTCTACCAGGAAAAGAAAGGTCGTTGGCTGACGAATATAACAAACAAATATCATTGGGTAAAATGAAAGGAATCAATCGTTTTGTTTGCCCAACTGAAAAACAAATGGTTGTTGTAAGAAACAAAAAAAGTATTAGAGAAAAGGTATTGTACAGTGGATATCTTTATTTCGAAACGCCAAAAATTTTAAATGAAGATGAATTAAAAACACTTTCTTTATTACCTAATGTAATGGGTATGGGTGGAAATAGAACACCAGTTTTATTAAGAGAAAATGATGTTAAAAGAATTTTAGTTGATGAAAACTTGGAACAACATGTTGACGCAAAAAGATTAAAATACATTGTTGGTGAAAGAGTAATCGTTATTGACGGACCTTTTAATACTTTTGAAGGAGTCATTTCAGATGTCAAAGGAGAAAAGGTGGATATCGAAGTAAAAATATTTGGAAGAAATACCTTAGTTGAATTAACTTTGAATCAAATTCAAAAATTATAATGGACCTATCTCCTGAAGTTTTAATATACATCCAAACAGTAAAAAATTATTTTACGACGAATAAAGAAGCACACGATTATTTCATAGGAGATTCCAATGAAGAGGATTTTTTTAAACACTTAAGTGAAATATCACAAAAAAATTTTGATAAAAATGGAGAAGTCATGTTATCAAAAGAACAGTTTGAATTATTAAGAAGAACAATTTTAGCAATCACTGTTTCATTAAAAGAAATACCTGAAGAAACTCCCCACATTTTTATTGACACAAGAGGTTTTGGTAAGATTTGTCTTAACTAACTTTATTTTCTAATCAATTTATCTTATTATTGTTTTATGCAAAAGAAATTTTCGGCGTATTATCCGTTGTACGATACTGTCTATGGTAGTGAAACACCATTAGAACAATATTTCGTTATATTGTTTGACACATTACCATCAAAGTTTTTGAATAATTTGTATTATGACCCATCGGTAAATGATTATTTAGATAAAATAGGGTTTAAGAAAGTTAATCATGTGTTTTCTTCAAACAGAAGATTTGATTTAGCGTCACAATCATTATATGTTAATGAAGACAAACAAATCATAATAAGAGTTTATGGTAATGTACAAAAAGACAAAGATAGTTTAGTCCAAATAGATATTGCATATAACTTAGAAAATGGTGAAATTGAAAAACAATTAGATTTCCCCAAATTAAAAGAATTAGAAAGAGCCAAGAAAAAATGTAACATCCAATTAGTAAAAAGTGAAATGGGACATCTAGATACTGAGGAGTATGATTTGTACGTCCCACCAATCGAATTAGAGTTAAATTATGGCTCCGCATTTTCAAAAGTTCATGATGTCATTGTTAAAAAATTAAACGAAAATAATGGGAAGGGAATTATATTACTTCATGGTGAACCCGGAACCGGAAAAACATCATATATAAAATATCTTACAAGTTTAATTAAAGACAAGGATATTTTATTTATCCCACCATCAATGGCGGAAATGTTATCAGAACCAAGTATTATTCCATTTTTAATGGACCATAAAAATTCAATTTTAATAATTGAAGATGCTGAAAGAGTAATTTCCGATAGACAAGGTAGTGGTTCTCCGGCCGGTGTATCTAACATTTTGAACTTAACAGACGGAATTTTGGGTGATTGCTTGTCTATTCAAATAGTGGCAACATTTAATATGAAAAGAGAAAAAATAGACCAAGCATTACTTAGAAAGGGTAGATTAATCGCTGAACATAAATTTGATAAACTTTCGGCGGAAGAGTCAAATATACTTTTAAAACATTTAGGAAAGGACCATGAAGTTTGGCAAGCAACGAGTTTAGCGGATATATATAACATAGACATTGAGTTAATCAAAGTCGATAATAAAAGTAAAATAGGATTTTAAGAAATGGAAAATGTAACATCAGACAAAGTAAAACAATTACAATTAGAAGGGAAAAAATTATTAGTTCAATACACCGCAAGTTG
>JACCDI011854231.1_pt1 | contig 30860 bp, 29 predicted proteins | sample 7442791 | NCBI WGS metagenome assembly JACCDI01 (sample SAMN15323434, study PRJNA562643) | freshwater metagenome | isolation source: river surface water | place: USA:Blue River Watershed | collected 2017-08-15
AGGCGCCTTGATGCCCTCTCGCTATTTAACGTTTACTCATCTGCGTGGTTTAGCGCAATTTATATTCTCCTTTTAATTTCATTAATTGGATGTGTGTTACCACGCACTTGGGAACATTTCAAAATGGCTCGAGCGCTACCACCGCTAACTCCTAAGAATTTGGAACGGCTAGAAGAATTTACCGAAGTTAAAACACCGTTAACCAGTCAAGCCGCTTTAGATTGGGCAGAAGCGGAGCTTCGCCGCCGCCATTATCGAATCAGAAGGCTCCCAGATTCCATTGGTGCAGAAAAAGGCTTTATTCGCGAGAGTGGAAATTTACTTTTTCATCTCTCACTTATATTGCTATTGATTGGCGTAGCTTATGGAGCTCTTGGTGGAATGCGAGCTGATGTGATTGTCAATGAGGGCGAAACTTTTACCAATGTCGCAACAAGTTATGATTCTTTGAGCACTGGCTCACTTTTTTCAGTTGATGACCTGCCACCATTCTCAATCAAAGTTGAAAAGTTCACTGCTAAATATGACATCGTGACCAGCGCACCTCTTGATTATCAATTAGATGTGAAAGTTGTGGACTCGCCAGGGACAGCCCCTCGAGATGTGGTCGTCAAAGTTAATGCGCCACTTACTTTCGGAGATACCCGCGTTTACCTGCAGGCAAATGGATATTCACCGATAGTCACGGTGCGCAACAACGAAGGTGCAGTGACGCTGCGCGGTGCTATTCCATTCCTTCCGCAAGATGGCAATCTCACTTCAATCGGTGCAATTAAAGTGCCTGATATGGAGCCCCAGATTGGTTTTGTCGCAAAGTTCTTACCAACTGCGGAGCGAACAAAAGATCGTGGTGGGTTCTCCAGTTTCCCCGAACCACTTAAACCGATTTTGGATCTTGCCGCATGGAGCGGAGATCTTGGATTGGATTCAGGAATCCCACAATCGGTCTATCGAATCGATACTGAAAAACTGACGCAGATAGGGCTAGCTGCGCTGAGCCCCGGTGAGCGCTGGGAATTACCTGGGGGAGTTGGCTCGATAACTTTCGAGGGGATTTCACCATGGGTCAACCTTCAAGTTGTGCGTGATCCAGGGAAGAAATTCTCGCTGGTTGGCGCGATATTGATTTTACTTGGGTTACTTGTATCACTATTTGGTCGACGGCACCGGATTTGGGTTCGCGTCAGTGAGAATAGTGGAGATACCATCGCTCATATTGCAGGATTAACTCGTTCGCCTGGTCTAGATAATGAAATCAAGACGTTAGCAATGAGTTTTGAAAAAGGGAGCCAATGATGTCTAAGAGCGACTTGGCGTATCTCTCTAATGATCTTATTTATGCAAGCATGGCGGTTTGTGCAGTTGCATTCGTCATCTTCGCTTATGAATTAGCTTGGTCTATCCGACTTGGTGAAGGTGCCGAAAAGACCACTATAAGTAGGCGCTCAAAAGTACTTCGAATAGCGCACGCCCTAACAATTTTATATTTCTTGATTCTCGCTGCTGCTGTTCTGGCTCGTGCACTCTCAGCAGGTCGAGTGCCGTGGGGAAATATGTATGAGTTTTCAATTACCGGCGCACTCGCATTTACCTTCGCATACCTTGTTGCCTCAATTAAGTTTGACGTTCAATGGCTCGGTATTTTGGTTACCTTTGCTTCGCTACTTACCTTGGGAACAGCAATCACACTTTTATATGTACCGAGCGCTCCATTAGTACCCGCTCTTAAATCAACGTGGTTAGTTATTCACGTCTCAGCTGCGATCTTTTCTGGCGGGGTTTTCTTATTAGCTAACTGCATTGCCGGCGCATACTTAATCTTGGAGCGAATCGAACTCAAGCGCGATGGCGTGCGTCCGGTATGGGCAGCGCGTTTGCCTAAACTCGAGTCGCTCGATCAACTCTCATATCGCCTAGTTGCGCTGGTATTCCCACTCTGGACTTTCTCAATCATTGCCGGAGCCATCTGGGCAGAAGCCGCCTGGGGGAGATACTGGGGCTGGGATCCAAAAGAGACTTGGGCATTTATTACCTGGGTTGGCTATGCCGCTTATCTTCACGCCCGAGTAACGGCAGGATGGAAAGGTCGGCGAGCAGCGTGGCTCTGCTTAATTGCCGGTTCAACATTCCTCTTTAATTATGTGTACGTAAATATCTGGGGCGCCGGGCGCCACACCTACTCTGGTTTATAGAAAAGAGTTAGAGGTTACGTAAGAAATCTGGATTATCGTCGGGTGGAATTATTTTTTTTGGTGGACGCTTCCAGCCACCGTTACCGCGACCACGCTGTCTGCCAAGCACTAACCACGCAATACTCACAATTGGCGATGGACTGAAAAGGACAATAAGCAAAAGCCACGCCCACTTGGGAAGCTTCTGTACTTCTTCTTGCGGAGTTCGCGCACAATCAACAAAAGCATAGACAGTGATTGCGATAGAGATTAAGAGAAGTATGCGAAGCATGTGGAAAGTATATAAGAATTTCTGATTAGGCGCTGAGGATGAATCCGACAGCGTAGAGCGCAGCAAAAAGAAGTTGAAAGAGGGCTGTTCGTTGTAGCAAGGAGATCAGATCTCGGCCGCCAGCACCCTTGATCACAGTTGCCGCTAGGTAAAGTGCGATTGGTAGCAGAAGCGCAGTGAGAGCACACCACACGCGATCAAAAGCGGTAAGAATTCCCACAGTGTTACTGCCCAGCATTAATACTGCAAAGAAAATGCGCGTCCCTTTTTCACCCATGAGGACCGCGAGGGTGCGTTTACCTGATTCTGAATCTTTATTTCGATCGCGAAGGTTATTAAGGACCAAGATTGCACATGCCTGTGCACCGACAGGAATTGATGCCACGATTGAAAGTGCCGTGATTTCTCCACTTTGGACGTAAAAGGTGCCAAGCACAGCAACGACGCCAAAGAATAAGAAGACTGAGATTTCACCGAGAGCTCGATAGCCATAAGGGCGCTTACCGCCGGTATAGCCCCATGCGGCAAGTATCGAGAGCGCACCAACGAGAATGAGCCAGAGCGAAGTGCGAAGTGCAAGTATCAGACCAACTAGCCCGGCAAGTGCAAAGAAAGTTAACGCTGCAGCAAGCACGTGCTCTGGTTTTGCCACACCGCTTCCAACTAGGCGCATTGGACCGACGCGATCAGTATCAGTCCCTCGAATTCCATCGGAATAGTCGTTGGAGAAATTAACGCCGATTTGTAGTGAAAGTGCGACCAATAGCGCTAAAAGCGCATTACTCCATATTGGATTAGGTGCAACAAGTGATGTGCCGACAATTACTGGAGCGATGGCAGCAGGAAGTGTGCGCAAACGAGCGCCGCTGATCCACTCCTTAGTTGTTGCCATTGCTGGGAATCCTCTCGGGAGAGCTTAAATTTTCTCGGTTGGGTGAGCAGTAACAAGCGTTTCGAAGTCTGCCTTGCCATTGGATTTCAGGGGCATCTCAGAGAGTAGTAGCAATGAGCGCGGCGCCGCTACTTTACTTAGCGCTGCACCAACGATATTCCTTATCTCTTGTAGAGAAATTTTCTGAGTATTCGCGTTAATTCGCTCAAATTCTCGATTAACCATCACAACTCGAAGTGCTGCGCCCCACTCTGAGTCAGGTATCCCTATGACATGAATTTCGCACTTAGGGAATTGTTCTTGCAAGATTCGACAAACTTCACCAGTTGAGATTTTCTCTCCACCGGAGATGATTACATCATCTGCTCTTCCCTGTATGTGAAGTTCTCCCGCCTCATTGATTGATCCGTAATCGCTCGTGATAAACCATTCATTAACGAACGATTCGCGATTTGCTTCGTAATTATTTAGATAACCGAGCGCACGCATTGGTCCCTTTAACGAAATCCTGTTGGAACTATCGATTTTTATTTCTACACCCGGAAGCGCTTTTCCATTGTAGATACACCCACCGGACATCTCAGTCATGCCATAGCTTGTGACGAGTTCTATTCCAGATTCTTGACCTTGCTTGATGAGATTTTCTGGAACTGCTGCGCCACCAATGAGAACTTTCTTTGCATTTCTGAGCTGATCTAGAAATCCGTTAGGTCGTTCAAGCGCGCGATGAAGTTGCGTTGGAACAATCGAAATAAATTGCGCATTGGTTTCGACGGGATCTGTTCCCAATTCAATTGAACGGAGCAACTGATTAATTCCAGCTATGTGGTTAAGTGGAAGCGAAAGCGACCAGCGATCACCAATCTCAGCGCCAAGTGCTTGGTTACTACGTGATGCACTTATCTTTAGTGCGTTGGCGCTAAGCGCGACGATCTTGGGTACACCGGTCGAGCCACCGGTTTCTATCAGAAGCGCAGCGCTCTCTGGCAGCCTTTCGAAGTCCTCTATCTGCTCTGAGGAGATTTCTGTGAGCGCAACGGTCGGACCGCCGTCGATTGCTCGGGCAAGCGCATCGCGCAACCGCAGGGGTGCGACTGATAACGGGTCGATTCGCTCAACATTTCTCACGCCTCTAGGCTATCGCCTGTGAGCAAACCGATTAAAAGAGAGCCTGGTAGCCGTGAAATCCCACAATGGGAATCGATCGGGCAGTACAGCGATATCCGCTACGAACGCGCCGAAGGCATAGCAAAAATTACAATTAATCGTCCAGAAGTGCGTAACGCATTTCGCCCCGAGACGCTCGCACAATTACAGGAAGCTTTTAATATCGCGCGCGATGATGACAGTGTTGGTGTGATTATCTTTACTGGAGAAGGCACCGAGGCATTCTGCTCGGGTGGCGATGTGATGGTGCGCGGTGATGATGGATATATCGGAAGCGATTCACTTGGCAAGAAAGGCATCGGACGTCTCAACGTTTTAGATTTACAAATTCAAATTCGTAGAACTCCAAAACCTGTGATTGCAATGGTCGCTGGCTGGGCAATCGGTGGAGGACATGTACTACACGTGGTCTGCGACATCACTGTTGCTGCGGACAATGCAAAATTTGGGCAGACCGGTCCAATGGTTGGTTCCTTTGATGGCGGATACGGTGCAGGTTTGCTTGCGGCGCATATCGGCCAGAAAAAAGCGCGCGAGATTTGGTTTATGTGTCGTCAATACGATGCGCAAGAAGCTCTTGAAATGGGCTTAGTTAATACTGTCGTGCCAGTCTCTGAATTAGAAGCTGAGACAGTTTCTTGGGCGCGTGAAATGTTGCGCCACTCTCCTCTAGCGCTCCGACTTTTGAAAGCCGGCCTCAATGCTGCCGATGATGGTCTTGCTGGCGTGCAACAACTTGCTGGCGATGCAACGCTCCTCTTTTATTTAACCGAAGAGGGACAAGAGGGAAGGAATGCCTTCCAGGAGAAACGCCCACCTAATTTTGGTCGTTTTCCTAAGCGCCCCTAGCGATGCTCACCAGCGAATTACTCTCTCGCGTAGAAGTTATTGGAATTCCCACTCGCACCAACTTTCGCGGCGTGCAATTGAGAGAGATCGCGCTGATTCGAGGCGAGAAACGGTGGGGTGAATTCTCACCATTCAAAGATTATTCAATAGAACGAGATGCGCTTTGGCTGCAAGCTGCACTTGAAGCCGTTGATGAGAAATTTCCTGCACCAATGCGCACGCGCGTACTGGTCAATGCCACTTTGCCTGAAGTGCCCGTAGCCCAAGTGGGGGAGGTGCTCTCTTGGTTTCCTGGCTCACAGACTGTAAAAGTTAAAGTAGGTACTGCAAACGATGAGGAGCGCATTGAAGAGGTTTTTCAAATAATTCCGGATGCACAGTTGAGGTTAGATGCAAATGGAATGTTTTCTATTGCGCAGGCTCAAGATTTCTTTAGCACGCTCTACAACAAATATGGGCATCGTATTGAATATGTTGAACAACCTTGCGCATCTCTTGCTGAAAATAGCGCTTTGAATTTACCCATTCCAATTGCCATTGATGAAAACCTAAGGCTCGGTGATGACTTAGGTGAAATTAACAGAGTTGCTGATGTTGTTATCGTCAAAGTTTCGCCATTGGGGGGCATCTCAAGAGCTTTGAAAATTATTTCTCAGTTAGATAAACCGGTAGTAATCTCGTCTGCGTTGGAGAGCAGCGTGGGATTATCTGCAGGGATTGCACTCGCTGCACATTTACCTGACGATCTGAGCTGTGGACTTGGCACCGCAGCTTTACTAATGGGAGACATTGTTCGAGACCCGTTGCTGCCACAAAATGGTGCAGTGCCAGTGATTGAGGTTGAAGTTGTCGAGGAGCTGCTAGGGCGATATCGACTCGAAGAAGTGCAAGTAGCGTCGTGGCATAATCGCATTTCTAGCGCCCATAAAAAACTTATGGAAAATCTCGAGCGAAAGGAGTCGTTATGACCCATGCTCCTTCGCCAGTTTTGGGAGAGGTAATAGTCGACCAACTCATTCGCTCTGGTGTTCGTGATGCAGTTATCTCACCAGGTTCTCGGAACGCACCACTAACGATGGCGCTTTGGCGCGCAGCGGAACGCTCACGAATTCGACTTCATACCCGCATCGATGAGCGGAGCGCGGCCTTTCTTGCACTTGGAATTGCGAAAGCAACAGGTGCGCCAACTCCAGTGATTTGTACTAGTGGCAGCGCTGCAGCGAATTTTTATCCAGCGCTCTTAGAGGCGCACCATAGTCAGCATCCACTTATCGCAATCACGGCAGATCGCCCTGCAAGGTTGTGGCAGACCGGCGCAAACCAAACAACTGCGCAAGTGGGAATGTTTCCTGCAGCAGTTCCACATACTGTGAATATCTCCGCAGCAGGAAGCGCTCCCGGTCAAGTTCGCAGTTGGCGTGCGGAAATTGCCAAGTCGCTGGCAACGAAAAATCCAGCGCATATCAATGTCGAATTCGACGAGCCCTTAGTCGGCCCGCTCGAATGGAGTGAATCGCTAGATGTCGAGATTAATCCACTAGATCCGCCGCTCTTCTCGCCGCGACAGTTGCAGAACTATCACCCGCATGGAGCAATTCTTCTTGGACATGATCGAGCAGGCATTGCGCCATCGGATATTGCGAAATTGTCAGATGCGCTTGGTTGGCCAATATTGAGCGAAGATCCCTTGCTAGGAATAAAGGTGGTACCGCACACCTCCTTGCTCTTATCGGATGAGCAACGAAGAGTTGAGCTAGCGCCGAAAGTAGCAATGGTAATCGGCCGATTAACGTTAACGCGTGCTATGAGCGCCTATCTGTCGCTTGCTGAAAAAGTAGTCGTAGTTGATTCACGAACTGAAGAGATAGATATCGAGCGAGAAGGGGATGAAATCCATCTCACGCTTCCTCATGTGAACACGAACAGCGCTTATGAGCGTGATGCGATTTGGGAGGCGAAGTTCTTCGACTATTCGAAGGAAATCTCAGAGCGTTTGCCTGATCTACTACCAATTTGGTCGGAGCCAACCGCCGTTGTTGCAGCGCTCCGTGAGTTGCCTTCTGAGTCTGCGCTCTTCATCGCATCATCGCGACCAATCCGCGATATTGAAGCATTTGCAGAGCCACGGAGCGGAATCGAAACTTTTGCAAATAGGGGGCTAGCCGGAATTGATGGAAATATTTCGACCGCATTTGGAATTGCTCTCTCGCGCAGTCGAACATTTGCAATTTTGGGTGACCTTGCTTTTCTCCATGACATTAATGGCTTATTAATTAGTTCAGAAGAAGTCAAACCAAATCTGACAATCATTGTAATTGCCAATGATGGTGGTGGGATTTTCTCCACTTTGCCACAGAAAGATGTGCCGGGGTTTGAAAAGATTTTTGGAACACCACATGGCCGTGATCTAGTAGCTATCGCTGAAAGTTATGGCATTCCTACAGTCGGAGTAAGAACGCAAGAGGCTTTAATTGCTCAACTTGCCAGAAGTGGTGAAGGGCTTCGTGTGATTGTAGCGAACATGCCTGATCGCAAAACGAATGCCGAACTTCTAAATAACCTTACGCGCTCTCTAGCGCTTCTCTAATTGGAAGTAATTTCGCCTGGCTCTCGGCATATTCTTTCGCTGGGTCAGAACCTTGCACAATTCCGCATCCGGCAAATAATCGAATTTCGCGCGGGTTTGTCGAATTAATCTGAGCACACCGAAGTGCAATGCCAATCTCACCCTCGCCTTTACTATCAATCCAACCAACAGGGCCGGCATATCGACCACGTGACATCGCTTCAACCTCTTTTATTACACGCTGCGCAGCAGGACGTGGCGTGCCACAGACGGCGGCAGAGGGATGTAATTCCCGGACAACTGTGAAGAGATCAGCCGGCGCTAGTGAATCAGTGAGCACCCCAGTGACATCAGTTGCAAGATGCATGACATTAGAGAGGTGGAGCACAAATGGAGTTTCGGGCACATTTGTTGAGGAACAGAAAGGAGCGAGCGTTTGCGCTACTGAATCAACAGCGTACTCATGCTCTTCAAGATCTTTTGATGAGCGAGCGAGCGAGGCCGCGAGAGCTAAGTCGCGTTGATCATCGCCAGTTCGCTGAATTGTGCCAGCGAGAATTCGTGAGGTGACTAGACCTTTATTTAGCCGAACGAGAAGCTCAGGAGTAGCGCCCACAAGATTGGCAACGGAAAAAATCCACGTAGAGCTGTAATTCTCTGCGAGTTTATTCATGATGTGTCGGGCATCAAAAGGTAAATCAGATTGTGCAACTAAGTCGCGCGCTAGCACCACCTTCGAAATTTCACCGCTATATATTTTTGCCAGCGCCTTTCCAACATTAATCTCCCATTGTGCTGGCGAAATTGCGCCGCCCACCCAACTGAGATTGAGCGGCGCCTCTGGTTGCGCTGCTGGTGTTAGTTCGGGTGCGTTCGCTTCACCTATCCATGTGACCCAAGTACGGCCATTACGTTGACCAACAATTACCTTCGGAATAATTGCAACGCTTACTTCATCTGCATCAAAAGTTCCTGAGAGAAAGAGCAATGGACCGGTGCCAAACTTTTTCACTTCATCGTGGATTGTGAAGTGTGCACAGTGCTCCCGCCACCAGAGCCGAATTTTTTCAAATCTATCTGCGCCTACTACCTCTAGTCGATCGAATTCGCCCCAACCAACTAAACCATCTCCACCACGAACCCAGGCAAGAGATTCGCTATCGGGAAGTAGCGAAAGTAAATCTTGCGCATCGCTAACTTCGATTGTGCGTACTGATGGAGAGTTCACGAACGACGCTTATCCACCACTCGCCAAAGCGTTGGAAGAGCAGTTGCTGCAATTGCTAATTTGAGCGCTTCGCCAAAAATAAAAGGTGTAAGTCCAGCGTTAATCGTCCATGCCCAATCTTTGCCAGTTGACTGTTGCAGCCAGAGTAAACCGAAGGTAAAAATAATTATTTGTCCGACTAACATCGCAAGTAGCGCAGTAGGTAACTTTTTATCCCACTTCTTAGAAGCAAGAAAGCTCAAGACAACAGTTGCTAGGAACATTCCCACTAAGTAACCACCGGTGGGTCCAATAAATTTTGCGAGGCCATGTCCTTGTTGTGAGAAGACCGGCGCCCCTGCGATTCCAATTCCAAGATAGAGCGCAAAGGTAGTTGCACTGAGCGCGCGCCCATAACTTGCACCAATAAGTAGTGCGCCAAGGGTTTGACCGGTGACTGGCACAGGTGATCCGGGAATTGGCAGAGCAATCTGAGCCATCGCTGCAAGGAAGGCAACGCCTCCAAGAGCTAAGGCGCTATTAGTCAGAAGCGTGCTCTTCGGAAAAATCGCGGCGCGGAGCGACTGGGGACTAGCAGGGATTGTGGTCACAGATCTGCCTCCTTCAATTCGAACGAAAACTCGATTGGCATCCGAGCGTACACACCATAAAGATGTACCCCATGGTACGTGCCCGACTCGATAAGTCGCCCAAGGATGTCGCCGCCATGTTTGATCAAGTGGCAAAGCGCTATGACCTTCTCAATGATTTATTAAGTCTGGGGCGGACCAAGGCCTGGCGAAAAGTTGTTGTGAGCACAATTGCGCCCCGCCCTGGAATGCGAATTCTTGATTGCGCTGCCGGAACCGGCTCTTCCACCGCGCCGCTTGCCGCTGCGGGCGCTAGCGCTTTTGCATCTGATTTCTCGCTAGGAATGCTAGAGGCAGGTGCAACTCGTGAACGAGAACTCCCCTTTATTGCAGCCGACAATCTGGCCCTTCCCTTTGCCGACAACGCCTTTAACGTTGTAACAATCTCTTTTGGTTTACGTAATGTTGCTGATACCAAGCGCGCTTTGGAAGAGGCTTATCGAGTCTGCGCGCCTGGCGGGCGCTTAGTGGTCTGCGAGTTCTCCCACCCAACCAATCGCATCTTCCGAGCCATTTACTTCCGCTATCTAATGCGCGTACTCCCACCGCTGGCCCGAGCCTTCTCCTCCAACCCCGATGCCTATACCTATCTGGCTGAATCGATTGAGGCGTGGCCTAACCAACGCGCGCTCGCCGAGCTGATTGGCCAGGCCGGCTGGGGCAGCGCGGCATGGCAGAACCTCACTGGCGGGATAGTGGCGATCCACTCTGCACATAAGCCCAATTAAGGGCTCTTAAGGTGGGTCAGATAACACTCGAGGGCGGTAACTCAAGGCGAGAATGCCCCGTAAGATTTGAAGGAGTAGGCGCCATTTGGCTCTGACCTCAACGTCATAACCGATCCGGCTCAAGGGGGAGCGATGAATCCATATGTTCCGATTCTCGCAATTGGGGCTATTGGTTTCGGCTTTGCTGTGATTTCCGTTGTTGCCGGCTACCTCACTGGACCACGTCGATATAACCGGGCAAAAGCCGAAGCTTACGAGTGCGGCATCGAACCAACTCCGCAAGCAGCTGGTGGCGGACGTTTTCCTATTAAGTATTTCTTAACTGCGATGCTCTTTATCATTTTTGATATCGAAATCGTCTTTCTTTATCCATGGGCAGTTGCTTTCGATCAACTTGGCTTATTTGGAATCGTCGAAATGTTCTTGTTCATCCTTACCGTTTTTGTCGCTTATACATATGTATGGCGCCGTGGTGGATTGGAGTGGGACTAATGGGTCTCGAAGAGAAACTTCCTAGTGGTTTTGCACTGACCACTGTCGAAAAACTTGTTGGCTACATGCGAAAGAACTCATTGTGGCCAGCAACATTCGGTCTTGCCTGTTGCGCAATTGAGATGATGGCGGTTACTACTGGTCGCTATGACTTAGCTCGATTTGGTATGGAAGTCTTTCGCGGTTCACCGCGTCAAGCAGATTTAATGATTGTTGCTGGTCGAGTCAGTAACAAAATGGCGCCAGTACTTCGTCAAGTTTATGATCAAATGTCTGAGCCTAAGTGGGTAATCGCAATGGGTGCATGCGCATCCTCTGGCGGTATGTTCAATAACTATGCAATTGTGCAAGGTGTTGATCACGTGGTGCCGGTTGATATTTATCTTCCAGGTTGTCCACCGCGTCCAGAAATGTTGATGGATGCAATTATCAAGCTTCACGAAGAAATTAAGAATTCCAAACTCGGTATCAACCGTGCGCAAATCATCAAAGAAGTTGAGGCTGCAGCGCTCGCCGCAAAGCCAACCATTGAATTAAAGGGATTGCTTGCATGAGCGATATCGCAAAGCAGAATATGAGCGCCGAAAGCACCGGAATGTTTGGGGTGGCTGGATCTGGCGATACTTCGGGTTATGGTGGATTGCAGCGACGAAAGATTCAGGTTGGATCATCGGAGCGACCTTTTGGCGGATATTTCGACGAAGTAGTAGATGGATTAGAGCGGGCCTATCCTGGTTTTAGCGATGCAATTGAACGGGTTGTAGTTGATCGTGGTGAATTAACGCTCCATGTCCGTCGCGCGAAATTGCAAGAGGTGGCTCTTGTGCTTCGTGATGATTTGAAATTTGAAATGTGTCTTGGAGTCAGTGGCGCGCATTACCCCGATGAAAGTGGCCGTGAATTACGAGCGCTTTATCCGCTCCTTTCATTAACCCGTAATCAGCGAATTCGGATTGAAGTCTCTACACCAGATAGCGATCCGCATATTCCTTCACTCGTTGAAGTGTGGGCAGGCAATAACTGGCATGAGCGGGAAACCTACGACATGTTTGGAATTATTTTTGATGGCCATCCTGCGCTGACACGAATCTTCATGCCTGATGATTGGAATGGTCACCCGCAACGTAAGGATTATCCACTCGGTGGAATCCCCGTTGAGTACAAGGGCGCAACTGTTCCGCCGCCAAGTGATCGGCGGGTGTATCGCTAATGTCGCAAACCAATAATTCGTACAACACAGCACGAGAGACCACAGAGGGTCGTATTTATTCGGTCACCGGTGGCGATTGGGATGATCTTGTAACAGAGATTGGTTCAACTCAAGAAGAGCGTGTAGTGGTAAATATGGGGCCACAACATCCCTCAACACATGGCGTGCTCCGTCTAATTCTTGAGCTCGAAGGGGAAACCGTTACTGAAGCTCGTTGCGGAATTGGTTATCTTCATACCGGCATTGAGAAAAACACTGAGTATCGATCATGGGTTCAAGGGACAACCTTCGTTACCCGTATGGATTACCTCTCGCCAATGTTTAATGAGGCGGCGTATTGCCTTGCAGTAGAGAAACTTCTTGGTATCACTGATCAAGTTCCAGAGCGCGCCACATTGATTCGCGTGATGATGATGGAGTTCAATCGAATTTCCTCACATTTAGTCTGCCTTGGCACTGGTGGCCTCGAATTGGGTGCGATTACTCCGATGTTCTTCGCATTCCGTGAGCGCGAGATGATTCTCGACATCTTCGAGATGGCATCAGGCCTTCGAATGAATACTGCTTATATCCGCCCAGGTGGATTGGCAAATGACTTGCCAGAGGATGCGATTCCAAAAATTCGCGAGACTGTAAAAGCAATTCGGAAGAACCTAAAAGATAACGAGAAGATGCTCGTTGGTAACTCGATTTGGATGAAGCGCACTGCCGGTGTTGCTCATCTAGATCTCGCTGGTTGCATCGCGCTAGGAGTTACTGGTCCAGTACTTCGCGCAACCGGAATGCCGTGGGATCTTCGAAAGACTCAACCATATTGTGGTTATGAGAACTTTGAATTTGATGTCGTTACTGCAGATACCGCAGATGCATACGGCCGTTTCATGATTCGCGTGTATGAGATGGAGCAGAGCCTTCGCATTATTGAACAAGTTCTTGATCGGCTAGAGCCCGGCCCGGTCATGGTTGGCGATAAGAAGATTGCCTGGCCATCTCAACTCTCACTTGGTGGAGATGGGCTTGGCAACTCACTCGATCACATTCGCGAAATTATGGGAACGTCGATGGAAGCGCTGATTCATCACTTCAAATTGGTGACTGAAGGATTCCGCGTTCCGGCAGGTCAGGTTTATACGGCGGTCGAGTCGCCACGTGGTGAACTCGGCGCACACATCATCTCTGATGGTGGCACTCGTCCATACCGCGTTCACTTCCGTGAACCTTCTTTTAACAATCTGCAATCAACTGCAGCGATGTGTGAAGGAAGCCTGGTTGCCGATGTGATTGCCGCTGTTGCCTCCATCGATCCAGTTATGGGAGGTGTCGATAGATAATGGCCTCAACATTTGATGCGAATTTCTTATCTCGCCTAGATGCAATCATCGCTCGTTATCCACGTTCTCGCTCGGCAATTATGCCGATGTTGCACTTAGTCCAAGCTCGCGATGGTTTTGTTACACCTGAAGGCATTGAAGTCATTGCTGAGAAGCTAGAGCTCACTACCGCAGAGGTACATGCAGTGGCCTCGTTTTATACGCAATATCGCAAGACGCCTGCAGGTGAATATCACGTCGGCGTATGTACAAATACTTTGTGCGCGATTATGGGTGGCGATGCAATTTTTGCTGGCCTCAAAGATCATCTTGGCATCGAGAACAATGAGCGCACGTCAGATGGAAAAGTCTCTCTTGAACACATCGAGTGCAATGCAGCGTGTGACTATGCGCCGGTCGTCATGGTGAACTGGGAGTTCTTTGATAATCAAACTGTTGAAAGCTCGAAGACTCTTGTTGATGATCTCCGCGCTGGAAAGAAACCAGCGCCAACGCGCGGACCAAGTTCAGTACCAACATTCAAGGAAGCATCTGAAGTGCTAGCTGGATTTAATGATGGTCGTGCAAATGAAGGTACTCAAGCTGGCGACCCCACATTGCTTGGCTTGAAGATTGCTAAGGGGGAGCGGAAGTAAATGAGTAAATTAACGCCTGTTCTCTCAGCGCATTGGGATGAAAAAGATTCATTTACCATCGCTGGCTATCAACGCCATGGTGGATATAACTCCGTCAAGAAAGCGCTTGCGATGGATCCCGATGCGGTTATTCAAATGGTTAAAGACTCTGGATTACGCGGTCGTGGTGGCGCAGGATTCCCTACTGGAAATAAATGGGGCTTCATTCCACAAGGCGACAATAAAGATCACTATTTGGTGGTTAACGCTGACGAATCTGAACCAGGAACTTGCAAAGACACACCACTTTTGATGGCCAATCCACATGTTCTCGTTGAGGGCGTAATTATTGCGTCGTACGCGATTCGCGCTAAGCATGCCTTTATCTACATTCGCGGTGAAGTAACACATGTGACACGTCGATTACTTCAGGCAATTGAAGATGCTTATAAAGCTGGTTACCTTGGCAAGAACATCTTGGGTACTGGGTTTGATCTCGAGTTAACGCTACATATTGGTGCAGGTGCATATATTTGTGGTGAAGAGACAGCGCTCTTAGATTCACTTGAAGGCTTCCGCGGTCAACCTCGTCTTCGTCCACCATTCCCTGCAATTGCAGGGCTTTATGCCCGCCCAACGGTTGTAAATAATGTTGAGTCAATCGCATCGGTCCCCGCAATTATTGAAAAGGGTGCGGAGTGGTTCTCGTCATTGGGAACCGAAAAGAGCAAAGGTTTTACCCTCTATTCGCTCTCAGGCCATGTGAACAATCCTGGTCAATTCGAAGCGCCACTAGGGATCACGCTCCGCGAATTATTGGAATTGGCTGGCGGAGTACGGACTGGCCATAAATTGAAATTCTGGACTCCAGGTGGTTCATCGACTCCAATCTTCACCGATGCGCATCTAGATACACCACTTGATTATGAATCGGTCAGTGCGGCAGGTTCGATGCTTGGCACAAAAGCGCTACAGATTTTTGATGAAACAACTTGTGTGCTGCGCGCGGTACTGCGATGGACTGAGTTTTACAAACATGAATCGTGTGGCAAGTGCACACCTTGCCGAGAAGGAACGTGGTGGTTAGTGCAGATACTTCGCGATCTCGAAAATGGAAAGGGCAGCGAAGCCGATCTTGCGAAGTTGCTCGATCTCTGCGACAACTTATTAGGTCGTTCATTCTGCGCACTTGGCGATGGTGCGGCTAGCCCCATTATGTCTTCCATTAAATATTTCCGTGATGAGTATCTAGCTCATCTCACGCATGGTGGTTGTCCATTTGATCCAGTTGCATCAACTCTTTTCGCTTCTAGCAAGGCAGGTGCATAAGTCAATGACCGCCGTCCAACCACAAACTGATTTAATCACGCTCACAATCGATGGATTCGAAGTTACCGTTCCAAAGGGAACGTTGGTAATTCGCGCAGCCGAGCAATTAGGAATTCAAATTCCGCGCTTTTGCGATCACCCCTTACTCTCCCCAGTTGGCGCATGTCGCCAATGTTTGGTTTACATCGAGATTAATGGTCGCGCTTTTCCTAAACCGCAAGCGTCATGCACAATCCCAGTTGAGAATGGCATGGTTGTAAAGACTCAGCTCACCTCTGAAGTTGCGCACAAAGCGCAAGAGGGTGTCATGGAATTCCTCCTTGTTAATCATCCGCTCGATTGCCCAGTGTGCGATAAGGGTGGCGAGTGCCCGCTTCAAAACCAGGCAATGAGCAACGGTCGGGGCGAGAGTCGCTTTGAAGGAAAGAAACGAACATTTGAGAAGCCAATTCATATTTCTTCGCAAGTCTTACTCGATCGCGAGCGATGCATTCTTTGCGCACGTTGCACTCGCTTTTCGAAGGAAATCGCTGGCGATCCATTTATCGATATGGGTGAGCGGGGCGCTCTCCAACAAGTAGCAATTTATGAAAAAGATCCTTTCGATTCATATTTCTCTGGCAATACTGTGCAAATTTGTCCGGTTGGTGCGCTGACCGGCGCGGCATACCGTTTCCGCTCACGACCATTCGATTTGGTTTCGACTCCGTCAGTCTGTGAACACTGCGCTTCAGGTTGTTCTATGCGCACTGATGTCCGTCGAAATAAAACATTGCGTCGCCTTGCGGGTAACGATCCAGAGGTAAACGAAGAGTGGAATTGCGATAAAGGACGTTGGGCATTCCAATACACAATGGCGAAAGATCGAATCGCGACACCGTTGATTCGTGAAAATGGCGTTTTACGCGAGGCATCTTGGCCAGAGGCGTTGGCAGCAGCAGCTACTGGGCTAAAAGGAAAGAGAGCTGGCGTACTCGTAGGAGGTCGTGCAACTGTTGAAGATGCATATGCCTACGCAAAATTTGCTCGAATCGCGCTAGGTACCAATGACATTGATTTCCGTTCGCGCCCACACACTGAAGAGGAACGGAACTTCCTTGCCAGCCATGTTGTTGGCTCTGCGGTCCGTTATAGCGATATTGATAAAGCCGATCAGGTAGTGCTCGTTGGAATCGAACCCGAAGAAGAATCACCAATTGTTTTCCTCAGAATCCGCAAGCAAGTTCGTGAACGAGGATTAGTAGTAACGGCGATTGCACCATGGCAAACCCGAGGCTTTAAAAAACTTCAGGCAAAATATGTGGGCGTAGTTCCTGGTGGAGAAACAAAAGCGATTAATGAGCTTGCCCTTACTAGCGAATCAGTAATTGTTGTTGGTGAGCGCCTCTGTGAATCAACCGGAGCGCTCTCTGCAGTCGCACAAGTGGCGGCAAAGAGCGGGGCGAAGATTGCTTGGGTACCTCGTCGAGCTGGTGAACGTGGCGCCTTGGAAGCTGGGGCGATTGGAAATTTACTTCCCGGTGGACGTCCAATCTCCGATGCAGCTGCTCGAGTAGATGTTGCTGCAGCTTGGTCTGTTGATTCACTACCCGCTACGCCAGGGCTAGATGGCGCGGGAATTCTCGCTGCTGCTGCCACTGGTTCGCTTGAGGCGCTTGTCGTTGGCGGCGTTGATCCCTTTGATATGCATGCACCCGAAATTGCTGGCCTTGATAAGGCATTTGTTCTCTCATTGGAAATGCGACCAAGTGCAATTACTGAGCGCGCCGATGTAGTTCTTCCGATAGCTGCAGTTGTTGAGAAATCTGGTTCGTTTATGTCATGGGAGGGGAGAGTTCGCGCATTCGAGCAATCCGTTCCGGAAACTCCGCATCACAGCGACCTATATATTCTCTCGCTCGTTGCACAAGCGCTTGGCGCCCCTCTTGGTTTTAGCACGGTTAAGGCAGCCGCAAAGGAGTTTGGAACTTTAGCGAAATGGGATGGCGCTCGGACAAGCTTCCACGAAACTTCGCCAGCTGCCGCACACTCCTCGACAGTCCTTGCTACATGGCGTCAACTTCTTGATAACGGAACGCTGCAAGTTAATGAACCGAATCTTGCCGGTACCGCACGAAAAGCTGTTGCTCGAATTAATAAAGCATTAGCAGCATCACTAAGCGTCTCCGATGGTGATTTAGTAACAATCTCCACCGATCGAGGTGCGCTCTCGCTTAATGTCGAAATTAGTGATGTCGTTGATAACGTGGTGTGGTTACCTCGAAATGGTGTTGGCTCTCAATCACTTCGCATCCTTGGCGCTCTCAACGGCGCAGAAGTCAAAGTACGTAAGGGGCTGTGAAAAACATGACCAATATGAGAGATGCAATTCTGGATGATCCAGGTTGGCTCATCGCTATCAAGGGCCTCCTAGTATTCGTTTTCTGTGTGGTCTGTACTTTGTTGGCCATTTGGTTTGAGCGACGGATTGTTGCTCGGATGCAGCTGCGTCTTGGGCCAAATCGGGTGGGCAAGTTCGGTTTATTACAAAGCCTTGCTGATGGTGTGAAGTTAGCGCTCAAGGAAGATCTCATTCCGGCAGCTGCTGACAAGTTGGTCTTCATCATCGCGCCAGTAATTAGTGCGACTACTTGTTTCATGGCTTTTGCGGTTATTCCGATGAGCGGCCCGGTAAAGATGTTTGGTCAAGAGACCGCCTTCCAACTCACTGATATTCCAGTGGGAGTTCTCTACATCCTCTCAGTTGCATCTGTTGGTGTTTACGGCATCGTTCTTGCGGGATGGTCTTCCGGTTCTACGTATCCGCTACTTGGCGGTCTCCGTTCTAGCGCACAAGTAATCTCTTACGAAATTGCAATGGGTCTATCGCTTGTTGCGGTCTTTCTTTATGCCGGTTCAATGTCCACCATTGATATCGTCGATGCGCAAGATCAGTTCTGGTATGCGGTTGTGCTCTTCCCATCCTTCATTATTTACGCAATCTCAATGGTGGGGGAGACAAATCGCGCGCCATTTGATTTAGCAGAAGCTGAAGGCGAGTTAGTTGGTGGATTCCATACTGAGTATTCATCGCTCAAATTTGCACTCTTCTTCCTTGCCGAATATGTAAACATCGTTGGTGTATCAGCGCTTGCGACGACGCTATTTCTTGGTGGGTATCACGCACCACCTGGGCTCGGCTTCACCGAAAGTTGGCTCGGTGGATGGTTCACCTTTATCTGGTTCTTTATAAAGGTTGTTCTTTTCTTCTTCGTTTTTGTTTGGTTACGCGGCACGCTACCTAGGCTTCGTTACGACCAATTTATGCAATTTGGTTGGAAGGTTCTTATTCCTGCAAACATTGCGTGGATCATGATTGTTGCTGTTTTGCGCTACTTCACAACTAATGGCGCCTCGCGTGCATCAATTCTTATTTTCGGTGGCGCGGTTTTGGTGATTTTCCTCATTGGAAGTTCACTATATGAGCGAGCCAAGAGTAAGAAAGCTACCGTAACGCAATCAGCGGTGGATGCGCCTGCGCCTTATCCAGTACCCGAGCTTCCTATGAAAATCTCAACCTTTACTGTTCCAAGAGCGGAGCGCGAACGTGAGTGAATTAGAGCCAAAGCGTGCCATTGATGACGCTGCTGAAGAATCTATCCACATTCCAATAGATGGACCGGCACCACTATTCACCCAACTCAAGGGTTTCTGGACCACTTTCGCTGCTCAATTTAAGAAAGTGACAACTGTTCAATACCCAGAGGTGAAAGAGCCAACTGCACCTAGGTTCCACGGTCGCCATCAATTAAATCGCCATCCAGAGGGTCTTGAAAAATGTCTTGGTTGCGACCTCTGCGCGTGGGCATGTCCGGCGGATGCAATTTACGTTGAAGGTGCCGAGAACACTGATGACCAGCGGTACTCACCAGGTGAGCGATACGGCAAGGTCTATCAAATCAATTATCTCCGGTGCATTTTCTGTGGATTATGCATCGAAGCCTGTCCTACTCGTGCTCTCACAATGACCAATGAGTACGAATTGGCAGATGACTCGCGTAAGAAATTAATTTTCGAGAAGGAAGATTTGCTTGCTCCACTTCGTAGTGGAATGTTGCAACCACCACATCCGTATTACCCAGGTACAGATGATCAAGATTATTACCACGGCCGAGTCACCGAAGCGCATCCTTCTCAGGAGCAAAAGTGAATATCGCCGCAATCGTAAATAATCAGACGCAAACTCCCGAAGCAGTTCTTTTCTTCATCCTGGCACCGATCATGGTCCTTTCAGCGCTAGGAATGCTCATCGTAAAAAAAGCTGTTCACTCCGCGCTGCTGCTAGCGGTCGTGATGGTGGGACTTGCAATCCTTTATATCGCTAACGAAGCGCCATTCCTAGGTATTGTGCAAATTGTCGTCTACACCGGCGCAGTCATGATGTTATTCCTCTTTATTTTGATGTTGGTGGGCGTTGATTCTTCCGACTCCCTCGAAGAGACCATTAAGGGACAGCGCATCGGTGGCGTTCTTGGTTCTATTGGCGTGGGCTTCTTATTGATCTCCTTGCTAAGTCGAGCAGATTTGGGTCGTGCGTACTCTGGTTTAGATCTTGTTAACGGTGAGGGAAATGTCCAAGCAATCGCACGAACGCTCTTCACTCGATATGTATGGGCATTCGAAGTAATTTCAGCGCTTCTTATTACAGCGGCGCTTGGCGCTATGGTTTTGGCGCATCGCGAGCGATTACTGCCACGTAAGAGCCAACGCGAACTTGCCGCAGAGCGAGTTCGACAGAGCGCAGTGCCTGTTGCTGGTTTACCTGGTCCTGGAACTTACGCCCAACACAATGCAGTTGATATTCCAGCGCTTCTTCCGGATGGCTCTCCAGCAGATGCATCTGTATCAAAGGTGATTGCCGCGCGAGGCGAGTTAGCAAATCCGGCGGCCTACCGCATGAATGAAAGCGCCAAAGATAAAGAAGAAGGGGAGGAGTAGGAAACTATGTCACTAGATAATTACCTCTATCTCTCCGCTCTCCTTTTCACGATCGGTGCAGCAGGAGTTCTTATCCGCAGAAATGCAATTGTTGTTTTCATGTGTGTCGAGTTGATGCTTAACGCGTCGAATCTTGCCTTCGTAACTTTTTCACGAATGAATGGCAACATAGATGGTCAACTCTTTGCTTTCTTCACGATGGTCGTCGCAGCCTGCGAAGTAGTTGTTGGTCTGGCCATTATCGTCACTATCTACCGCTCTCGTCGCTCTGCTTCCGTTGACGATGCGAGATTGTTGAAGCTCTAATGAACGGAACCTCACAAATGCTCGTTTATCTCATCGCTATCCCGCTCTTCAGTGCAGCCTTTTTATTACTTGGAGGTCGCGCACTCGACAAAGTTGGACACATCATCGGAACGCTTGCCTCATCCGCTGCGTTCGTCGTTGGATTACTCGAATTCTTCGCGATGCTTGGGCGAGCGCCAGAGAATCGCGCTGTCACGCAACAGCTTTTCACATGGATTGAAGTGGGTAACTTCAACGTTGGAGCAACGCTCTTCCTGGATCAACTTTCAATGTGCTTCGTATTGCTCATTACCGGCGTAGGAACCCTCATTCATATCTATTCAATTGCATATATGTCACATGATCGCGACCGACGACGGTTCTTTGCATTCCTTAATCTCTTCATCGCAGCGATGTTGCTCCTAGTTCTTGGAGACTCCTACTTAAGTCTTTACGTAGGATGGGAAGGCGTTGGACTTGCCTCCTATCTACTTATCGGATTCTGGAATCAAAAGCCGGCTTATGCCACGGCGGCAAAGAAGGCCTTCGTTGCCAATCGCGTTGGCGATGTCGGATTATCACTAGCGGTCATGATTGCCTTCGTTCAATTTGGTTCAGTCTCATTTAGTGGAGTTGCTGAAGGGGTTGAAGCTGGCAAGGCAAGCTCCTTGGCGCTAAATTGCCTTGGCGCTGCGCTCCTGCTCGCTGCAGTTGGCAAGTCAGCTCAATTCCCACTCCAAGCATGGCTCGGGGATGCAATGGCTGGACCAACTCCAGTCTCTGCGCTAATTCACGCAGCGACAATGGTGACAGCTGGCGTCTATCTCATTTCACGTTCGCATTTTGTCTTTGATGTTGCCACTGTGGCACAAACGCTCGTTCTCATTGTTGGTGCAATCACACTTCTCTTTGGTGCAATTATCGGTATGGCAAAAGATGACATTAAGAAGGCGCTTGCGGCATCAACAATGTCTCAGATTGGTTACATGATTCTTGCAACAGGACTTGGACCAGTTGGCTATGCCTTCGCGATGATGCACTTGCTTACCCACGGATTCTTCAAAGCAGGAATGTTCCTCGGTGCAGGTTCGGTAATGCATGGCATGAACGATGAAGTAGATATGCGCAAATATGGTGCGCTTCGCAAGTACATGCCAATCACCTTCATTACTTTTGGCTTGGGATATCTTGCAATTATTGGCGTGCCGCCTTTCGCAGGTTTCTATTCAAAGGACAAAATCATCGAAATTGCTCTTGATGCCGGCGGAGCTAAAGGAATAATTCTTGGTTCGATAACGTTACTTGGTGCAGCAATCACAGCTTTCTACATGTCACGCGTCATGCTGATGACTTTCTTTGGCTCGAAGCGATGGGATGCTGGCACCCACCCGCACGAATCTCCAGCGCTCATGACGATTCCAATGGTCATCCTTGCTATCGGATCGGTCTCGGCAGGTTTCATTTTCAATATGGGAGATCGGTTCATTAAATTCCTTGAACCGGTCTTTCATAGCGAGCATGGCGAAGGCCATGGTGAGAAAGCACACCTAATTCCACCAATTGCAGTCTCTGCTCTTGCGCTTACTGCAGTTGCAATAGGAGTATCGATTGCAATCGCTAAATATGGTCGAGGGAAATCCATTCCAACTGTTGCACCAAGTGATGTTTCGGTCTGGACCAAAGTTGCTCGCCGTGACCTGCTCCAAGATGATCTCAACGAGGCGCTCTTTATGCGTCCCGGTCAAGAGCTAACCAAAGCATTGGCGATAGTCGACGATAAAATTATTGATGGTGCCGTGCGCGGGGTAGGTTCAATCACTCTGGATGTGGCATCTGGCGTGCGAAAGACTCAGACAGGATTTGTTCGTTCATACGCGCTATGGATTGTTGTCGGTGCCGTTGCAATACTTGCCGCGATTACGTTGGTGACGCTATGAGTTCATTGACAATTCTTGGACTGCTTCCACTTTTAGGTAGCGCTGCGCTTTTCTTGTTACCGAAAGATCGAGAGTTACTCGCTAAACAAGTTGCCCTTGGCGTATCGATATTGGTGGCGATTTCAGGCTTACTGATGGCCACTTCATTCGTCCGCGGCCAATCAACTCTGCAATTTGTTGAGAAATACTCATGGATACCTGCATTTGGGATCAATTATGGTCTTGGTGTAGATGGTATGGCGCTCTTACTCATCTTACTTGCGCTCATTCTCACCCCCATCGTGATGCTGGCATGCTGGCACGAAGCAGATGGTGGTCGATGGAGCGTTAAGACATTCTTTGCACTATTACTGATTCTTGAAACCATGATGATTGGCGTTTTCGCAGCTACCGATATTTTCCTTTTCTATCTCTTCTTTGAAGCGATGCTCATTCCGGTCTATTTCTTAATCGGTGGATATGGCTCAGGGGAGCGAGCTGCGGCGGCAGTTAAATTCTTGCTCTATTCGCTCTTTGGTGGCCTGCTCATGCTTGCCTCGATTATTGGGCTGTATGTGGTCAGCGCCGATCAATTGGGAGCGCCAACCTTTGATGTTGTCGAGTTGTCGAAGCTCAGCCTCAACAATCAGACAGAGATTTTGTTATTCCTCGGCTTCTTTATCGCCTTCGCTATCAAAGCTCCACTTTGGCCATTCCATACTTGGCTACCTGATGCGGCGAAAGCGGCTACCCCAGGAACCTCAGTACTTCTCCTTGGAGTGCTCGACAAAGTAGGCACGTACGGAATGATTCGCTTCTGTCTTACGTTATTCCCAGATGCATCGAAGCAACTTGGACCGACAATTATCGTGCTCTCTTTGATATCAATCTTCTATGGCGCGTTCCTTGCGATATGGCAGAGCAATGGAGATATCAAGCGATTGATCTCTTATACATCTATCTCGCACTTTGGTTTTATCACGCTAGGAATCTTCGCCTTCACCGCGCAAGGGCAATCGGGATCAATTCTCTACATGGTCAATCATGGATTTTCGACTGCAGCGCTCTTCCTTATTGCGGGCTGGATGATTGCTCGCCGTAACTCTTCGAAGGTTCAGGATTTCGGTGGTTTGCAACGCGTTACCCCGCTCTTGGCATGGTCCTTCTTCATTGCAGGTATGTCGAGTTTGGCCCTTCCTGGCCTCTCCTCATTCGTCAGTGAATTTCTAGTTCTGGTCGGAACATTTGTGAATTATCCACTCGCTGCTGTGATAGGTACTCTCGGAATTATTCTGGCAGCGCTCTACATCTTAATTCCTGTACAACGTTCTCTACACGGCCCGACAACGCCTGGCAATGAAAATCTAAAGGATTTAAATCTCCGCGAGAAGATTGCTATCGCACCAGTAATTGCAGTAATCATCTTCTTCGGATTTTTCCCACAAATTCTTTTAAACATCATCAACCCTGGAGCGCAAGCATCAGTCTCTGCACTCAATATAGGAGGAGATAAGTAATGCCCGCTCCCAAAATTGAGTATGGAATTCTCGCTCCAGTACTAATTGTTCTTGCCTGCGCCGTCATTGCGGTGCTTGTGGAAGCTTTTGTCTCACGTCGTTATCGCTATGTAGCCCAGACTTCGTTGAGCTTTGCCGCGATTGCACTTGGCTTTCTAGCAGTAGTACTTAATAGAAATACTTCGGGCCGTTTTGCAGAAGGCTCAGTGGCGGTCGATGGCGTAGCAATCATCCTGCAAGGAACAATTTTGATTTTTGCACTCCTTGGCTTGTTATTAATTGCCGAGCGCGGTTTCCAATCCTTCACTGCGCAAGCTGCTGCGCTCCCTGGCTCTGCAGATGAACAACGGGCGCTCGCTTCGGGGCTACAACAGACCGAAGTTTTCCCATTGACGCTCTTTGCTGTTGGTGGCGCGCTGCTCTTCCCGGCCGCTAATGACCTGATCACGCTCTTCGTCGCGCTCGAAGTCCTCTCGCTTCCGCTTTATCTGATGGCAGGACTCTCGCAGCGCCGTCGCCTCCTCTCGCAAGAGGCGGGATTGAAGTACTTCCTGCTGGGAGCCTTCTCATCAGCCTTCTTCCTCTTCGGATCTGCATTCCTCTATGGATATGCCGGCACCACAACTTTCGAGGGAATCGCCAGTGCAATCCGCACATCACCAGGTAACGACCTTTATCTCTTAGTGGGATTGTCGATGCTCACCGTTGGTTTGCTCTTCAAAGTTTCGGCAGCGCCATTCCATTCTTGGACCCCTGATGTGTATCAAGGTGCACCGACCCCCATCACTGCCTTTATGGCGGCAGTGACAAAAGTCGCGGCTTTCGGAGCATTCCTTCGAATTTTCTACGCAACTATCGGCGGAATGGTTTGGACCTGGCGTCCGGTACTCGTAGTTATCTCAATTCTTACGATGGCAATCGGAACGATAATTGCGATAGCGCAAAAAGATGTAAAGCGCGTACTGGCTTACTCCGCTATTGCACACTCTGGATTCTTGCTTACTGGCATTGTTGCATTTAATAAATCTGGACTCGATGCGACTCTGCTTTATCTTGTGACGTATGGCTTTACTACAGTCGGAACTTTTGCTGTTGTAACGCTTGTTCGAGATGCTGGTGGCGAAGTCACCGATCTCAATCGATGGAGTGGTCTTGGTAAGCGCTCACCGCTAATCGCAGGAATTTTCACGCTATTCCTTCTCGCACTTGCAGGTATTCCACTAACCTCAGGTTTCGTTGGAAAATTTGCGATTTTCTCAGCCGCCTACGAGAGTGGAAATATCTCCGTGGTGATTGCAGGTGTGCTCGCCTCGGCGGTCGCTGCATTCTTCTACATTCGAATTGTGGTCTTGATGTACTTCAATGACCCACAAGAGGATGGCACATCAGTTGTGATTCCTTCACCAGTTACCGCCTTGACGATTGGTAGCTGTGCCGTAGCGACATTGGTCCTCGGAATCTTCCCGCAGCCAGCGATCAATATGATCAATTCGCTGGCAACTTTTGTTGCTGGATAGCGGTTACTAGTGGTTAGGTTGCCATCGCTTGCACCAGAGGTAGAGCGCGACTTAAGCGAGCGAATGGAAGCGGTAGAGCGCTTTTTATTTAACCATGCTGCAGGTGAATTTCCCTTTGCAACTGAAACATCACGACATCTGATCTCCGCTGGGGGAAAGCGCTTTCGCCCGATGCTCACACTTCTTGCATCAAATTATGGGGACTCAACGAGAGAAGAGATCATCAAAGCGGCTGTTGTTGTGGAGCTCACGCATTTAGCAACGCTTTATCATGATGATGTAATGGATGAAGCGCCATTGCGTCGCGGTGTCGAAAGTGCGAATAAAAGGTGGGGCAATTCAGTTGCGATTCTCACTGGCGATTACCTCTTTGCAAAGTCCTCACTATTACTCGCCGACCTTGGTCCTGACGCAGTACGTCATCAAGCGATGACATTTGAGCGGTTAGTTGTTGGTCAGATTATGGAGACAGAAGGGCCACAAGGTGGCGAGGACCGCTTAGGCCATTACATCAAGGTGGTCACAGAGAAAACAGGCTCGTTATTTGGGTTATGCGCTAGATATGGTGGATATCTCTCGGGCGCTAAACCTGAAATTGTTGAAACCCTCGTGCGATTTAGTGAAGAGCTGGGGATTGCCTTCCAACTCGCTGATGATGTAATCGATATCGAAAGCTCATCTAATCAATCTGGAAAAACTCCTGGCACTGATTTGCGTGAGGGCGTTCCCACCCTTGTGACATTGTTAGTGCAACAGATGGATCGCCCAGAAGATGAGCGATTGCTTGCGCTTCTCGCTGGGCCGATTCTTGATGAGGGCGATGTGAGATATGCGTTGGAACAGCTCCGTAAGCATGTGGCGCTTGAGGAAGCCAAGCGCATCACGATGCAATATGCCGAGAGCGCACGAAAGATGCTTTCAACGTTGCCGCTCAATGGCACAACCGAGGGGCTACTAAGCCTGTGTGATGCCCTGGTTTCCAGGTCTTCCTGATCGGACCATGTCAGTAGCGAGCACGCTCAATGCGAGCCAAATAGTAAGAAAGCCGATCCACCGAGAACCAGACATCGCTTCATGATTGATAAAGACTCCAACGAGAAACATAACTGTTGGCGTGATGTACTGCATGAGGCCAAGAGTGGTGAGCGGTAATCGCACTGCAGCGTTGTTAAATGCTAGTAGTGGTAACACAGTTGCAAGACCTGCCGTTGCTAGCCCTAACGAAATCCATAACCCAGATCCAAATTGCGCTTCTCCTTGAATTTCAAGTCGCGTTAGGTAAAAAATAGTTGGGATTGAGGCAAAGATAGTTTCAATGGCAAGTCCGATGAGTGGATCCACCTGAAGCTTCTTTTTGATGACGCTATATAAGCCCCAAGTACAAGCAAGTCCCAGGGCAATCAGCGGAAGTTGGCCATAGTCGTAGGTAAGGGCAATCACTCCAATTGCGGCGATTCCAACGGAAAGCCATTGGAGTTTTCGCATCTTCTCCCGAAGGATAATGACGCCAAATGCAACATTCATCAGCGGGGTGATGTAGTAGCCCAATGACGATTCGACGATGCGATCGACGGTGACTGACCAGATATAGATTGCCCAGTTCCCCGATACTAAACCGGCGGTGAGGGCAAGCAATATAAACATTCGTGGGTTACGTAAAATTGCAAGCGCTGCTTTGATCTCATTGCGAAAAGCGAGTGCGGCCCAACAGACTAGAAGTGACCAAATCGCGCGGTGTGAGATTATTTCGAAAGCGCTCGCTTGACGCATCCAACCCCAATAGATTGGTAACGCGCCCCAGATAACGTAAGCGAACAAGCCATAGAGCAACCCACTCTGTTGTTTGTTCACCTATCCACCCTTTGGCCTTCGGCTAGTTATCGGTAATTTGTGAATTGAGGTGCGAAGTCCCAGGTTTCAGCTTTGACTAGAGCAATTGCCTCTTGGAGATCATCGCGACTCTTGGAAGAGACGCGGAGCTCTTCGCCTTGGATCTGAGTCTTTAGTGATTTAGGGCCACTGTCGCGGAGAAATTTTGCGAGCTTCTTGGCATTCTCCGTGGAGATACCTTCTTTGATTTTTACGGTGATTTTGTACAACTTACCTGAGGCTTGCGGCTCGCTAGCATCGAGATGTTTCAGAGAGACCCCACGCTTCACACATTTTTCTTTAAAGACATCGAGGGCAGCCTTTGCGCGCTCTTCGCTACCTGATTCGATAGCAACGATATCGGTCCCGCTCATGGCAATTTTAGTCTCAGTTCCTCGGAAGTCGAAGCGGGTACCCAATTCGCGATCGGCTTGATTGAATGCGTTATCAAGCTCCATCCGGTCTACTTTAGAAACAATATCAAAACTTGAATCAGCCATCTCTTCCTCCAATTCACCAAAGTCTATAGGCTTTTTCATATGGCTGTGACCCGTGACGATGCGCTCCAACTTGATATGCAGGATGGACTTGCGCGATACCGGTCGGAATTTCTCATAGCTGACCCCGAACTCTGTTACCTCGATGGTAATTCGCTTGGGCGGATACCAAAGCGAACTATCGATGCGTTACAGCACTTCCTTGTCGATGAATGGGGCGCAAAGATCGTCGACGGCTGGGGAGATTGGATTGATGAGGCGTCACAAACCGGTGATCTCATTGGCAGGAGCGCGCTTGGCGCAGCAGCAGGACAGGTACTTGCCTGCGATACCACCTCGGTTAATCTCTATCAATTATGCAGCGCGGCAATTAAAGCACGACCTGGTCGGAAGAAAATCATCACGGATGCTGCAAATTTTCCAACCGATAGATATATCTTGCAAGGCCTTGCAAAAGATCACGGTCTTGAATTAATCATGATTGATAACGAATCAAACGGCTTAGCAGTACATGAACGAATCACACCAGAAATTCTCGCTAAGTACCTTGATGATGATGTTGCGCTAGTTTCACTGCAAGTTATTCAATATCGATCGGGTGCGCGCTCTGATATCAAAGCGCTCACTGACTTGGTACGAGTACATGGCGCGCTTTTGGTCTGGGATGCTTCCCATGCAGTTGGTGCGATTGAAATGGATTTTGATAAAAATGGCGTTGATCTTGCCGTCGGTTGTACATATAAATATGGAAACTCTGGTCCGGGCGCGCCTGCTTGGCTTTACGTGCGAAAAGAGCGACAACGCGAACTCCACGTTCCAATACAGGGATGGTTTGCGCAGCGCGAACAATTTGAGATGGGAGCTAACTTTGAACGGAGCGAAGAGATGCGCGGATTTCAAATCGCGAGCCCATCCATCATCGGCTTACGGGCAATCAATAGCGCTTTCAAGATGATTGAAGAGGCTGGTATCTCGGCCATTGAGGAGAAAGCGCGTGCCGGAACATCTCTGATGATTGAACTATTTGATCAATGGTTGGCTCCGCTTGGATTTGAGCTCAATACCTCGAGAGAGCCATTTGAGCGGGGTGGCCACATCTCTCTTAGGCATGAAGAGGCGAAACGAATTAGCGTTGCACTTCGCAAGTTCCAGAAAGTGATCCCCGATTATCGGGTGCCCAACCAATTGCGGTTAGCCATCTCTCCGTTAGCAACCTCGTATCTTGAGGTATATGAGGGCTTCAGCCGAATTCGAGATAGCGTAATGAAGGAAGAGTTTTTGCAGATTGATTCGTTTTCGAGGAGGGTCACCTAATGTCCCTAAGGTTTCGTCGCTCCATCAAGTTGATTCCAGGAGTCCGACTCAATTTCAGCAAGAGCACAATTGGGCTCTCTGTAGGCGTACCCGGCGCTCGAGTTAGCGTGAATTCACGAGGAGATGTTTACACCTCAGCCGGCATTCCTGGCACCGGGCTTTACAGCGTCGAGCGGAGCTCCCTGCGCGGTTCACGTTCGCGAGGTCGCGCAAAAAGCTTTGAAGAAGAGATTCATATTCCAATACGACCACCAAAACCAAGTCTTTTTGCCATGGGGAGAGAGCGAAACTTCTTCAAATTTCTTGGCGAACATTTTGAAGGAGAGGATGTTGCGCCAGGTAAAGCGACTATTGATCGGGCGCTTGAATTAGCGGAGAAGTATCGACGAATTAAATATTCATACTTGGCTTTAGCCTGTTTAGTTGGCGCACGTAATGATAAAAATTTTCCAGATTTACTAAAAGTTAGCGCTGAAGTTTGGCAAAATCGAAATGAAGCTTTTGGAACTTTTGAAGCACGGAAGTATTTTCCGCAGATGAAGATTGAGCTTCCTATTTCTACAGGAATTTCTTATATTGATTCTTTTGGATTGACCGCCTTTGGATTTCTGTACGCCGAGGTACTCCAGGAGTCGAATCAAGGTGAAGTAGCGTTCAGAGTTCTCGAAGAGATGCCAACAACGCAATTAAATGCGGTCTCAGCGGTGGATATTGAACTCACAAGTGGAAAATTTCAGGATGTTCTCGATTCAACAGAAGAGTTAGAACTTGAGGATGAGGCCACTGGAATGCTTTTTATTATGCGCGCTGCCGCACTATCCCAATTGGGCTTCCACGATGGCGCTTTGGAAGCTATAAAGAAAGTTGTTGCTAAGAGATCACTCGATGAAGAGGTCCGCAATCGAGCGCTCTGGGAGCGAGCAAATATCCTCGAACGCCAAGGGAAAAGATCGCACGCGCTTAAGGAGCTTGAGAAGATTGTTTTGGCAGATAGCAAATATCCTGAAGTGATGACGCGAATTACCAATCTGCGTGCAGCGACACAAAGCGGGGAGTAATTCCTCGAGCGTGTCTTTCACTTATTTTTAGCCGCAGAGACGAGAGAATATGAGTCGGCCCCTGGAAGTATCAGTTCCAGGGGCCTCAACTCTTCGCCGGCGCGCATCTCCTTCGGCATTCACCACGCGATGTGAGCTGATCCTTACATCACACCTGCGGTGTAACTAGTTGCCTAGCTACGCACAATGGGCGCCTTCTACGGCTCGAACCTTCCGTATTCCAACTCCGCGATGATCAGTTGCGTTTTACATAGATATTGCTATCTCTGTAGTTGTTATCCGATCCGACACTTCACTGATTTCCTTTTGTCTACTCTCAATGAAGTTAGGTAATTTCTACTCCTCCCCAAATAGTGGCGCAAGGGGGTTTTACTCACGATTTTCTGAAGGTGAAGTTGAGGGTTCCAGTTGG
>JACCDI011659068.1_pt1 | contig 30828 bp, 27 predicted proteins | sample 7442791 | NCBI WGS metagenome assembly JACCDI01 (sample SAMN15323434, study PRJNA562643) | freshwater metagenome | isolation source: river surface water | place: USA:Blue River Watershed | collected 2017-08-15
GAACAAGGTAATCATGCATTATTAATGACAAGAATTATTTTAACTGCATTCGGTTATGATTCATTCAATGATGTGGATTTAGTTTATCCTAAATTCAAACATACAGAGAAGATGATTCGTGAGAAGATTGATATTGTTTTAATGGAATCTCTTGAAAAAATTAATCGTTCAAATACTTCGAAAGAAGCCTCGCGTTTATTAAATATTGACAATCTCTTTGAAAAAATGAGTCAGGAAGTAAATGATGAAGGAGGCGGAGATGACTATGGAAGCGATGGCGATAATGAAGATGATTGTGATGTGGTGGAAGAAAGCTTGATAAGCCGCGCGCCGCGAAGCGGCGCATTAAATGGCAAACGCAAAGCTGTTGATAAAAAGTTTACTCTTGTCGATATTTTAATTTCGTCATTGTATGACCGAGATGAAAAAATCCAAATTGTAAATGATACATTCATTCGCGCTGGATTTCCTCCATTGGAAGGAGATAAAGTTACATTTATTGGTTCCACATTTATGCATTATGGAGAAAGCGAACCTTATTTAAATCATTGTCTTGTGCTTGATACATGTAATGATGTGTATGGTGTGCAAATTGAAACTGCGCAAACCGAACGTGAATTATTGATTCGATGGACGGATTTAATTCAACGAGAGAACCCCGATATTATTATTGGTTATAACATATTTGGGTTTGATTATGAGTTTATGTTCCGTCGTGCACAGGAAAATGGATGCGAATATGAATTCTTGAAGTTTTCTCGTAAAATTGGAGAATTATGTGCTAAAGAACCACGGCGAAGAGATGGAGAAGATGAAGATGATGGCGGATTAGAAATTGAACATACTACTGTTCAATTAGCATCTGGTGAATATGATTTGAGATATTTTAAAATGTCTGGACGTTTGCAAGTAGATATGTATACTTATTTCCGTCGTGATTTTAATTTATCGTCTTATAAACTGGATGATGTTGCCTCTAATTTCATTAGTGATTCCGTTAGTAAAGTGGTTTTAATGACTGACCCAGAATATGGGATAGAAACAACAATGATTTATACTTCGAATATCATGGGATTACATGTATCGGATTTTATTCGTTTTGAATTATCTGGATTTACTTCGGATTACTACAGAAATGGAAAAAAATTCAAAGTTGCCAATATTATTCGAAATTATGAAGTTGAAGAAATGGTGAAAGGTGAATTGAAAATGGTGAAATATAATGTCATTGTTTTAGATGAACACGAAACCGAATTAAGCCAACTGAAAGGGATTAAATGGTGCATGGCAAAAGATGACGTAACTCCGCAAGATATTTTTAGACTTTCTAAAGAAGGCCCCGAAGGACGCGCAATTGTTGCTAAATATTGTATCCAAGATTGCAACTTGGTTCATCATTTGATGAATAAAGTCGATGTTTTAACAGGTTATGTGGAAATGTCGCGTATTTGCAGTGTACCAATTAGTTTTCTTGTCTTTCGTGGACAAGGAATCAAATTAACAAGTTATGTGGCTAAAAAATGCCGCGAAAAAGATACATTGATGCCTGATTTAGATAAATCGGGTGCCAATGATGGATATGAAGGAGCTATTGTTCTTCCTCCTAAATGTAGTATGTATATGGACAATCCAGTTGCATGTGTTGATTATGCTTCTCTTTATCCGTCGGGTATGATTAGTCAGAATTATTCACATGATAGTAAAGTATGGACAAAAGAATACGATTTAGGAGGGAATTTAGTGAAAGAATGGGGTGAGAAAAATTCCGATGGAACGTATAAATATGATAATTTAGAAGGATATGAATACATAGATATTGAATTTGATTTATTTCAGTGGATTCGTAAATCGGAAACATCTCGCGCCGTAAAAACAAAATGTGGGAAAAAAGTGTGCCGATGGGCGCAATTTCCACAAAACAAAAAAGGAATTATGCCAAGTATTTTAGAAGAATTATTAAAAGCCCGCAAAGATACCCGCAATTTAGCAAAATCTGAAAAAGACCCGTTTATGCAGAATATTCTGGATAAACGCCAATTAGGTTATAAGGTAACTGCAAATTCGCTATATGGACAATGTGGTGCTAAAACATCAACATTTTATGAAAAAGATGTGGCTGCTTCTACTACTGCTACTGGACGTATGATGATTACTTATGCTCGGCGTATTATTGAAGAAGTATATGGACATCGACAATATGAAACCGAGAAGAATGGAATTGTATTGACAAAGGCAGAATATGTGTATGGTGATTCAGTTGCTGAATATACTCCAGTGTACATTAAGTATCAAAATAAAGTACACATTGTAACAATTGATTCATTGGCTGAACAATTTGGTTTAGGAGGATGGTTTCAATGTGTTGAACCTGGAAAACAAACAAAAGAATTTTGCGAAATGGTTCCTGGAGTGGAAACATGGACGGAAAAAGGATGGACGCCGCTTTATAGAGTTATTCGTCATGAATTAGCAGAACATAAGAAAATGATGCGTGTATTAACATCTACAGGATGTGTAGATGTTACAGATGACCATTCATTAGTTCGAGAAGATGGAACAGAAGTCTCTCCCAAAGATGTTCAAATTGGTGAACATTTATTGCATAAAACCATGACAAGATTATCTGAAGAAGCGAAAGAATGTAAACATGGATATTTGGCAAAAAGCACCCCATCTTTTACAGTAAATAATATGTTAGATGCTGCGATTTTAACAAATCACATGGCATATTATGGTTATAATACAAAAGTGTATACAACTGCAAACTCACAAAATGGGTTTTATGTATATGGCACAAAAGATGCAATAAATACTATAGAAACTGATAGAATACGTTCAATTACCGAAATACCATATGAAGGATATGTGTATGATTTAACAACTGAAAATCATCATTTTGCCGCTGGTATTGGAAACATGATTGTTCATAACACGGATTCAGTATTCTTTACATTTAATTTAGAAGACCCGCAGACGGGAGAGAAAATCCGCGGCGAGAAGGCACTTGAAGTAACTATTGAAATTGCTCAAGATGCAGCCAATTTATGTACACAGTTCTTAAAACCACCCATGGAATTAACTTATGAGAAAACATTGATGCCGTTTATTCTCCTATCTAAAAAACGGTATGTTGGAATGTTGTATGAAGATAACCCCCATAAAGGAAAGCTGAAGTATATGGGTCTTTCTCTTAAACGTCGCGATTCTTGTGATTATTTAAAAGATACGTATGGCGGAATACTCAATATTCTTATGAAAGAAAATGATGTTTCAAAAGCAATTGTATTTTTGGAAAACTCAGTTGGGCAATTAGTTCAAGGAAATGTTCCTATGGAAAAACTAATGATTACAAAAGCCTTGCGAAGTGATTATAAAAATCCGAACCAAATTGCGCATAAAGTACTCGCGGATAGAATCGGAAAACGAGACCCAGGAAATAAACCAAAAGCGGGAGATAGAATAAAGTTTGTGCATATTGTTAGTAAAACAAAAGGTGCACTTCAAGGTGAAAAAATCGAAACGCCAGAATTTATTGTTGCAAATAAAATTCAAGTCGATTATGTGCATTACATTACAAATCAATTGATGAAACCGCTTCAGCAATTATTTGGTTTAGCAGTTGAACAAATATGGAAAAAACAAGGTAAATTGAGTGCTATAAAAACATACAAAAAAGAATTAGCAGTATTGGAAGATGAATATCGTGATGATTTTGAATTGTTCATGAAAAAGAAAGAAAAATTATGTTCGGCAAAAGTGAAAGCTCTATTGTTCGACAAATATTTAATACAAATCCAAAATGAACGGGCGAATTTACAGCCCATTACACAATTCTTTGGAAAAAGATAACATATTCTCACATAAATATAAATTTAAAAAATAAACATAAATATAAAATTCAAGTAATGCATATATAATATAAGATACTAAGAATGTTTTCTTCTGTTAAAAAAACATGCTCTTCATTATGTAACTGGAAAATGGATATAAAATATGTAAATTATAATTGTTCTATTTGTATGCAAGACCCTCGCGCAATACCAAATGCGGGAGGTCGTTTTTTTATTATTAATGAAACCCAATGTCAATGCAATGGTTGTGGAAGTATTTTTCCAAAATCAGAGAAGTTTTCTTCTGTTCAGGTGAAATAGTTGTGTATTTTATTCTATAATTGCAAAAAATTGATTCTATTTATATCTTTGAAAATAGAATCAATAAAAAATAATACTAATTATTAAGAACCTTTTAACTAATACCACTTTCACACGTTTTACGTTTAAAAATGCAAGCTATTGATACTTACTCTAACGCCATTGATGCGATAACTGAGAATGAGTTTCTTGATTGCATTCAGTTGAATATTTACATGGATGAGTTAAGAGAATATATGGCTTCAGTAAAGCCAGTCATTGAGAAGATTCACGATGAATATAAAAATAATTATGGAAATACTAAGATTTTAGAAGTATGGAAATACTTTAATTATCTTCCTGGATACAATAAGCGTATACTTGGTACACCCAGAACATACATTAACCAACATTTGGAATATATTTATGTTCAAAATGATGAGGTTTTAGAAAAATTAAGAATTCTGGAAGATTTTATTAAAAATTCTCCAATTGTTCAAGAAAAAGAATCAAGAACAGTAGATGCTGTTCATAAATTAAGCGATTCTTTATATGAATTAAATCGCAAGTTGTGGTATGCTTTACATAAGCATGTAACAAATGATACAGTGGTAAATGCGGCGCGAAGAACTCTTTCACTATATAACTAATATAAAGATTAATATATATTAATAGAAAAAATAATGTCAGAAAATAACGATATAGAAAACATTCTTTTTTTAACAAAGGATTTGGGTAAAATGAGTTCAGAAGTTGGTGCACAGAAATACATAAAATTATTTGGAGGAAGTGTTGATTATTGGAAAAATATTGATTTAGAAACAATTGTTAAAGGTAAATTGGTAAAAAACAGTAGAAAATCACGTTGTGAAAAATGTAATATAACATATTTATTGGTTACCAAAAATAATGGTTATAATTATATTATGTGTAAATGTGGTATTTTTCATGATGGAGAACAATTTCCCAGAAATAAATATTATACAAAATAAAACATAAAATATAAATATTATATATTATAATAAAAGAATGCCTCCTGTTGATAATCGCATAAAAATTGGATTTATTATTCCGACCACATCAAATAAAAGAGATTGGAAACGAGCACAAGACTCACTCCTTTTTTTATCTCTTTCTTCTTTTTATAAAACAAAATCAAATGGATACAAATATAAATTTTTCATTGGGCATGACCACGATGACCCTTTTTACACAGACAAGGTAAAAATGATTTTAATAGATGAATTTTCCGCATCCTATATTGATATTGAATTTTACCCATTATCTGTGGAGAAGGGTCATGTCACAAAAATGTGGAATATTTTAGCAGACAAGGCTCTTGCATGGGGGGCAGATTATTTGTACCAATGCGGCGATGATATTTCATATAGTCAGGTGGGATGGTTAGATGAATGTGTAAAAACACTTTCTCAACATGGAAATTTAGGATTAACAGGCCCGAAAAATATAAATGGAAATACTCGAATTTTAACTCAATGTTTTGTTCATCGTTCACATGTGGAGAAGTTGGGTTATTTTTTCCCCGAAGAAATACGCAACTGGTATTGCGATGATTGGATAAATGGGATTTATCGAAATTTGGGGTCGCATTATGCTATTCCAGATGCATTTTATTGTGCAAATTTAGGAGGCGCTGAACGTTATAATATTGTTCATTGTTCCGAATTATGTCAGGAATTAGTGGCTCGAGATTATAGAAAATTGATTTCTTCTTAAATATTTTATTTTATATAAAACATAAAATATTTAAACTTATTTTACCATCTTTTAAGAATAATGTCAAAGAATACTAAAACTAATCTTCCAGAAGAAGATAATGTGTCAGAAGTTCAATCTGTAACATCAAAATCAAATAAACAGCTTCCAATGGAAGGAGAATGCCTTATATGTGCTGAAAAATATAATCTTTCAACCCGTAAATGGGTAAAATGTATGTATTGTGAATTTGCGGCATGCCGTAAATGTTGTGAAACGTATATTTTATCTGAACCATATTCTCGTTGTATGAATACGGAATGCGGTAAACCCTGGACGCGGCTTTTTATTTCTCGTAATTTTACAAAAGTATTTTCCACGAAAACATTAAAAGAACATTCAGAAGATATTGCATTTGAAAAAGAACAAGCTTTATTTCCTGAAACCCAAATTATTGTCGAATATGAACGTAATACACAAAAAAAAATCGACGAATTAAAGGATATGATACAAATGCTTAATGAACAATTAACCAATGCTCGTACAGAGTATCAACAATTATTATTTGAGCATAGTCATGCAATAACAACTGGTGTTTTACCTCAACCTCGAAATGAACATGAAAAGGTAGTTCGAGAAGAACGTAAGAATTTTATTAGAGCATGTCCTGCGGAAGGATGTCGCGGGTTCTTATCTTCCAGATGGAAATGTGGGTTATGTGAAAAATATACTTGTAATGAATGTCATGCTTTAAAAGAAAACGACGAAGAACATGTGTGTAACCCCGATGAATTAGCAACTGCGAAATTATTAAATAAAGATACTAAACCTTGCCCAAAATGTGCAAGCATGATATTTAAAATAGACGGGTGTGACCAGATGTGGTGTATTGAATGTAAAACAGCGTTTTCTTGGAAAACAGGTCGCATTGAAACACGCATTCATAATCCTCATTATTTTGAGTATTTGCGAAGAACAAATAATCAAGAGACATTGGAAAATTTAAATAGGCAAGTACAACATGAATTTAATTGTGGACGTCATTGTTTCTTAGATTATAATTTTACTAATCAGTTAGATAGAAAATTCCGCAATATTTATACAAATAAAGATAAATCAATGGTGCACAAACATATTAGTGGAATATATAATTCATTAAATCATTTAGAATATACCGAAAAACGTAGTAAGTTTGGCACAGATGAAAATGAACTAAATAAAGAACGTTTACGAATCCGTAGAATGTATCTTAAAGGTCAATATACCAAAGAAGATGCAAAATCTGCATTGGTCAGAATTCATAAGGATTATGATAAGCGGAAAGAATATTGCGATTTGTTAGATATGTATTTACAAACAATGGATGATATTCTTAGAAGATTTGATAGTGCATTATCTGACTTTCAAAATGTATTGAATGAAGATGTATTTGACATTAGAAGTCATATTCAAACAAATAAATTTTATGAATCTTCAATTATGAAAGAAATAAGTGCAATTACTGATTATGTGAATGAAAATATGCAACAAATAAGTGAAGCATATGGAAATGTATGTTATGTATTATTTGATTTATCTAAGTATAATGAATGGCAATGGTTCGATAAAGATAGAAAATTGATTGTACCTTTGCATAAATATAATAATTATATAAACGATACAAATACCGAAAATAACGGAAAATTATCTAAACAAGCTCAACGTTTTTGTTATTAAAAACTACTAAAATGTCTTTTACATTTAATTCTTATTGCGATTCTCTTACTACATATAGTATTGAAGAATATGTTGGAGAAGAATGTTATCTCTGTATTTCAATGAATAAAGTAAATACAAATTTATTTGTTATGAGTCCTAAAACGGGATATAATGTACCAATTGTTTTACCTCAATTAGAATTATATTTATGTTCTCAATATGAAAATAAATATATAAAAAGTGAAATTATACCCAATAAAAATTATTATATGATTTTCCCTACTGAAAATTATATAATAAAATACAATGGAAAAATTATATTTCGATTAAATCGAATTCGTGGATGGAATGTTATTCAAGAAGAATAATCCCTCGATTCAATATATTTCTAAAATATTATTTATGTGAAAATATATAAAAATATTTTTTTATATATTTATTAATTGCAGCATTTAAAAATGAATGAAATGAATGAAATAAAAATAAATCAAATGAATGAAACAATTTTATCATTGGTGGAAAAATATTCCGATAATGAATATATGCAAGAAAAACTCGCGCATTATGTGATAAATCAATTGCCCACTGTCATGGATAATATTTGGAAATCACATGAAAATCGCAAAACACGCATAAACGATTTAACACATGAACAAGAACAATTTATGAAATCCTTTTTACAAACAAACCAATATTTTTATGTATCTACTACCGACAAGTTTTTTTATTATGACGGATTGCATTATATGATGATGAATGAAGATGAAGTATTGCATCATATTCTTTCTTCTATTTCCACGCATTCGCATCGCCAGTTGTTGGTTTGGAAACAGCGTACGAAGATGTACTTGATGAAACGTATTAAGGACAATAATTTGATGGTCAAGAGTTTACCTGAATCGGATACTATCCAAGGAGTACTTGGCCTATTTTATCCTTCCATCTTCTCTACTAAACATCAGGCAAAATATTTTTTAACTGTTTTGGGAGACAATATGTTTAAGAAAACTGATAATATTGTACATTTGATTTCTCCTAAATCAAAGCGTTTATTGCAAGAATTAACATCCGTATCGCAAATGTGTTTTGGTGTCAATGTGGCGAATTCGTTTATTTATAAGTATTATGACCATGAATATGAGAATTGTCGTATTATAAATGCGGGGGCTGGGGTAGAATCTTCTCTCGCAATTGAAAATATTATTCGTAATTCTATTGATGTGTTGTGCGTTGCATGCCATTATTCTATGCGATATCAATCATCAGACCAATATATTACTGAATATTGTAACGATGAAAGTATTTCGGATAGTATTATGTTTTTACGAACTCATACACGTGAATGGTTTGTCTCTACATTTATTGCCGAATATTTACAAAAACGCAGGTCAAATTCTATTCCTTCGAGCGAAGCGGTCGAATCTTCTGTAGAATGTGAAATCACTTGGAAAAATATGATATTTTTGTGGAAACATTTTTTGCATTCTCGCGGTCTTTCTTCTTCTATTATGTTCCAAAGTAAACTGAAACCTTTATTGGTTGGACAATTAGAGAAGTATTATTCGGAAGAGGGCGATAGTTTTGTGAATATATCCAGCAAATTTATGCCATCGATTGGAAAATTCTTGCAGTTTTGGGAGAAGAATATTCGGTATGATAAATCTTCTCTAAATATGGAATATGAAGTGGAAGAATTGTGTATTTTGTATAAACGTTGGTGCCAGAGCGAATTTGATTCTCACATAAATATTAGCGAAAAACAAATGATAGATTTAATTCTTCATTATTATCCAGATACACAGGTGGAAAATGATAAGTATGTATACGGAATTATTTGTGTTTTATGGGATAAAGCGGATGAAATAGAGAAGTCACTTAATAAAGTGAAAGAGCATTTGAAAAATATGAGTGAATATGACCCGTCTTTTATGGAAGATGATATTAATCAAATTATTTCATTGAACGATTTATATTCATGGTATACAGAAGATAATACGAGCCCAACGAATAAACAGAAAAAATTATTAGTTAGTAAAATTTATTTTGAGAAGTATATGTATTTTTATTATGACCAATATATTGCGGATAATTGCGTTAATTTCGGGATGCTATAATTTAGCAATAATATGATGACATTATTTTATACATAATTTATATAATTATTTATAAGAATGGATAAAGTACTTTCATTTCAAAAAATAGTTCCATTAACATATTTATTAAATAATGAAGATTTAAGATTATTTTCATTAGAACAATTACATGAATATAATATGAATAATATTGGTGATAAAGAAAATGGGGCAGGATTTGATAAAAAATATATTCTTACACTTAAAGATTTAAATGATAATGAACTTCATTTTCGTCTTTATTCTTTTATATTATCAGTGGTTTATACAAAACATATTAAAAAAGAATTATTTAAACGTTTAATTAAATATCCTGAACAATTAGATTATTATATTCAAACAAATAATGAACATATTGGAATACGTAGTCCAGTATCATATCCACAAAAATATTTTTTAGAAGAATATTTAACACGCGAAGAAGAAAGATTTAGTGATAGTGTTGTGAGTATGTTTTTTAACAAGTCAGATATGAATATTCTTCGTGATAATTTAAAAGCATGTATTCCGATATACGCCCATATAAATAATTATTCGAAAAACACTACATTTAAAAAATTAATTCATAAAATAAATAAAACAGAAGGCCTTAATACATTTTTAAACCATTATGCTGATTTATTTTATGATTATCGCCATAATGATTTAAAACCAAAATGGATTCAGTTAAAATTAATTCGTCAATTATTTTGTGTCCGCACTGTTGACCAGCCACAAAAAGCGGGGTCTCTTAGTATTGGTAAATATAAAGAAAAAATCCAAAAGTATACCAGAAAAGGAGCCAAAATGTTAAAACGTCTGTTATAATTTTGATTTTTGCACGATTCCTCGTGTAGGAACATCAAACCATAATAATCCCGATTCTTCCCCTAAATTTATAATTTCAGTGGTATATTTAGTATGTTTCCAATAATATTCAGGCCATCTGTATTTAAACCATTCTCCTCGTTGATAAGGCCTCATTAATGGCGCTTCGCGCCAAAAGTTTTCATATAAAGTTTCATATTCTATATTTAATAAATACGAAACATATTCGGCGTTTCGTTTTTCTTCTCGAATCTTCTGTTTTTCTTTGATTTCTCTGTCTCTTTTTATTTTTCGTAGACGCCATTTAGCAAAATGTTGTCTATCCGCTAAAATCCATTTTTGTCGTTGTTCTTCTGTGATTCCTTCTTCCTCTAAAATAATCCTCTTTAGGGGAACATATCCCAATTTTATGGAATCTTTCATTTCTTGAAAGAATTTTAAGTCACGTTCAGAAATTGGTGGTTTGTAAATAAAATTTAGCGACATTTTTGAAAACTTTAGAAAATATTCTGATTTTTGTAAAATAAGAATATTTAGGCAATTTAGAATCAATTTTTGGCAAATTTATATTTTTTGTCTTTTATTATTTTCCATTTCTTCTTGTTTTCTTTTATTTTTACGGGTACCAACTTTAGGGGCAACTTTTACATATCCAAATTTTCCCTTTTTAGCCGAATAACCGTGCTTTAGCAAATTATTATTCTTCTTTCCGTCTAAATGTTTTGTTTTAGAAACAATACGGCGATGTTTATTCATAATAAACGCATCTTTTGTTAATTCTCCTTCAGTCTTATATGCAGTGCCATTCCAAACTTGTTGTCTGGAACCAAATAATTGGGGATATTTCTTTCCTTTGATATGATAAAAACCATCAGCTTGTCTTTCAGGACGTTTTGTCATTTATATTAAATGTAAATTTCTATATACATACAAGATAAATCTTCTCAACGGTCAAATAAAAATTATACTATTGCTTCAAATAACCAAGGTAATTCTCTACGCGCATCGGTTGATACTGTAGTCAATATACCCAATACATGCAATGCACCTAATGTTCTGTGTTCTGTGTCGATTCCAGTAAATATTAATATTTCAAATAAGTTTAATACAATTTCTTGCGATTCTTCTCTACTTTCCGTTGTTCGAATAATATCAATTTGGCTAAATGGGTCATGAATTCCACATATTGCATTTTTTACTTGAATCGACATATTGTTTGTTCTTCTCCACCATTGGTAGCATGTCTCATATAAAGATTTATAAGATTCAATTGTTAATTCAGAAAACCAATGAGGAGAAGAATAATTGCCTAAAGTATCTATTTCATGAAATAATTGGATAATTCTATAATTTATTGTTTTTTCTTCTCTAATTTGTCGAATTATATTTCGTGATTGCTGTTCTCTTAAATCCCACTGCCTTATTCTTTCTGTTAATGAGCCAGGTTGTAGAGAAGTAGGTTGTCTTGTAATTATATTTCTTCTTTCTTGTCTTTGAGAATATGCAATAGGGATAATATCTTTTAATGGAGAGAAGATATCTTGCATAACATATTTTTCAGGATAGAGAATGAGAAGAATGGAATAAAAACTGACAATTTGTTTTAAAACAGTATTGCTAAACTTCTCTCTATTATAGGGGTTTGTGATTTGTCCTTTTGGATGTACGGATTTTATGATGGATACTAAAGAAAGAATATCGAACCAATATTGAAATCCTTTTTCATCTTGGAAACTAAAAATACGTTCATCAGGAATTTCGGAAATGGTTTCCAATGAATAAAAATCAGTGTCATTTACATATTTTGAATAATTTGGATAATTATTTCCACGGAGTCTATTTTTATATCGTACTAAATGTCCACGAAATATGCGTTGTATACGTTCGCACATTTTATTTGCATTAAAATGATGTGAGATACGATTAATTACTTCTGATTTGTTTCCAGAAATGAGAAGTTTGTGATTTTTTGCTAAATCTTTTAATTCAGGGAGTTTATATTTATTTAAATTAATCTTTTTTGAAAAAAAATCGACATATGAAAAAAAAAGAGTAGGTGTATTCTTCTCTACATTCTCTTTTTCTTCTTTTATTTTTTTTAAAAAGGAAGAATAATAATTTTCAGTTTCAATAATTGGTTTGGAAAACATATTTTATAGTAATTTGATAAAACATGTTTATTTTCTTTTTTTTATTTATATTTAACGTCCAATATTTCAGATAAATCAATCTTTATAATATCCCAACGATAATTATTTTCTTCATTATCTGCAAAATAGGAATCTCCATCATTGGTGAAAATTTCTCTCATTATGTCCCAATCAATACCGCGATTATTTGTATTATCATCATCATCGTCATCATAGTTATCATCATCATTTTCAATATTATTGCAATCAGATATGGGATAACCATATTCATGTATGTAGTGGTTTACGAATTCTTCTGGGGTTTTTAAATTTTCTATATCATATGTATCCTTAAATACATGTTTTAATAATTCTATATCAAACCCTCCCTTACCATTATTAATAATCCATTTTAAGGTACCTTTAGCCGCATCATATTCATCTGTAAAATAACCAACAACAATATGTTCTGGCATTTCATCTTTGTAATTAGATACATAGATAATTTGAAGCATGTTTACTTTTAGAAAATAGCAGAAAGCGTATTAAGTGATTTGAAAATATTTACTTTATTGTGAAGGAGAAAATAAAAAATGGAATCAATTTTTCATGTTTTTGCGATAATAATATTTCCATATATTTATATTTCATCGGCAGTAATATAACCTTTATTATACTGTCCTAATCTATCTTCTGCTGTTCGGTAGAGAAGATTTTCTATGGCTTTGTCACAAATATCATCTTCTGTCATATTCCAACGAAATAGGCGATTTCCATCTTGAAGGTCTTTTATAATTCGTTGAAAACATTCTTTTGTATTTATGAAATCTCCAACATATTCTAAATTAGAGCGTAATTCACGTAGTCTTTGTGAAACTGTATTTTTGTGACATTCAGGAATTCTATAATCCTCAATATACTTTTGAATAGAAGATTCTGGTAATTGAAAGTTTTCCATTTTGAGTTGTTATTTTATAATTAATTTTAATTTATATCTTCTTCATAAAAATAAATAATAATCAATTTTTTGGGAATATGTAGAGAAGATATAGTTTATTTTTTTGAAGAATAGGATTTCATAAATATTATCACGATAATGATAATCATATGTTACATAACGGAAATAGTTCCTGTTAAAGGGATTTCTTTTTCTAATTCATATACAGTCCCCTCTTTAAATGCAGTAGGGGAATCTTTTGGAAATACTTTATTTTTTTTATCTAATGATTGACGCAATCCGATTGTAATATGCATGATTTTATTACCAAAATAAGGAACTTCAAAATCATTATTTTTAAACTTTACTTCAGCAACAATGAACTTCTCTGATATTGCATATCTGGTGACTACACAATTTACAGGACTGTTTATAAATGGTTCTATTTTATGTGCATTCTCATTTTCTTTTTTACCGACAAATAAAATGGTTATATGAATGTGTTCATTTAATTTATATATGATTTTATTTTTAGAATCGGGTAATGTAATAATTTTGATTTTATCGTTTGGATTAAAAGAAGAAATAAGTTTGTTTTCTTCTTTACTTAATGTAAGACTATTTACATGAATATCTGAGAAGATTTTGTTTTTATATATTTCTTTAAGCAACTTACCATATTCTTTGTCATCAAATGTAACCGCATAATATAAAACATTTTTATAATTTATGACCTTATCATAATTGTATTTTTTTGATAAATCTCTTTTTTTACTAAAGTTATTGGATAGTTTTTTTTCAACAGATTTATTTGATTTGGTTTTTTTGAGAGGTAATCGAGAAGATTTATACGGTTTACATTTACCTGTTTTTTTATTTTTACGCGTTCCATTTTGGCATCTTTTTTTCATATTTATATTTATTTTGCGTTATATATTATATTAATACAAAAATGCAAAAAATTGATTTAAAGCCAACATGCCTATTATAATCATAAAAGCATAAGTTATCTTATCCGATTCTCTCTTTTTACGCTCTCTAAACAAACTTTTCGAACAAACTTTTAACTCAAACTAAAATGTCTACTCCTGTTGTATTATCTGTTGCTGACTGGAACCCTACTTCCATGAAGTATATGGCACCTAAGGTCAATAAGTCTGGTGGCAAGTCTATCAGTATTATTAGTCGTCAAACCAATCGTTCTCTCTATGTTTCTACTCCTCTCATGATGACTTGGGGTATTAGCGATTTTGTGAATGAGGATGGCGTGGCGGATGGTAAGTATGGTATTACTTTGAATTTCCCTAATGCGGATTATAAATCAAAGGCTACCGATGATTTCTTACAAAAGATTAAGGATTTTGAAACTCAGATTTTGAATGATGCGGTTGCTAATTCAGAGCTCTGGTGGGGCGAGGAAATGTCGCATGCGGTTTGCAAGCACACTTTCTTTCCTATTTTGAAGTATTCGAAAGACCCTAAGACGAAGAAGCCTGATTTAACTAAGCCTCCTTCTATTCGCGCAAAGGTTCCTATGTACGATGGAAAGTGGTCAGTTGAGGTATACGATACTCGCAATAATTTATTATATCCTTCCAGTACTAATTTGGAAGTGACCCCTCCCGATTTTGTTACTAAGTTGAGTAGCGTTGCATGTGTTTTACAGTGCGGTGGTATTTGGATTGGTGGCAAGGGATGGGGTCTTACTTGGAAGTTAATCCAGTGTGTTGTTAAGCCGAAGGAGGTTGTTTCAGTGAATGGAACTTGCCATATTCAGCTTTCAGCTGAGGAGCGTGGTCAAATTGAGTCACAGAAGGTCGCCGATGAGGATGAGGAGGTGGATGAGTCCAGTTTAGTTTTGGATATTCCTCCTGCTCCTGTTAAGGAGAGTGCAGTTGCTCCTCCTCCTGCTCCTGAGCCAGAGACAGTTGCTGAGGCACCTTCTACTATGGTGGAAGATAGTGATGATGAGGCTCCTGCGCCTGCACCAGTAGCAGCTGCTCCCAAGAAGGTAGTTAAGAAGGCAGCTCCTGCAGCAGCCCCTGCTCCTGAGCCAGAACCTGAGGCCGCGCCAGCGGCCGAAGCAGCAGCCCCTGTTAAGAAGGTTGTGAAGAAGGTTGTTCCTAAGAAGTAAATAAATGTTATAAAATATAAAAATAATAATATTTGTGATTTGTGCGTAAAAAAATAAAATTTATAAAAATAATATATTTTTTATATTATTTTTTATTATTGGTTAGATTGTTGAATATATTACTTAGTAATAGAAATAATTCCAGTTAGGGGGATTTCTTCTTCTAATTCATATACTGTCCCTTCTGTAAACGCAGTAGGTGAATCTTTTGGAAATACTTTATTTTTTTTATCTAATGATTGTCGTAGTCCAATAGTAATATGCATGATTTCATTTCCAAAATAAGGAACTTCAAAATCATTATTTTTAAATTTTACTTCTGCGACAATAAACTTCTCCGATATTGCATATCGAGTAATAACACAGTTCACAGTTTTATCTACAAACGGTTCTACTTTATGGGCATGTTCGTTTTCTTTTTTACCGACAAACAAAATGGTTATATGTATATGTTCATTTAATTTATATATAATTCTATTTTCAGAATCAGGTAATGTTACTATATTAAATTTTTCCCATGATTTTAATGAAGAAATAATTTTAATTTCATCTTTATTTAATGCTAAATCATTGATATGAATATTTGAAAACACAGGATTTTTATGTATTATTTCAAGTAATTTTGTATATTGTGTATCGTTAAAAGTGATTCCATAATATAAAACATTTTTATAATTTACATTATTTTCTGAAGTGGAAACAGATAAGTTAGATAATTTGTTGGTTAATTCATCCATGGCAAGGTCAATATGTTATGTATAATACTATATTTTATTTATTATTTATTATGTATATTTATATTCAAATCAATTTTTAGTTTATATACACAAAAAATTGATTTCATAAATTATTTAAAAAATAGGTATTAAACCGATAGCTATATATACTTATAATTATACACCTTACCTTAAAAGCGAAGAAGATGACTACCTTAATCAGTGTGAAGCAATTAGTACAAGAAATTGTTACTTCTGAGAATGAACAATTCACAAATAAACCTTTGAACATATGTTTTGTTTTAGATAAGTCGGGGTCAACTGGCGACAGATTTAGTAATTCAATGAATGTTCTTGAAAAAGAACAAGAGTGTTTATCTTGTTACGCGTTAAATAATCCAGATAATAATTACATTTTATATTCTTTTGATAGTGACTCTACCTATCATGGAAGACTCGAAGTGTTGAAAGAATTTAATTTCATCCAATTGCCTGAATTACGTCCTGGGTCTGCGACGAATACACATTTACCATTGCAAGATATCTGTGATAAAGTGTCTTCCTATAAGCCCGACAGAGTAGTAGTTTATACTGATGGAGAAACGAATGCATCTTCTCAGACTTTGACTAAGATTTCTAATGTGTTTAAAAAGAACAATATTAAGTTAGATATTGTTGCAGTGTCTCCACGTGATTTAAACATGGAAACTATTTCTTCTCGAGAAGAATCAAGAATTCCTGGAATGGATTTGATTAATATGTTGGGGAATTCAATTGATACGTTAACCATATACAATAAATACCATAATGATGTTCCTTATAATGGAATTATGAATTCTTCTGTCGATAAAAATTGTATTAAGTTTATGGGAATAAAAATAAATGAGTATGTTGTTAATTTTATAAATAAGTTTTTAGTCAAGTTGAATGAAAATAAGGGGCATATAGATTGGGGCACTTCTCATATTGAGCTCAAGAAGATGTTGAGTGAAATGGGTAAATTGTTATCTCTATTATTCGTTATTTTCCCAGAAAATCATTATTTTGTTAAGAGTATTTCTTCTCAAGTAGAAGCATTATTAGATGGTGTGTTTACTGCGGATAAAATATCGAAAATAATAAATTATGGGTTTAACTGTACCAAACAAGATACTCCAGTGCTTTTCACTAATTTCGATGAACACGTCAAGGACGCTTCTTCTAAGAGAAAGGAATTTTCAGATGCTATTACTGATTTGAAAAATAGCGGAACCACTTTAAATTGTTCCAAACTTATTTCAATTCCCTATGGCAATAATACAGTATGTGTATTGGATAATGGAAGTGTTCAAGTAAATCGCGATTTTGATGATTATCCAAAATCAATGGATAAATTCGGAAACATCTATTTAGGAATAGATGGAAATGAACAGGCTATTCGAATTGCAATGCGCCAATTATGTGGCAAAGCTGGATTTCCGAATGCAAGAAATTCACCTTCGTGTGTATTTTATGTTTTGAATCTAATGAGTATGATGTATTTGACTGGTATAGATTTAGGATGCGAACATATGAGAGCTTTGCAGAAAATAGCTAAGGCTCAGACTTCATTAGAAGTATTGGTTTCCAGAAATAAATATGATGGAAAAGGCTGTTGGGCATACTGGAAATCGGGTAATTTGATTCCGATGCATTTTAGTAGTCCAAATACACATACTACATTATATACCGACCAATTAATTAATCCCCTGCAATTATCCGAGCATTTATGGTGGGGATTAATGATGTCAATGTTGGGATTGTTTGAAGAACAGAAGAAGTACTTTGAATCTCAACTAAATGTCATTGGGGTAAAAACTCAAGAAGAATTCTTGGATTGGTTCAAGATGAATTATTCGGATAAGGTGAATGGAAATGTGATTCTGGAAAAATTCGATGCTCATCAGAAGTCAGTATTCACATTAGATGAGTTTACTTCATCGGATGAAGTGTATGAGTTATCTGACCATGGAGATTGCCGAACGAAAACTTGGTATTCTAAGCAAGAAATTGACACATATGTGATGAGACAAGGATGCGTATGGTGTAGACATGTTCCTGAATGGAAAGACTTTTGTTTACTATCAAGAGAAGATTGGGAAACCCGATTACAGGCTTCACAGTCTAATGCAAAATCTATCTTAGTAAATGGTGGAATAACGCCAACAGATGGAAGTGTATTTAGTTCTCTTGCTTCATTGTCTATTTCAAATAATGCCAATAATAAGAAATATCGAATTATTTTACGTGGTGTCACTGGTTCTGGAAAATCCACCTTTTCATTAAAAATAAAGGACTGGATTGAGAAGAAAGGCGGCACATGTTTAATTGTTAGTTCCGATAAGTGGGCAAAGAATGGACTTAAGGGAAAACAACTACAAAGCAAGGTATTGAATGAAATCCTTGAATTTAATATGTTATATAATCCTTTAAAAGTAGCTGTAATTGATTTGTGCAATGAAGGAGGAATCAGTAAGAATATGTTTGGATTTTCATTTGATGATTATGAAGATATTACATTATATCCTAATTTAGTATATCCTGGAACACAAAATATAACAGTTGATTCTAATAAGTATTTACAATATGAATCATGGTGTTTGAGAAATGTATTGCAACGTCCATTGCATAATAATGATACCATTTATTGGTTAAATCCTGTTTCAGCAGGTGTAAATGTATGTATTAAAGTACATAATACTAAGTCTGCTGGTATTTCCAAGTCATTAGGACTACGTGGTCCAAAATACGACGAAAAATTAACTATGGAACAAATAATGGCAAAAATTGAAAATAATGCACAAAAATATGAAGATTATCTTAAAACAATAGATGTGGATGTGTTCTTGAACGAATTCTTAACCTCATCTATTCAAACCTAAAAATAAAAAATAAAAAATAAAAAATAAAAAATAAAAAATAAAATTTATAAAAATAATATATTTTATACATTATTTTTATTGTATTCCCAATCTCGAATTCATTGTTTTGGCATAATAAAGTATTAATTGATATATTGATTCATATATTACCTCATTTGTAATTTTACTTATTTTATTAAATCCACTATTTACCATTTTTTCATAAAGATTTGGTTGTGATTCAATAAAAGAATATTTTTGTTTTATGTTTGTAATTAATTTGCGAAATTCATCGCGATTATGATTATAATCTTCTTCACTCCATTTAAAATCAAAATTAAAATAATCTATATTTGGTTCTAATAATACATCAAAAAAGTTTATCCATGTATCATTTGTATCATGCACAACTTTATATTTTTGTTTTACATCAACATTAAAAACCAGACTTTTCATTAAAAATAAATATTTAAATCGATACGACCATGGCTGATTTCCAGGAAGATTGAGAAGATATTTGTATTTTGTAAAAGATTCAATTGGTTGTCTTCCGGATAATTCAATATCAAATATTTGTTTTTTATCTCCATCTAATCCATCCATTTTAAAAACAGTTTTTCCTTTGGACAAATTATACATATTTCTTCGTATGTTTTGTCTTCCATTATCTGTATCTGCTCCGCGGAAAAATATTGTATTTATTTTTTCATTTATTGGAATATGTTGTTGGATACATTTTTTAACAGTTGTTTCCCATGCTTCGCCTGTATTTTTTATTGATTTATGCGAATAAAACGTATTGTCGGGGATTAAAATACCCTTTTTGTTTTTTGGTTTAACCACCACAAAAAATGGCAAATCTTGGTGTTCATATGCATATACATCTGAAACATACAAAAATATGGTGGTATTGGAAATTGGTTTATTATGAAGCTTGCAATATTTTAATGTATTCTGAATAAGAGATAATATATGATTTGTTCTTTCAACTTCTTTTGTACATGGACGTTTGTTTTCTAAAGTATAGTTATCACGTATATTAATAATGGAGACAGATTCTATATATCTGACTTCAGTTTCACATATTTTTATCATTTTATCATAATCATTGGAAGTGCATTTTGAAAAATCATTAATTTGTGTTTTAATTTGATTTAATATTTTTTGTGGAATTGTTATTTTAGTTGTTGGATTTTTATGTAAAGATTGTTTAGATATTGACTTTTGAGAAGAAGATAATGAACGTGTTATAGAATTTTTATTACAACGCCTTGTTTTTTTATTTCTTCTTGACCCATTTGGACATCTTTTCATTATTATAATATATTTAGTTATTTTATTTATTATAACCCAAAAAATTGATTTGACTTTATTTGTTTTTAATTACCGATAAAAAGAAATAATTGCAATATTTTATTTACTAAGAAATGAGCTTTCAATTACTTCCTGCAGAAATTAACTTATTTTCAAAGGACGCAACCATCCAGAATTTGGAATATTTTCCAAATCCTTTGCGTCAAGTTTTAGTTGATTTGATAAATGTGACTGGATTAAATATTTTAATCAGTGACCAAAACAAAAGAGAAATGGAGATTGAACACTCTTATACAATAATACACACAGATACTAAATTGTACATTCAATTATATTCTAAAGGTTCTCCACTTATTGTTACGTTACATAATGAAGAAGAAAGAGTATGTTTATATGATAGCGCATTTGGAATGATTTGGACACAAATAGAATATATAGAAAAATGGAAAATCAATGGTTTACCAAAATATATTCATAAAAAAGTATTTATTGATTATTTACAAAATCTATCAAATGATGAAATAAATGGGTTGCTTATACCATGCAAGAATACTGTATTATAAAAGTATAATAAAAACACACATATATTTTTTTATTCTAACTCTCTGTTTTATATTAGTCGATTCCCCTAACAATAAATTGTCAGGGGAATAAAGGTTAAATGTTAAAACAAAAAATTGAATCAACTTAGAGATAACTATAGGGTAGTATATAGAATATATTATTCATTTATTTAATATTAATACTCTCTTTCTTGCGCGCTCATTAACAGAACTCACTGAAATGTCATCTAATGCTGCTCTCGCTCAACAATATCAACGCAAAAGTGATAAACAACACATTCTCGATAATCCCGATACTTATATTGGGTCTATTGAGAAAGTAGACGCTGATTTATGGCTTTCTCCTTCTTCCGAAGGAGGACTTGTTCATAAAACAGTGGAATATATCCCTGGCTTGTATAAGTTGTTTGATGAGGGCATAGTGAATTGTCGTGACCATGTTATACGCATGCTTCAATCATCCGCGGAAGATAAGAAGTTGGTGACTTATATTGATACAACAATTGAATCGGATGGAACAATTTCGTTCGCAAATGATGGAAACGGTATTGATGTTGCAAAACATCCCGAATTCAACATTTGGATTCCTGAATTGATTTTTGGTCATTTAAGAACATCGACGAATTACAACAAAGATGAAGAGAAGATTGTGGGTGGTAAGAATGGATTTGGATTTAAATTAGTCCTTATTTGGTCAACTTATGGTAAAGTGGAAACAGTAGACCATGTGCGCGGTCTTAAATACGAACAAGAGTTTTTCGAAAACTTGAATCGTATTGGAACGCCCGTGATTACTAAAGTAAAGGGAGCTGCTGCAAAACCTTATACACGAGTTACTTTCAAACCAGATTATGCTCGTTTTGGTATGCCGCAAGGCTTAACTGCGGACATGATTAGTTTGATGAGAAAGCGTGTTTATGATATTGCAGGCGTGAGCGACCATTCTACAAAAAAATTAAAAGTAACATATAATGGAGAAGTAGTTCCAGTGAAGAATTTCCAGCAATATATAGACTTATATATTGGCGCAAAAGGTGATGCTAAACGCGTGTATGAATCAGCGGATGAACGTTGGGAATATGCAGTTGCATTATCCAGTACACATGAGTTTATGCAAGTATCATTTGTAAATGGTATTTGTACATTCAAGGGCGGAAAACACGTGGATTATATTATGGGTCAAATTACTCGTAAATTAGTCGATTATATTGAAAAAAAGAAAAAGGTGAAAGTGAATGCGAATTCTATCAAGGAACAATTGATTTTGTTCTTACGGTGTGATATTGTGAATCCTGCGTTTGATAGTCAGACAAAGGATTATATGAACACGCCTTCCAATAAATTTGGTTCCGCATGTACAGTGTCGGAAGCATTTATAGAAAAAGTCGCTAAAATGGGTGTCATGGATTTAGCGCTTTCATTGACAGAAGCTAAAGAAAGTAAAATAGCTGCGAAGAAAACTGACGGAAGTAAAGTCAAGACGATTCGTGGTATTGCTAATTTAGTCGATGCCAATTTCAGTGGCACGGCACAATCGCGGGATTGTGTTCTTATTTTGTGTGAGGGATTGAGTGCAATGTCGGGTATTATATCTGGTTTGTCTTCGTCCGACCGCAATACGATAGGTATTTATCCATTGAAGGGTAAGTTGCTAAATGTTCGTGGAGAAACATCAAAGAAAATCGCCGATAATAAGGAGATTACAGATATTAAGAAAATTCTCGGTTTAGAGAATGGTCGTAAATATAATACAATCGAAGATGTTTATCAACATTTGCGTTATGGCAAAGTCATGCTTATGACTGACCAAGATTTAGATGGTTCTCATATCAAAGGTTTATGTGTAAACTTATTTCATAGTGAATGGGAATCGTTAACGAAAATCCCTGGATTTATTTCGTTCATGAATACTCCAATCCTGCGCGCCCGTAAGGGCGCACAAACACTCTTATTCTATAATGAGGGTGAATATGAAGCATGGAAAACCCAAATGGGTGGAAATACAAACGGATGGAATATTAAATATTTTAAGGGTCTTGGTACTTCTACATCCGTAGAGTTCAAGGAATATTTTGCAAACAAGAAAATTGTGGATTTTGTCCACAGTGAAAATTCGACCACAAATGCGATTGACAAAGTGTTTAACAAAAAACGCGCGGACGACCGCAAGCATTGGTTAGAGAATTATGACAAGCATGCGTATTTGGATACGAGTCGTGCGACAGTTAAGTATGAGGATTTCATCGATAAAGAGATGATTCATTTCAGTACTTATGATTGTGCGCGTTCTATTCCATGCATGGTAGACGGGTTAAAGATTTCCCTCAGAAAAATCTTGTTTTGTGCTTTTAAGAGAAAGCTAACCAGTGAATTGAAAGTAGCTCAATTTGCGGCATCTGTCGCAGAACATAGTGCATATCATCATGGTGAAGCATCTCTTAATGGTGCCATAGTAAATATGGCACAGAATTATGTGGGTTCAAACAATATTAATTTATTGAAACCGCTTGGTCAGTTTGGAACCAGATTACATGGAGGCGAAGATAGTGCAAGTGAAAGATATATCTTTACTGCGCTAAATGAAGTAACTCGTGCGATTTTCCCAGCGGAAGATGATTGTGTGCTTAATTATTTGACAGATGATGGAACGTCTGTTGAACCCGAATATTATGTTCCGATTATTCCGTTTACGTTGGTGAATGGAGGTTCAGGAATAGGAACGGGTTTCTCTTGTAGTATTCCATCTTATTCGCCGCAAACAATGATTCAGTATTTAAAGAATAAATTACTGGGTGATTCAAATGAGGCGATTGAGTTTATTCCATGGTATCAGGGATTCCGAGGTACAGTGGAAAAGATAGAAGGCGAAGACCGTAAGTTCTTGATTCGCGGTATTTATAAGAAAATCGCGGAAGACAAGATTCAAATAACAGAACTTCCTATCGGAACATGGACGATGAAGTACATTACATTCTTGGAAGAATTAATGGATGGAAGCGTCAATGAAAAGACTGGCAAAAAGACAGCTGCAGTGATTAAGGATTTCACGTCATTAAGCACCGAACTAAATGTCGATATTGTGGTTCAGTTCCCTAAGGGGGAATTGGCTAAATTAGAAGAAAAGACGGGTTCTATTAATGGTGTAGAAAAACTCTTGAAGTTAACTACAACTGTCTCAACCAGCAATATGCATCTCTTTGATGCAGAAGGAAAACTGAAGAAGTATGAAACACCTCAGGAAATCATAGATGAGTATTTCAATATTCGTATGGAGGTTTATACCAAGAGAAAGCAATACTTGGTTGACGAGATGCGCGCGGTTCTTCAGAAACTGTCGAATCGTGCCAGATATATTACAGAAACACTGGCAGGTACAATTGACCTGAGGCGCAAGACTGCGATAGAAGTAAATACTCTATTGGAAGGTCGCAATTATGATAAGCTGGAAGGCGATTACAAATATTTGATAAAGATGCCAATGGATTCAGTTACAAAAGAGAACGTAGAAGCCATCTTGAAACAGAAGGCGGATACAGAGAACGAATTGGAAATATTGATTCGTACTACAGAATCTCAAATGTGGGTAAATGAACTCAACCGATTGTCTGGAATGTTGGAACAATATGTTTCAGTGCCAACTGGCGAAAATACAGTAAATACGGCGAAACCAAAAAGAACTACTACAGTTCGTAAGATAAGTGTTCCCAAGTAAATTGTCTGAAAGTAATTTCGATAACATTATATTATAAAAAATAAACAATAATATTTATTTTTTATGTTACGTCTAAAAATTGATTTTTTATTTTACTTTATTATTTTATACTACATAATAATTCATGGAAATAAATCAAGCATTAAATAATATAGTGTTCGAACCACCTGTTATAATAAATAAAGGAACTGGTGCAGGAGGTGCCAATACAAATTATTATGGAAAAAAATTTGAAGAAAAAACAAATAATCAACCAAGATTATTAGAAGAAGGATATATTTGTAATAATTTTTCAAAAAATAAAAAGAATGTAAATAATTATTATTTGTCTAAAACATTTGAAGATAAAACAATTGTCTTTGTGTTACAGAATGGATTAAAAATGTATATGAAAAATAAATATAATATGGATGTGTTTAGATGTCCCGATGAAGCTTATATTATTGAATATAATTCTGGTAAAAAAGTAATAAAGATTTTAGAGAAAAAAGAACAGAATGTATGTGGTTCAGTTGAAACAAAATTATGGGCTGCTCCTTCTCTAAAACGTGAATATGAATTGGTTTTTGGAAGTGAATTTGAAGTTCATTATGGACTTTGTGTAAGTGAGTTTTTGAAAAATAAAATCATATCATCTGAGAAAAAATATACGATATTGAAAATAATATTGGAAGAATCTGATATTCATATATTATTTGGCGACGATGAAAATTATTTTGATACATTAGACAGATGGATTTAACCTTTATTCAACTGGTCTGATACATTAGTGTATCCGACAGATAGAATAGGATATACCCTTACACCTTTTTTCATTTCAAACTCCCATTTTTTTCTCGTTTTTATGACAACTATGACACTTAAAAGTGAATTTTGTATATTTATGTTCTTCTAAAAATGCTATTATAATTTCTTTCATAATAATAGGTTTTGTTGTATCACACCAAACCTTTTCTAATGCTCTTTTTATCAACAATGGTCTTTCTTCACCTATTCCATGACACCTTTCTGTCGATGGACTATTGCATTCACTGCAAGGAAATTGCTTAATATATGAGTTAGTAAATGTATTTCTTACTAAATTTGTAAATACATTTGAAGCATAATCTTTTATAAAATCTTCGTGAGAGGTGTGAATTAATTTTGAATTCCATTTATTACTTTTTGTAATATCATTTATTCGTTTATCAATATATTTGCTGTGAACATTTAGTTCCATCATTATAAATTATATCGTATTGTTATATAATTTATAAACTAATCAATTTTATAAAAAATGGGCGTTTGAAATGTTAAAATGTGTAAAACTAATTTTGCAAAGCAAAATTAGTCGATTCACATGACAATACATTGTCAGATGAATAAAGGTTAATAATTCTTTATGATAACCTCTTTTGCTTTTGCCTCTGGATTTTTAGAATTAATAGAGCGTTTACATAAAATCGGAATAATATTGTATTTTTCATTTTTAAAATTATTTCTTACTAAATTAACATCCGCATTACTCAACATAATTTTTTTATTTGATTCAGTTAATTTATGAATTAATGTAAATAATGCATTATGGTGGTCTATATTAAATCCATCTTCTGTATATCCAACAAAAGAAGTAGTTGTTTCTGGAGCATAAGGAGGGTCAAGATATACATAATCATTTGATTGGATTTGTGTTAGTGACATATTAAAGTCACAACATTCAAAGAAAACATCTTGTATTAGTTCATGAATTTCATCTAAATGTTTTTTATTTATAATTTCAGGATTGTTATAATGGCCATAAGGTACATTAAATCCATTCGGTCCAACTCTGAAAATTCCTCTAAAACATGTTTTATTTAAGAATATAAACATGGCTGAACCAACTGTTGTTTTCTTATCTTCTCGATTTAATTTATTATATTGACTTCTAATCCAATAATAATAATTTTCTTTTGCAATACGGGCTTCATTTATGTTATTTGGTTTTCTATTTATTTCTCCATTTCCACATGCATTAAATTCTGTGATTATTTTTTGGATTTCTTCATATAATTCATTATGGTTTGATTGAATATTTTTATACATATAAACTAATGGTTCATTAATATCATAAGCATAAACATTCCCATGAACATGTATAATTCCTTCTTTAATATATGATAACAATGCAATAAGCACACTACCTCCTCCTAAAAATATTTCGTGATAATTATTTATTTCTATTGGAAATTCATTCATGAGTTTATCTATTATTTGTGTTTTCCCACCAACCCATTTTATGATAGGTTTAGGAATATTAATTTTTCTATGAGAAATATTATTAATGGGCATATTACAGGGGATGGAGACACTTATAAATATATAGTAATTATGATTTAATATTTATTTTATGGATAAACATTAAATTCAATTTTTAGATATCTATCTATATCCACGATTTGAACTCGTGCTGTTTGAATTCGCGGTCATTTAATTTAGGATAATCCATTGGAACTACTAAAGTACTTTGGTCCATAATATATTTTTGATAGGCAACTGCTTCTGTATAAACAGCAGGCACAGCTTTATCAAGAACATATTTATTTAATCTGGCAACTTGGTCACGCACATTATCCATATTATGTTCGGCATACAAATTGTAAATACTCTGCATGATAACCTTTAGCGAGTCTGTGTTTTGTTCAGAAACAATCATTTTATTTTTGGACAATTCATAAACACCTGCACGTAAACCGTTTTGAATAATTTGCATATTTTCAGCTGAAAAAAACACTTGAGCCAAGACGTTCCATTCAATGTTTCCGATTAAAGCGTCATAATAATTGGAGGCTTTATTTCTTGGAACAACACGTTCTTGAATACGAAAACGAGCATTTTCATCGATAGGTTTAATAATAGGAACTCTTCCATTAAATTTATCTAAATTAAGTATTTTAGAATTATCATCAACTCCTGTAAATTGGCTAAAACGGTTCATTATACTTTATTATTATATTTTATAAGAATATATATATCTTTACATTATTCAATGGATAACTTTTATTTGATTATTGTGATTATTGCAATTATTATTTTGATTATTGCTCTTACGTTTATTGGGTTAACTTTGAAGAAATCTATTCAAGATTCTTCTCATAAAGTAACTGAAAACCCTTGCCCTGATTATTGGAAATTGACGGATGATGGCAAAAATTGTATATTACCTTATGGTAATGCTCGCAAGAATATCGGCATATTACTCCCATCTGGCGATTATGATTTATCAGAGAATTCAATGAATCAATTTACTCGTTCCATTATGAGTCAAGCGACAGATGCTTCATATAATGTTATTGATATGCAACACGCTCGTTGGACAAATGCATCAGGATATAACGGTATGTCTCTTTCTTGTGCACATAAAAAATGGGCTACCGATTTAAATATTGCATGGGATGGAGTATCTAATGCTCCATGCAAAAAATAATTTTTGTTTTTAAAAAAATTGAATGTAAATTATAATTTTTTAATGTAAATAAATAATTATAAATATAAAAATGACAGAATTCAATATTGAAGAATATTTAGATTCATTACCAGAAGATATTACAGAAATAAAAGTGGATCATAAAAATTTAACATATTTACCAGATTTATCAAGATTTAAAAAATTACAAAAATTGAATTGTAATAATAATAAATTAACTTTATTGCCAGAATTAAATGAATCATTGACAGAATTATATTGTTATTGTAATAATTTAACATCATTACCAAAATTAAATAAAAATTTACAGATATTATATTGTCAATTCAATAAATTAACTTTATTGCCAGAATTAAATGAAAATTTAAAGTTATTAATTTGTCACAATAATAATTTAATAGTATTGCCAGAATTAAATGAAAAATTAAAAGATATAGATTGTGGATTTAATAATTTAACGTCATTACCAGAATTAAATGTGAATTTGCTTCATTTACGTTGTCATAACAATGAACTAACATTATTGCCAAAATTGAATAATAGATTAGAATCTTTAATATGTACAAGTAATGATTTAATTTTATTACCAGAATTAAATGAAAATTTAAATTATTTATTATGTGATGATAATAATTTAATATCATTACCAACATTAAATAAAAAATTAAAAGAATTATATTGTGCATGTAATAACTTAACCTTTTTACCAAAATTAAATGAATCATTAATAGATTTAGATTGTACTGGTAATATTTTAACATCATTACCAGTGTTAAATGAAAAATTACAAAGATTATGTTGTTGTAACAATAATTTAATTACGTTACCAAAATTAAACGAAAAATTAAGACTTTTTATGTATTCAGACAATAATTTACCAGAAATATTTAATGATAAGAAGGGTTCATTAAATAAATTTAAAAAATTTGTAAATAGATTTATACAATGCAAATACCGTATAATGTGTTTAAAATATAAAAAGCATTTTCGTAGGTGGTTATGGGAACGGATAAGACTTCCTAAAATACAAAACAAATATCATCCTGATAATTTATTAGAAAGACTTGGTAATATAAAAAATGAAGAAGATGAGGATGAATTTATGAAAGTTATTGAAACTTGGTAAATATAAAAAATTGAATATAAATTGAAAATATTTTTTAATGCAAATAAATAATTATAAATATAAAAATGATAGAATTCAATATTGAAAAATATTTAGATTCATTACCAGAAGATATTACAAAATTAGATGTATCTGGTAAAAATTTAACATATTTACCAGATTTATCAAGATTTAAAAATTTACGAACATTAATATGTTGTTATAATGATTTAACAATATTACCAGAATTAAATGAAAATTTAAAAAAATTAGAGTGTTATAATAATAAATTAATTTCTTTGCCAAAATTAAATAAAAATTTAAAATATTTAGTTTGTGGTGATAATAAGTTAAATTCTTTGCCCAAATTAAATGAAAATTTAGAATTTTTGTATTGTGATAATAATGAGTTAACATCGTTGCCAAAATTAAATGAAAATTTATTATTATTATATTGTTATAATAATAGATTAATAACATTGCCAGAATTAAATAATAAATTATTAAATTTAAATGTTTCAAATAATAATTTAACTTCATTACCAAAATTAAATCAAAATTTACAAGAATTATATTGTGTTTCTAATAATTTAAGTTATTTACCAAAATTAAATGAAAAATTAAAACATTTATCTTGTAGTGATAACAAATTAATTTCTTTACCAAAATTTAATAAAAGATTAGAAAAAGTATGGTGTCGTTATAATAAATTAACATTATTACCAGAATTAAATAAAGAATTAATATATATGAATTGGGATAATAATGACTTACTAAAAATATATTATAACTGTTGGTCGTTTAATGAAATAAATATTATTACTAAACAATTTATAAAATGTAGATTTCGTATAATGTGTTTAAAATATAAAAAGCATTTTCGTAGGTGGTTATGGGAACGTGTAAGACTTCCTAAGATAGAGAAACGATATCATCCTAATAATTTATTAGAAAGACTTAATAATATAAAAAATGAAGAAGATGAAGAAGAATTTATGGAAGTAATAGAAACTTGGTAAATATAAAAAATTGAATGTATTTTATAATTATTTTTTGACGTAAATAAATAATTATAAATATAAAAATGACAGAATTCAATATTCAAAACTATTTAAATTCATTACCAGAAGATACAACTGAAATCAATGTATGTAATAGAGGATTAACTTATTTACCAGATTTATCAAAATTTACAAATTTACAAAAATTAAACTGTTCTCATAATAAATTAAAATCATTACCTAAATTAAATAATACATTAATTAATTTAGATTGTGGTTATAATAAATTGACTAAATTACCAAAATTAAATGAAAATTTACAAAGATTAGATTGTGAGTGTAATGAATTATCTTTATTGCCAAACTTAAATATTAATTTACAAATATTAAATTGTGATAATAATTATTTA
>JACCDI010448848.1_pt1 | contig 30797 bp, 20 predicted proteins | sample 7442791 | NCBI WGS metagenome assembly JACCDI01 (sample SAMN15323434, study PRJNA562643) | freshwater metagenome | isolation source: river surface water | place: USA:Blue River Watershed | collected 2017-08-15
AGCAGGCCCAGCACCACTTTGCGGTTACTTTGAGAATGACGTCCGCCATGGTGATCAAGTCATCGGCAACTTGTTCAACGCTTAAGTTGCCTTCGACATCCCGGGCCAAGGTCCGAAATACTTCCGCATGGTGAGCGCGGCGTAACAAGTTCAACAAGGCTTCCTCATCGTCCTCGCCTGTTTTCATGAGTGCGGCTCGCCGAGCTTCTAACTCGGCTTCAAAATCGGCTGCCACAAAACGCTGTTGCAAAACATCGCCATGCGCTAACTCATCAATGACGCCTGGGTGCTGAACCAAATAACGGGCAGGCCACTTGGCGGCGCCCAACAAACGAAGCAAACGCTCATGGACCGCGGGGCGCTCTAACATCATGGCCAGGTAGCTCTCGCGGCGCATCAAGGGCTCCATCCAATCGGCCATCCTAACTACCGCAATGGGCTCAACCCGACCTTCTTTCAGCCACAAGGCGGTTCGCTGTAGCAAGCGCATCAAGCGGGTTCTGGCTTCATCACGCAAGCCTTTAACCCTGGGGCTTTCTTGCCAATGTGCCAAGCGTTCGCGGGCTTGGCCCTGAAACAAATCTAGAACCGCCTCTAACTCTGGCAATTCACCGCTATTGGTTTTTTGACAGCCTTTGCAGGCTTGATCGCCGCCCAAAAGAATGTCAAATTCGTGGGCAACGATCTCCCGGTGCGCATCCAAATCTGTCAACAAATCACAACTGTCGGCGTAGCCCATGGTGTGGGCAATCCAATTCAAGTCTTGGTCTTGGGTTGGCAAAACATGGGTTTGCTGATCGTCCAAATACTGGATTCGATGCTCAACTTTTCGGAGGAAGACATAAGCCTTGGCCAAGCTCTCGGCAGTCTCTGGGGGCATCAGGCCGGCCTTGGTCAGCCGTTTTAAAGCATCTAAAGTGGGGCGTGTTCTGAGCTCTGGAAATTGGCCACCGCGAACCACTTGAAGCAATTGAACCGTAAATTCAATTTCACGAATCCCACCGCGTGAGAGTTTGACATCGTTGGCGCGCTCTGGATGACCCGCACTTCGTTTGGCTGCATGGTCGCGAATTTGCTGGTGCAGAGTTCTTAAAGACTCAAAGACGTTGTAGTCAAGGTAACGCCTGAAAACAAAGGGCAAGACCACTGAACGCAACGCCATGGCAGACCCATTTTGAATGGTGGCCAAGGGGGCAATGACACGGCTTTTCATCCAAGCAAAGCGTTCCCACTCGCGTCCTTGGACCAATAAATACTCTTCCAAAGCCCCCAAGGAAACCACACTGGGCCCTGAGTTGCCATTGGGGCGAAGCGCCAAATCGATGCGGAACACAAATCCGTGCTCGGTCGTATCTCCCACCAAACTGTAAATGGCCTTTACTGCGCGGGCAAAATATTCTTGAACAGAAATGCGGTTCAATCCTTCCGCATTGCCCGCAGTTTCACCGTCCTCATCGTAGACGTAAATCAAATCGATGTCGCTGGAAACGTTCAACTCTCGGGCCCCTAACTTGCCCATGCCAACGACCCAAAATTGAGCCCGTTGCCCAACGGCTGTTAGCGGTTCGCCATGGCGGGCGTCCAAGGTTTCAAAAGCACTCTGGCATGCTTTGTCGAGCGCTATTTCCGCCAAATGGGTGACGCCAAGGGTGACTGTTTCTAGGGTGGCTTGATGTTCGCAATCGAGCTGAATCAGTCGATGCATCGTCCATTGCCGCAAGACCCGCAAAGCGGCACCCACCTCGAATTGCACGCGCAAAATGGCATAGGCTTGCTCGAGGGATTCAAGCGTAGGGCTTGCTTGCGGTAAAGATGCGAAAACATCGGCATAACGCCTCTCAAGGCGTTGAAAAAAGCGGGAGCCTTCAGAAAGAGGCTTCGGCAGCCTTGAATCCGTGCGGAGACGCGTCGCAAAAGGGTCTGTGGCGGTCATAATTCCCTGCCTGACTCAATATGCCCCAAACCATTGTTCGAATGTTGAAAATTTCTTCTTGGCCTCGCCTGATCGATGCAGGTTTTCGCCTGTTCGCATGGGGTCTTTTGACGCTGGGCGTGGTCTTGGGGATAGCTTGGTCGGCACTTCATTTTTTGATTGTGCCGCGAATTGAAAATTTTCGCCCTCGGCTGGAAAATTTGGCCAGTCAAACCCTTGGGGTTCCAGTTCAGATGGGTCAACTGGTTGCCCTTTCCACAGGGTGGATGCCTACCTTTGAAATTCACCAACTTGCGCTGTTAGACCCTGAAGGACGCAAGGCTTTGACCTTGCCCAAAATTACGTTTGCCATCAGTGTCCGTTCGGTCCTCAACCTCGGGGTCGAGCAACTGGTCATTGAAGCGCCCAGCCTCGACATCCGCAGAACGGCCCAAGGCGATTGGCGCATTGCGGGCTTGCCTCTTAAAAATGACGGCGCTATCGACTCAGCGGCCGCCGACTGGGTTTTTTCTCAAAAAGAAATTGTCATTCAACGGGGCACGGTGGTTTGGACTGACGACTTCCAAAACTTAAACGGCGAAAGACCTTCGCTCGAATTGAGTGATGTTGCCTGGGTGCTTCGCAACACAGCCAGGCACCATCTGTGGCGCTTAGATGCCACACCCCCCGCGGGATGGGGCGATCGCTTTGTCCTCATGGGCGATATGCGTCGCAACTTGTTGTCGACTCACCCAGGTCGTTTTAAGGATTGGAATGGCCAAGTACATGTGCAGTTTCCAGATGTTGAGTTGGCTCAACTGGGCCCACATTTGCCCTGGAAAGACCTCACCACACAAGGCAAGGGCGCTTTGCGCATGTGGGCCGACTTTCAATCTGGCGGGCTGAAACAAGCAACAGCCGATGTTGTCTTAGAAAACGCCAACGCAAAACTTCGCCCCGAACTTCAAGCGCTAACCTTCAAAAACATTGCTGGGCGCTTGGCTGTCAAATCTGTTCCAAATGGTTTTGACTTTTCAACAGAAGGCTTAAGTTTTGACACGGCCGACGGTCTTCATTGGCCAGGTGGCAATGTCCACTTAAGCTACACAGAAACTCAAAATGGCCAATCGGCTCAGGGCCGCTTTCATGGCGACAAATTAGACCTGCTTGCACTCAGAAACATTGCCATGCAGCTGCCGCTGCCATCCAATGCACAACAGGTTTTGCAAGCGCACAAAGTCACGGGCACCGTCAATGCCGTGCACATTGATTGGACTGAGCAAACCACGGCTGAAGGCAAAAGTTTTAAAGTGAGCAATGCCAATGGCAACGTTGAAAAACTCACTTTTGTGAACGACAAAGCCAGCGCAAGCACTGAGCCGTGGCCCAGCATCGAGAACGCCAACGTCATCTTCGACATGACAGCAGATGGCGGCCAAATGAAGGTCAACATTGAACAGGGCGCTCTGAGTTTCCCTGGAATTTTTGAAGACCCGCGCATTGCTTTGGACAAATTGCAAGCCTCTGCGAAATGGGTCAAACAAAAGGGGCAACTCTCTGTGCCCGATTGGCAACTGAGCCTCAGCAACGCCGATGTTGCGGGCGCATGGCAGGGCAGTTGGAAGCCCAGCACCGTTCCAAAAAGCTTGGGCATCCTCGATTTGCAAGGCAGCATTTTGCGCGGCAGTGCCAACCAAGTTCACCGGTATTTGCCACTGGGCATTGCCCAAAGCGCCCGACATTACGTGCGTGATGCCATCGGCTCAGGAAGCGTTCAAAACGTGGCTGTCAAAATCAAAGGTGACCTCCATAAACTGCCTTTTGCAAATCCCAAAGATGGCGAGTTTCGCTTTGCAGGAAGGGTCAAGGACGTTCAATACGCTTACGTTCCTTTAAGCAGCGCTAGCAACAATGCTGTCAAGCAAAACCAAACAGAGCCCAGTTGGCCCGTCATGAGCAATGTCAATGGCGACATTGTTTTTGATCGCCAAAGCTTGAATGTCAGCGGCGCATCTGGCAAGTGGGGCGGTACACCCTTCACGCAAATCAAGGCAGAGATTCCCAATTTGAACAACAACCCAGTTGTCAATGTGCAAGGCGAGTCAAAGTCCACGGCCAAGCAATTGTTGAATGATTTAAGACTCTCACCCGTCGACAACATGCTGGGCGGTGTCTTGGCGCAAGCCAGCAGCACAGGCAATGTCGCCTCGCGAATCAAGCTCAGCATTCCATTGTCAGCCGTCGATAAAACAAGCCTTCAAGGCGCTGTCAATTTGTCAGGCAATGATGTTCGCATCTTGAACACTTTGCCCGTGTTTGAAAAAGCACAGGGCGCCATCACCTTCAGCGAAAGTGGCTTCAGCTTGACGGGCGTCAACGCTCAGTTTTTAGGCGGCCCCGTGAGGTTCGATGGTGGCAGCCGAAAGCTCCCACCAAAAAGTTTGGAAGCCAACCCCCTCATTCGTGTTCAAGGTCAGGTTAGTGCCAATGGTTTGAAACAAGCGCAAGAAATTGCCTTGCTCGGCGTTGTCGGTCAACACGCCAGTGGTTCGACTTCGTACACCGCCAGTTTCGGCATCAAAAATGGCCGCTCGGAATTGAGCATTCAATCTCAATTGCAAGGCATGGCTTTGAATTTGCCAGCACCGCTGAACAAACGTGCAGATGAAATGGTGGCGCTGCGGTTCGACAATGCCATACCATTGCAAAGTAGCGCGCCTGGCAACAAAGCCATGCGGGACGTTTTGCAATTCAGTTGGGGCCGCACATTTTCAGCCATCTACAACCGTGACATTAGCGGCCCAGAGCCCAAAGTTTTGAATGGACGCTGGTGGGTGGGCGATGCTGTCGCGCCAAGTGCGATCGGCACCTCCGAATCTGGCGTTCTGGCCACCGTGAATCTGCCATCGCTCTCCGTGGACGAATGGTTGCAAATTGTTGCTCCGCCCAAAAACAGCGCCACAGAAGGCCTGATTCAAAACGCCATTACATCTGCCTCTCAAGCCTATTTGCCTACACGGATGAGTTTGAAGAGCAATGAAATTTTGGTGCAAGGGCGAACACTCCGAAATGTCAATGTGAATGCCTCGCGGGATGGCTTGGTCTGGCGAACGCAATTGGACGCCAAAGAAATGAATGGCTATTTGGAATACAGGCAGCCAAGCCCTCAAAACACGGCTCGAATATATGCCCGCTTAAGCCGACTGAGCCTACAACCCACAGCCGATCAAGCCGTTGAGTCTTTGTTAGAAGACTCTCCCGTTTCCATCCCCGCTTTAGACATTGTGGTGGAGGAACTTGAGTTGCGCGGCAAAAAACTAGGGCGCGTAGAAATTGATGCCGTCAATACAGAAGCCACCGCACCCAGGTATGCCAGTGGCCGCGAATGGCGCTTGAACAAACTGAACATCACCGTACCAGAAGCCAGCTTCAAAGCCAGCGGCAAATGGGTCACATCCCGCGAAGGTGCTCAGAAAGCCAGTACCGACATGAACTTCAAATTGGACATTTCTGATGCGGGTGAATTGCTCAATCGACTTGGCACCAAAGATGCGTTAAGAGGCGGTGGCGGCAAGTTAGAAGGTCAGGTCAATTGGCAAGGCTCGCCCTTGACGCTTCATTACCCCAGCCTCACCGGACGCTTCAATGTCAACATCGGTCGCGGACAATTTTTGCAAGCTGAGCCCGGTGTGGCCAAACTTCTGGGTGTGCTCAGTTTGCAAGCGCTACCGCGCCGCTTGCTGCTTGATTTCAGAGATGTGTTCAGCGCAGGGTTTGCTTTCGATTCGATCCGCGGCGATGTCACCATTCAACAGGGCATTGCCAGCACGCAAAACTTGCAAATGAAAGGCGTTAACGCCGTTGTTCAGATGGAGGGAACCTCCGACATCGCACGTGAAACCCAAAATTTGCGCGTCCTGATTTTGCCGGAAGTGGATCCAGGAACGGCCTCTTTGTTGGCGGGTTTGGCACTCAATCCCGCCATTGGCCTAAGCACCTTCATTGCGCAATTGGTGCTCAAACAACCGCTGTTGCGTGTGAACACGCAAGAGTTCTTGATCGATGGCACTTGGGCCGACCCCAAGGTGACCAAAGTGAACGGCAGCACGCCTTAAGGCCTGCTCAAAGGTGCTGGCATGAAGCAACCAAGCCAAGCTTTGCAATCCTTCTTGAATGCCGTCTGGTCGTTCTTTAAATCCGCCACCCGCTCCTTCACAGACCGCCGCATTTCTTTGTGGTTTGCACTGGTCGCCTTGGTCGTGGCTGTGTTGGTTACTTTGGTTTGGCTGGCAGGTCGTTATGAGGCCAGCCAATACCAAGCAGAATTGGAAAGCGACACCGTCAATGCGGTCGTTGACATTCGGCGCAGTTTGACCAGTCACGCCATGGCCTTGCAAAGCTTGAACGCCAAATCTTTGAGTGCCAAAAATTGGCGCACCGAAGCAGAAAGTTTGTTAAGCCAACACCGCGAATGGTTGCGCGTTGAAAAAAGAGACCTTCAAGGCGCTGTGCGCGAGTTTGTCATATCACCTTTTCGCGAGCCTTTGTTTGATGGCATGACGCGCCTGAACGAGCAAGCAGAAATTATTCAAACCTGTCTTCGCGCCAAGCGCTTGAATGGTCCCGCCTATTCTCGAACCTACTTTGTGCCGCAATCGAGTGGGCTTGGTTTTGAGGTCATGGAGATGTGCCTGCCCATGATTGAACACGGCGCAAGCGTGGGTTACACCGTCTTAACGTACAACCTGCAAGACATCCTGGCGTCACAGCTTTCTGAAACTTATGGCCGCAGAAACGAAATTTCCTTCATTGAACCCGACGGTACAAGATTGGCGGTCCACGGTGTTTTGCCTAGAAGCAAGCGTCTTTTTACTGCCACCCAATTGATGGACTTACCGGGTAACACGCTGGTACTCCGCATGGATGGTCGCCGTGCAGGGCCCGATCTTTTTCCCAATGTTTTGCCCGCTCTGGTCACAGCCATGTCCATTGCATTGGTTTCGGTTTTGGTCTTGTTGGTCAAAGACTCTCGCAGGCGTTTGAAAGCCGAGCAAGACTTGGCCGATGCTTTGGCATTTAGAAAAGCCATGGAAGACTCCTTGGTCACTGGTTTGCGTGCGCGTGATTTGCACGGTCGAATCACTTACGTGAATCCTGCGTTTTGTCAGATGGTGGGGTTTCCTGCGGAGCAATTGCTAGGGGCTTCTGCACCCATGCCTTATTGGCCCACCGAAATGGTAGGGGAGTATCAGCGCCGACAAGCGGTGCGCTTGGCGGGCAACGCGCCACCTCGTGAGGGTTTTGAATCTGTTTTCGTCAGACAAGACGGGTCTCGTTTCCCGGTGCTCATTTTTGAAGCGCCACTCATCAATGCAGTTGGCAAACAAACTGGATGGATGAGCGCGTTTCTAGACATCAGTGAACAACGCCGCGTTGAAGAAATGTCGCGCACCAGCCAAGAAAGGCTTCAAGCCACCGCCAGACTGGCAACGGTTGGCGAAATGGCTTCTTTGTTAAGTCACGAATTAAACCAACCCTTGGCGGCCATTTCTAGTTATGCCACGGGTTCCTTGAACTTGATTGGTCAACAGCAACGCGCACCAGGACCATCGGGTCCTTCTGAGTTGAACGATCTGCAGATGGCCCTTGAGAGAATTGCAGCACAAGCCAATCGCGCAGGCAAAGTCATTAACAGTGTTCATGACTTTGTGCGCCGCAGAGATCAAGCGCGCGAATCAGTCAGTCCGCGTGCCATCATCGATGCGGTGCTGCCCTTGGTTCAATTGCAAGCTCGCAAGCTCCATGTGCGTTTAGATGTTCAAATTGATGGGGCTCTGAGCAATGTGATTTGTGATCGAACCATGGTTGAGCAGGTTCTTTTGAATCTTGCACGCAATGGCATGCAAGCCATGGATCACCCCACTTGTTTAAACCGGGTGTTAACCATTCGTGTCAAAACTGCAGTGGCGTTTGGTGCGCAAGAATGGGTCGCATTTGAAGTGATTGACGAAGGCATTGGCATTTCTGATGAGGTTGCGCAACATTTGTTCACACCATTTTTCACAACCAAATCCGAAGGCATGGGTTTGGGTTTAAGTTTGTGCCGAACAGTTGTCGAACAGCACGGTGGCCACTTGGCATTTGAGCCTTTTTCACCTCGAGGCACTTTGTTTCGCTTTACCCTTCCCACCCAAGCCTAAGGCATTTTAGAATTCAGCATGCAACCCATCCTCAACGCCTGTGTGTACATAGTTGACGACGATGCCAGCGTTCGCGAAGCCATGGCTTGGTTGCTTCGTTCGCGGCATGTTTTGAGTGAGTCGTTTGAAAGTGCAGAAGCATTTTCCCTCATGCTCAAAAATAAATTCCCCGATACCCACGCGCCCAGCCCAACGCAGGCGGGTTGTATTCTGTTAGATGTTCGGATGCCCGGGCAAAGCGGTTTGGCTTTGTTTGAAACACTGTTGGCAAATGGTTTGGCAACGGCATGGCCTGTTATTTTCTTAACCGGTCATGCGGATGTGCCAACCGCTGTCGACAGCGTTAAGCGAGGTGCTTTTGATTTTTGTGAGAAGCCGTTCTCTGACAACGCTTTGGTGGACCGCATTGAACAAGCCCTGGCGCTATCAAGCCAACGATTGGCTTCACAGGCCGTGAGTGCGGGTGTTGCATCGCGCCTGTCGGAGCTGACCGAGCGCGAGCGCGATGTGCTGAGACTGGTTGTCGAGGGCCTGCCCAACAAATTGATTGCCGATCAACTCGACATCAGTGTTCGAACGGTTGAGGTTCACCGCTCGCGGGTTTTTGAAAAAATGAACGTGAAGTCGGCGGTTGAGTTGGCCAACTTGTTGCGCGAGGTCTAAGCCCTTCTCAAGCGATGGCTTATGAACCTTCTCCGTCTTTCTGTTTGTTAGATTTGTCTTCTTCTTTTGTGACCAGCTCACCTTTTTTTCTACCAGAAAACATGGTCCACCAAACAATCAGCACCAGCAACACCAGTGCCAGTAACGCTTCTAACAAAATCAATCCCATGCAAACGCTCCTAGGTTCATTCATTTTAGGGCGCTTGTTTTTATGCCTGCCCCTCTTTTTGGTCGCCTGTGGCTCTCGACCCCCAACACCGCCGCCGCCCAGCCCAGCACCCCCAGTGCTTGCCGCACCTGCGCCCAGCGCACCCGTCTCAAGCGCCCCCAGTTTTCTCAATCCAAAGAGCAAATGGGTTTTGGCTTCTTGGAACGATCTTCCTGGCCTAGCGAACGACAACTTCAATGAAGCTTGGACGGCATGGCTACAAAGTTGCACCCGCAGCACAACGGCCCACAAAAAGCTTTGCACAGATGTACAGCAATTGAACGGGCAACCCTCTTCTGTTCAACGCGAGTGGCTGGTTAAAAACTTTTTGCCATATCGCGTTGAAACACTCACCAGCAGCGCTTCACCTTCAAACGGTTTGTTAACGGCCTATTACGAGCCCATCTTTGAAGCCTCGCGCATTGCCAAACCCGGCTTTGACGTGCCACTTTATAGCCCACCCGCCAATTTAAAAAGTAAATCACCTTGGTTTACTAGGGAGGAAATTCTCAAGTTGCCGGCGGCGCAGTCCGCTCTAAAGGGCAAAGAGATTGCCTACATCGCCGACCCAGTCGATGCCATGATCTTGCACATACAAGGCTCTGGTCGCCTTTGGGTGACGCAGCCTGATGGGTCGCGTCGGCAAATCAGATTGGCATTTGCAGGAACCAACGACCACCCCTATCAAAGCATTGGTCGCTGGTTGTTAGATCAAAACTTAAGCAAAGACGCGACTTGGCCGGGTATTAAAAAATGGCTTGCTCAAAACCCTCGTCGGACAGGCGAGTTGTTGTCCAAAAATCCTCGGTATATCTTTTTCAAAGAAGAGGCCCTAACGGCCAATGACGCCCAATTGGGGCCCAAAGGCGCACAGGGCGTGCCATTGACGCCTGGCCGATCGATTGCGGTCGATCCTGGCAGCATTCCCTACGGCATGCCCGTTTGGCTTTCTAGCAGTGGCCCCCAAACCCAGCTCAATCGGATGGTAATGGCGCAAGACACGGGCAGCGCCATCGTGGGCGCGGTGCGTGCCGACTACTATGTTGGCTCAGGCCAGGCCGCCGGCGAGTTGGCTGGCCGTCTCAAACAAGACATGAAAATGTGGGTTTTGCTTCCACGCTAGGCCCAGTCGCTCTACACTTCAAGCCAATGCTTTAGAAAGTGGGTTTCCATGAACGCTCCCTTGCCTGAACACCTGCGCGAAGCGCTGGCCAACGTCACGCTAGACGACAAATACACCCTGCAACACGGCATGGCCTTTATGAGCGGGGTTCAAGCCTTGGTTCGCTTGCCGATGCTGCAACAAGAGCGCGATGCCTTGGCTGGCAAAAAAACAGCCGCTTTAATCAGTGGCTACAGGGGCTCACCACTCGGTGGTTACGACCAAGCGCTTTGGAAAGCCAAACCGTATCTCGAAAAACACAACATTGTTTTTCAACCCGGCGTCAATGAAGAGTTGGCAGCAACCGCTTTGTGGGGCACCCAACAAATGGGTTTTGCACCGCCTGGCAGCGCCAAGTTTGATGGCGTCTTTGGCATTTGGTACGGCAAAGGGCCCGGCGTCGATCGTTGCTCCGATGTCTTCAAACACGCCAACATGGCTGGCACCACCCCATGGGGCGGCGTCTTGGCCGTTGCAGGCGACGATCATGTGGCAAAAAGTTCAACCGCTGCTCACCAAAGTGATCACATTTTTAAAGCGTGTGGGCTCCCTGTTTTCTTTCCCGCCTCTGTTCAAGAAGTTTTAGATTTGGGTGTTCATGCCATTGCCTTGAGCCGCTTTGCCGGTGTTTGGTCTGGCATGAAAACCATTCAAGAAATTGTGGAGTCGAGTGCCACGGTCGACATTGAAGCGGACCGCGTCAAGATCGTATTGCCTGAGTTTGAAATGCCGCCTGGTGGTGTTCACATTCGATGGCCTGATGCCGCATTGGATCAGGAAGCACGGCTGTTCGATTACAAATGGTATGCGGCCTTGGCCTACATTCGTGCCAACAAGTTAAATCACAATGTGATTGAAGGGCCCAATGATCGTTTTGGCATCATGGCCAGCGGCAAGGCTTACAACGACACACGGCAAGCCTTGCTCGATTTAGGTTTGGATGTTGCCACATGTCAGCGTTTGGGCATACGCGTTCACAAGGTTTCGGTTGTCTGGCCTTTAGAAGCACAAACAACGCGAGAGTTTGCGCAAGGCCTGAAAGAAATTTTGGTGGTTGAAGAAAAACGCCAAATCATTGAGTACCAACTCAAAGAAGAACTGTACAACTGGCCCGATCATTTGCGCCCCCGCATTGTGGGCAAGTTTGACGAGTTAGAGGGCAATGACTCGGGTGGCGAGTGGTCCATGCCCAATCCCATTTCTCATCGCCTGTTGCGCGCCAATGCAGACCTCACACCCACCCTCATTGCCAAAGCGCTTGCCAAACGCTTGCAAAAATTAAATTTGCCTGCCGACGTTGTCGCCAAAATGGATGCACAACTTGGCATCATTGAAGCCAAAGAACGTGCGCAAAACAGTTTGGTTTTAAATCCAGCAGCAGACCGCATGCCTTGGTTCTGCTCCGGCTGTCCTCACAACACCAGCACCAAAGTACCCGATGGTTCGCGTGCCATGGCGGGCATTGGCTGCCACTTTATGAGTTTGTGGATGGACCGCAGCACCACCGGTTTTACACAAATGGGTGGCGAAGGTACGCCTTGGATTGGACAACAACATTTCAGTCACGAAAATCATGTCTTTGCCAACATTGGCGATGGCACTTATTTTCACAGCGGCATTTTGGCCATCCGGCAAAGCATCGCAGCTGGCGTCAACATCACTTACAAAATTTTGTACAACGATGCTGTTGCCATGACCGGTGGTCAGCGTGTTGGTGAACGTGCTGAAGGTCACAGTGTGGTTCAAATTGCACAAAGCATGCGCGCTGAAGGCGCGGTTGTCATCAAAGTTGTAACTGACGAACCAGAAAAATACAACGGTGTTGCATTGGCGGAAGGTGTGATGGTTCATCACCGTGACGAATTGGACGCGATCCAACGCCAATTGCGTGAAATTAAAGGTTGTACGGTCATCATTTATGACCAAACCTGTGCCACTGAAAAAAGACGGCGCCGCAAGCGTGGCACCATGGTCGATCCTGCAGTCCGCGTAATGATCAATGAATTGGTTTGCGAAGGTTGCGGTGACTGTGGTGTTCAATCGAACTGTTTATCGATTGAGCCACTTGAAACTGAATTCGGTCGCAAGCGAACCATCAACCAAAATACTTGCAACAAAGACACCAGTTGTTTGAAAGGTTTCTGCCCCAGTTTTATCACTGTTGAAGGTGGACAACTGAAGAAAAAATCGAAGGTGCAAAAGTTTGACGCTACACGTTTGCCAGCATTGCCTCGGCCTGTGTTGCCCAATTTGTCGCGCTCTGCTGCTTACGGTATTGTTGTTGCCGGTGTAGGGGGCACAGGTGTTATCACCATCGGTCAGCTATTGGGCATGGCAGCACACCTAGATGGATTGGGTGTTGTCACGCAAGATTCTGCTGGCTTGGCACAAAAAGGTGGTGCAACTTGGAGCCATGTTTTGTTGGCGGCACACCAAGATCAAATTCAAACCACACGTGTCAGCATGGCGGCCGCAGATTTAATTTTGGGATGTGATCCCATTGTGAGTGCGGGCAAAGAAACACTTTCTCGCATGCTGCAAGGCAGAACGCATGTGGCCTTGAACTCACACAGCACGCCAACCGCTGCCTTTGTTAAAAATACCCAATGGCTCAATCCTGCTGACAGTTGTGCAGCAGAGATTGCCAATGCCGTTGGCCTGGAAGGATTGGCAAGTTTTGATGCTGACAAATTTTCTACGCTTTTGATGGGTGACACCATTTACATCAATCCCATGATTTTGGGTTATGCCTGGCAAAAGGGTTGGGTACCGCTTAGCTTGGAAGCTTTGCAACGCGCCATTGAACTCAATGAGGTTGCTGTAGCAAACAACTTGGCCGCTTTTGAATGGGGTCGCCATGCTGCACATCAAATGTCAGCTTTGGAAGCACTTACTTCTCCTACACAGGTCATTGAATTTAAAAAGCGCACATCGCTTGACGATTTGATTGCACACAGAATTGCATTTCTAACTGACTATCAAAACAAAGACTATGCGAAATCGTATGAAAATTTTGTTTTAACAGTTAAAGCCAAAGAGTCTTTGTTGGGTCAAACCAGCTTGACTGAAACAGTTGCCAAACAATTGTTCAAATTGATGGCCTACAAAGATGAATATGAAGTGGCGCGGCTCCATACCGATAAACAGTTCCTAGAACGCGTTAAAACCCAGTTTGAGGGCGATTTCAAGGTTTTCTATCACTTAGCCCCACCTTTGCTTGCAAAGCGCAATGAGAAGGGCCAGCTCATCAAACAAAAAATGAGCCCTTACATGCTCTTGGTATTCAAAGCTTTGTCTCAATTGAAATTTTTAAGAGGCACTGCTTTTGACTTGTTTGGTCGCACCGAAGAACGTCAAACAGAACGTGCCCTGATTCAAGAATACAAAGATGCTGTTCAAGAATTGCTTGTTTCATTGAATGCACAAAACCACGCACTGGCTGTCAATGTGGCCAAGGTACCAGAACAAATCAAAGGCTTTGGTCATGTGAAAGAAAGACACATTGAAGCAGCGATGCTTCAGTGGCAAAACAATTTGGATTTGTTCAGAAAATCAATTTAATTTTTTGCACTGACTTTGTCTTTGTATTCTTCTTTTATATAGATTAATACATAGTAGTAGTAGATAAGGAGAGACTTGTTCTGTGGACAAGTCTCTTTTTTCTTTATAGATCAACCCATTAGATACTTTTGAAGGGTGTGCAAGGTCCTGCATCTGAGGTGTATCTGAAAAGTTAACAAGTTTTGAATTTAAAAATATCTGTGGATAACTTGCAAGTTATCCTTTAATTTTCCACAAACTTGTTACTTGACAAAGGGTTGAAATATTTTGCCATCCATCATGGATGCATTTTTCCGTGTGGTCCAGGGCCGCGGTTTAAAAACTTTTGAGTTTGTGTATCAAAAACTTTTTGTTGTGCAGGTGTCAATACCGCATAGAAAGTTTTGCTGGCATTCATGCGTTTTGTAATTTCTGTATCGCGTTCTGCTTTGAGGGCCATCATTTTGTCGATTCGTTCTGGTGTCGACATTTTTTCAATTTCTGCGGCGCTGGGTGCTACGGGTCTTTTCATAGGCGACTTCATCACAGCCTCAAATGAATTCCATGCGGCTTCTTGAGCAGGCTGTAATTGAAGAAAGACTTTCATTTCATTCAAGTGCTTTTGATGGCGTTCTGCACGGCGCGATTCTCTTTTTGCGTCGTTCATCATGCCTTGCCCACCATGCATGTGTGGATGCATGCCCATTGGGCCAGGCTGACCGGGCATGTTTTGGGGTGATGGGGGAGGCGTTTGTGCCAAAGCAGACAAACAAAAGCCAGTAGACATAACCATCAAGGAAGTTACTAGCGCATTGCGAACTGTAGACATATAGATTCCTTTCAAAGAAAAGGACAGTTTCGCTTTCTAGTGTGTCTGTATCTTTCAATCTTTGTTATGAATTGTAAAGACCGGCTCTAAAGTCATCGACCGCTTGTATCAGTTCTTCACGTGTGTTCATGACAAAAGGACCATACTGCGCAATGGGTTCATTGAGCGGTTTGCCTGCAATCAGAAGCAGTTTGCTTCCTGCGCTTGCAGCGATGTTGACACCTTCACCTTCGTTGTGAAGGATGGCCATTCGGTGAATGCCAATGCTGGTTTCTTGATTTTCACTGATGACTTTGGCGCTGCCACGATAGACGTAGAGAAACGCATTGTGATCAGGCGGAATGATTTGTTGAAAATTGGCAGGCTGATCAAAATGGATGTCCAAATAAAGGGTCTGTGTTGGGAACAACTCAGCAGGCCTGTTGACTGCGCCTTGAATGCCATGCGATTCTCCAGCGATCACACGCAGCTTGACGCCTGTTGGTAAAGAAAGCTCTGGAATTTTTTCACTTTGAATGTCTTGATAAGCGGGCGGACACATTTTTTGGTGTGAAGGTAAATTGAGCCACAGCTGAAATCCTTCCATCACGCCTTCTTCTTGTTCGGGCATTTCGCTGTGTACAACGCCGCGGCCAGCCGTCATCCATTGAACACCGCCATTTTGAAGCAAGCCCTCATTGCCAGCACTGTCGCGGTGCCGCATGCGGCCTGCAATCATGTAAGTGACGGTTTCAAAACCGCGGTGTGGGTGATCTGGAAAACCACCGCCGTAGTCATTTGGATCGTCGCTCCCAAAGTTATCCAACATCAAGAAAGGATCCAAGCGTCGTTGATGCGCTTGAGTTAGCACGCGTGTCAGCTTGACACCGTCACCATCTCGTGTGGCTTGGCCAATCACTTGCTGTTCGACGCGGCGACCGTGAAATTTTTCGTTGAGCGGCTTCATGAGTTTGCTTTTAAAAAAGGGTAGTCGGTATAGCCTTTTTCGAGGCCACCATAAAAGGTGCTGCGATCAGGCTCATTCAAGGGGCTGTTTTGCTTTAAGCGAAGACCAAGATCTGGATTTGAAATGAACGGCCTGCCAAATGCAATGAGATCGGCGCCATTGGCCAAAGACTGATTGGCGAGCTCCAGCGAATAGGCGTTGTTCAGCATCCATGCACCCGCGCCACCTGCTTTCACATAAGCGGCTTTCAGTGCCGCATAGTCAAAGGCTTGTTCGCCTTGATAAAAATCGCGTGATGCGCCTGTTGCACCCTCAACGGTGTGAACATAAGCTAAGTTAAGAGGGCCTAAAAACTGCGCGATATGCTCAAACAAGGGTTGAGGCTCAGCGTCTGCTGCGTCATTGGCGGGTGTGACGGGTGAAATGCGGATGGCGCATTTGGGTCCGCCAATTTCATCGCACACGCCCTGCATCACTTCCTTCAAAAATCGCGTGCGGTTTTCAATGCTACCGCCATATGCATCGGTGCGAAGATTGCTGCCCGTGCGTAAAAATTGGTCAATGAGGTAGCCATTGGCCGCATGAACTTCAATGCCATCAAAGCCGGCCTCGATGGCATTGCGTGCCGCTGTTCTGTAGTCGGACACAATGCCTGGAATTTCTTCAAGCGTGAGCGCGCGAGGCTCAGAGGTGGCCATGAAGGTTGGCACACCGTCAATCAGTTGGACTGTTTTGGTCTTTGCAATGAGCGCAGAAGGTGCAACAGGTGCGTTGCCTTCTGGCTGAAAGCAGTGATGTGATACGCGGCCAACATGCCAGAGCTGCATCACAATTTTGCCACCCTGCGCGTGCACGGCCGCGGTGACTGGTTTCCATGCTTCCACTTGTGCTTGTGACCAGATGCCGGGCACATCGGCATACCCTTGGCCTTGGTGGCTGATGGCAGTTGCCTCGGTGATGATGAGGCCCGCGCCCGTTGCAGGGTTGGCGCGTTGCGCATAGTATTCAGCCATGAGGGCATTGGCCAATGCATGAGGTGCTCTGTTGCGAGTCAATGGCGCCATCACAATGCGTGATGCAAGTTCAAGATGGCCAGCTTGGCAAGGTTCAAATAAAGTTTTCATGACTCAAAATATTCGATGGATGACAGCCCTGGGCTTGTCGGTTTGTATTTCAATGGCAGCCGCTGTCTCTTTGGGAATGACACGGTTTGCCTATGCGCTTTTGTTGCCACCCATGCGTGACGATTTGTTGTGGAGCTACACCTTAGCAGGTGCCATGAACACTTTCAATGCGGTAGGTTATTTGGTTGGTGCTTTGTTGACGCCCTTGGTTTTGCGGCACATGGGAGCCGTTCGAGTTTTGATCTGGGGTGCATTGTCAGCCACTTTGTTCATGGCTCTAACGGGCTTTCTGGTGGACACTTCGGCTTTGTTGTTGCAACGCTTCTTGGCGGGTGTTGCCAGTGCCGCGGTATTTGTCTCTGGCGGTTTGCTTGCTGCCAGATTGGGTGCACAAATGCCTTCGCAATCGGGTTTGCTATTGGGCGTTTATTACGGCGGCACAGGTTGGGGCATTGTTTTGTCTGCATTGATGGTGCCCGCCACATTAAGTTGGGCGCAAGCGCAAGATGTCAATCATCCTTGGTCGTGGGCCTGGTGGTCTTTGGCGGGGCTTTGTTTGGCATTGACCCTTTTGCTGGTTTTGATTCGGGTGCCTTTGAACCGTTGGGCGCCAGAGGCACCTAAGCCAACACAAACAACAGGCGCCAATTCGCGGCCATCTTCTTCTCATTGGCGTCAGTGGTTTTTTGCCTTGCTGGGATATGGTTGCTTTGGCGTTGGCTACATTGGTTACATGACCTTTGTGGTGGCCTTGTTGCGAGAGCAAGGCGCAATGCCCTCGGACATTACTTTGTTTTATGCACTGCTCGGCATTGCTGTGGTTGTGTCTTCTCGGGTCTGGGCCGGGTTATTGAATCACTATCGCGGCGGCCAAGCGCTTTCCATTTTGAATGGTTTGTTGAGCGTGGCTACGGTCATTCCTGCTTTAACGTCTGCGTGGCCTTTGATGATCGTGTCAGGCTTGATGTTTGGGCTGGTGTTTCTGTCTCTGGTTGCCTCCACCACCGCCATGGTCAAACACAATTTGGCGCCCGAACAGTGGGCGGCCGGCATCAGTGCTTTCACTGTGATTTTTGCGCTAGGCCAAATTGTGGGCCCTGTGGTGGTGGGCTGGATTGCAGATGGTGACGGCGGTTTGCAGCGTGGCTTGTTGTTTTCTGCGATGGCCTTGATGTTGGGTGCTTTGCTTGCTTGGCAACAAAAACCATTGACTCAAAAGCCTGTTGTTTAGACATCGTAGCCAGGATTTTCACGATCGAGTTTTCTCAGCAATGATGGCCAAACAAAGGCGCCGCCAAGCCCGCCTGTTTGTACTTTCATGGCGTGGGCAACACCGTTCAATATGTTTGGATTGACTTGGATGAGATCGCTGGCCTGTGTTTGACCGGACAAGGCATCGAGTTGAATTTTGCAAGTGCTTTCAAAAATGTACATTTGCAAAAACGCATCGGCAATGGTTTTTCCCGCGGTCAGTAAGCCGTGGTTTCGGAGCATCAAATAATTGGCTTCGCCAAAATTATTTTTCAGACGCGCCTTTTCTTCATCGCGGATGGCAACGCCTTCATAGTCGTGATAAGCCAGCGAGCTCAAAACAAAAGTGCTTTGTTGGCTGATGGCCAAGACGCCGTGCTTTTGCGCACTCACAGCAACACCCGCACGCGTGTGTGTGTGCAGAACGCAGCCAATGTCAGGCCGTGCCTCGTGTACGGCGCTGTGAATCACAAAGCCTGCAGGGTTGACGGGATGCACATTGTCAGGGTCTAGCTTTTGACATTGCATGTCAACTTTTACCAAGCTAGAGGCCGTAATTTCATCAAACATCAAGCCATACGGATTGATCAAAAACTGATGTTCTTCACCGGCAACGGAAGGTGGCAATTTGGCGCTGATGTGCGTAAACACCAAATCGCTCCAACCGTATAGCGCAACCAGCCGATAGCATGCGGCCAAGATCACGCGAAGCGCCCATTCGTCGGGGTGAAATTGAGCGGGGCATGGGGGCGGTGTTTTCATGGCGATTCCTCAAGCGGTGTCCTAAGAGCAAGCTTAGCGCGAGTTCGCTTTGGCAGGGGGTCGCGCACGGCACACCCGATACAGATAAAATCAAGCCCCTTAGGCCACAGGCCTCCTGCGGCGCGGGCAGCGCCGGCCTTTTGGTCATGGACTGGTGAATACATGCTTTACCCACAAGAATTTGATGTGATCGTTGTTGGCGGTGGCCATGCAGGGACCGAGGCCGCCTTGGCATCTGCACGCATGGGTTGTAAAACACTCCTGCTTTCTCACAACATTGAGACCTTGGGGCAGATGAGTTGTAACCCCTCCATCGGCGGTATTGGCAAGGGTCATTTGGTCAAAGAGGTTGATGCTTTGGGCGGCGCCATGGGCATTGCCACCGATGAGGGCGGCATACAGTTTCGTATCTTGAACAGCTCCAAAGGCCCTGCCGTGCGGGCAACGCGGGCGCAGGCCGACCGCATTTTGTACAAGGCCGCCATTCGCCGCCGCCTGGAAAACCAAGAAAACCTGTGGCTTTTTCAGCAAGCCGTAGACGACCTGATGGTGGAGTCAAATGGCTCAGAAGACCGCGTGGTGGGGGCTGTAACGCAAGTGGGTGTTCGCTTCCGTTCAAAAACCGTGGTCTTAACTGCGGGTACATTTTTGGATGGCAAGATTCACGTTGGCTTAGAAAACTATTCTGCGGGTCGCGCGGGCGATCCGCCCGCTGTCAGCTTGTCGGACCGGTTGAAAGAGCTGAAGCTGCCACAAGGGCGCCTTAAAACGGGCACGCCACCGAGGTTGGATGGTCGCACCATCGACTTCAGCAAATGCTTTGAGCAACCCGGTGATGGCATGCCTGGCGGTTTGAATGAGGCCGCGGGTGTTCCAGTTTTTAGCTTTATGGGCCGAGCCGACATGCATCCAGCGCAAATGCCTTGTTGGATTACGCACACCAATGAGCGGACGCACGAAATCATTCGGTCTGGATTTGACCGCAGCCCCATGTTCACCGGAAAAATTGAGGGTGTAGGTCCACGGTATTGCCCCAGTGTTGAAGACAAAATCAACCGTTTTGCAGACAAAGACAGCCATCAGATTTTTCTAGAGCCAGAGGGTTTAACGACGCACGAGTTTTATCCCAATGGCATATCTACCAGTCTGCCATTTGATATTCAGTATGAGCTGGTTCGTTCAATGAAGGGCCTGGAGAATGCGCACATTTTGAGACCAGGCTATGCCATCGAGTACGACTACTTTGATCCGCGCTCACTCAAGAGTACCTTTGAGACGCGACAAATTGGCGGCTTGTTCTTTGCCGGCCAAATCAATGGCACAACCGGCTATGAAGAGGCCGCGGCTCAAGGCTTGTTTGCCGGTATCAATGCAGCTTTGCAATGCCGCGCATTGTTGGGGCAGGGCAATGACATGGGCGGTGCTTGGTTGCCAACCCGTGACCAGGCGTATTTGGGCGTGTTGGTAGATGACTTGATTACCAAGGGCGTGACTGAGCCTTATCGAATGTTCACCAGCAGGGCCGAGTTCCGCTTGCAGCTGCGCGAGGACAATGCAGACATGCGCTTGACCGAGTTGGGCCGCCAAATGGGATTGGTAGACGATGCACGCTGGGCCTCTTTCTGTACCAAGCGTGAAGCTGTTTCACGTGAAACAGAGCGCCTGAAGTCGACTTGGGTCAATCCGCGCAATCTTCCATCTGCCGAATCGGAGCGAGTGCTTGGTAAGGCAATTGAGCATGAGCACAACTTGTTTGACCTGCTCCGTCGACCCAATGTGGCTTATGAAAGCTTGATGTCTTTGGACGCCGGCCGCTTTGTGGCCGAGGCTGTTTCACGTGAAACACTTGGAGATCTGTCAGCGGCCGTGATCGAGCAGGTGGAGATTGCAGCCAAGTACGCCGGTTACATTGACCGACAAAAGGTCGAGGTGGAGAGGGCGGCACACTTTGAAAACCTCAAGCTTCCTGCCAAATTAGATTATCTTCAGGTGTCTTCTTTGTCCATTGAGGCTCGGCAAAAGCTAGACAAACATCGCCCAGAAACCTTGGGCATGGCCTCACGTATTTCTGGCATCACGCCTGCCACCATCTCTCTGTTGTTAATCCACCTTAAAAAAGGTGGGTTCAGAGAGTTCATGGCCGTCAAGCCCGAGTTGGTTGAGGGCGTTGAAAGCCTCACTTCATGAACGAGGGCTTGGCGCAATCTCTTGCGGCGGGCATTTCTGAGTTGGGTTTGCTGCTTGACGAGGCCGCTCAAAAGCAACTGCTCGATTACATGGCCTTGATCCAAAAGTGGAACAAGGTCTACAACTTAACGGCCCTTCGCGAGCCACAAGAAATACTAAGCCACCATTTGCTAGACAGTTTGTCTGCCATAGCGCCATTGATGCGCCAAGCACAGCCATTTGGAGAGTCTTTTTCATTCTTGGATGTGGGTTCAGGCGGGGGATTGCCTGGGGTGGTGATTGCCATTTGTTGTCCCAATGTGACTGTGACATGTGTCGATGCGGTATCAAAAAAGGCCGCCTTTGTTCAGCAGGTGGCTGCCAGCCTCAGACTGAGCAATCTGAAGGGCGTTCATGCCAGGGTTGAAACACTCGAAGGTCCCTTTGACATCGTCGGTTCAAGGGCTTTTGCTTCGTTGCCTGATTTTGTGACGTGGTCCACGAACGCACTGGGGGATAAGGGCGTTTGGATGGCCATGAAAGGCAAGTTGCCAGAGGAAGAAATTTCTTCGTTGCCATCCAATGTGCAAGTGTTTCACGTGGAACAACTCCATGTGCCTGGTTTGAATGCAGAGAGATGCATGATTTGGATGAAAAAATCCACGCCTTTGTCTGCATAGGCAAGTTGGAGTCAGCTTTCGCCCATTACACTTGGGCTAAATAAGAAAGCCTCGCATGTTTGGAATTTCTGATTACGGTGCCTTTGTGGCCGCCTTTGTTTTGTTGTTGTTCTTACCAGGGCCAGGCAATTTGGCTTTGATTACCTCGACCAGCCAAGGTGGTGTTCGGGGTGGCTTTGCCTCTGTTCTCGGCTTGTTGTTGGGCGACCAAATTTTGTTGTGGCTTACGGTTGCAGGTGTTGCTGCCCTGCTTCAAAGTTATCCTCACTTGTTCATGGCCATGCAGTGGGTGGGTGCCGCCTATTTGGCTTGGTTGGGCGCCAAAATGGTTTGGGCCAAACCAGGTGAGGGGCCTGCCATCAAGATTACCCCTGGGAAGTATTTCAAAGAAACCTTGTTGATTACCTTGTTGAACCCCAAGGCCATCATGTTTTACTTTGCCTTCTTCCCGCAGTTCATTGACCCCCAACAGCACCAAGGTATGACTACTTTTGTTTTCATGGCGGTCACAATTGCGGTTCTGGGCTTTCTGTATTGTTTTGGCGTGGTATTGATCACGCACACCATGGCTGAGCGCATTCGAGCCAATCCTAAGATGTCAGCATTTCTGCAAAAACTAGCGGGCGTGTGCCTCATTGGTTTTGGCTTGAAACTGGCTGTCGGTAAATAAGCGCATCAACTGAAAATTAATCGAGAAACAAATGGCAAAAATTTTCTGTGTTGCAAATCAAAAAGGCGGTGTTGGCAAAACCACTTCGGCCGTCAATTTGGCTGCGGGTTTGGCCAAGGTGGGTCAACGCGTTTTGCTGGTTGATCTGGACCCGCAAGGCAATGCCACCATGGGTTCGGGCGTAGACAAACGCCAACTTGAACTCAGTGTGTATGACGTTTTGTTGGAGTCGGCCAGCATTCAAGAGGCGGCTATTTTTTCTGAAAAATGTGGCTATCACGTTCTGGGCGCTAACCGTGAATTGGCGGGCGCTGAGGTTGAGTTAGTCGACTTAGAAAGACGCGATCAACGTTTGAAATTGGCGCTGGAGGTGGTTCAGCAAGACTTTGATTTTGTCTTAATTGATTGCCCACCCTCACTCTCCATGCTCACACTCAATGGCTTGTGTGCGGCGCATGGCGTGATTGTCCCCATGCAATGCGAATACTTTGCATTGGAAGGTTTGACCGATTTGGTAAACACCATCAAGCAGGTTCACGCCAACCTGAACCCCGATTTGAAAATTATCGGTTTGTTGCGTGTGATGTTTGATCCCCGAATTACCTTGCAGCAACAGGTTAGCGAACAACTCAAATCGCATTTTGGCGATAAAGTTTTTAACACGGTCATACCTCGCAATGTTCGCTTGGCCGAAGCACCCAGTTACGGTTTACCGGGCGTTGTGTTTGACCCATCCGCCAAAGGAAGCCAAGCCTTTGTCGAGTTTGCCAAGGAGCTGGTGCAGCGCATTCCAACTTTGTGAAGCGCCCATCCAATGAACATGCAGCCACATCAAGTCCTTATTTTGCCTGGATGGCAAGGGAGTGGGCCCCTGCATTGGCAAAGCAAATGGGTCCAAAATTATGCGTATCAGTTGGTAGAGCAGCACGATTGGATGCGCCCTTTGCGAGGTGATTGGTTGAGCAGATTAGACGAAGTGGTGTCTGATGTGTGCGGTCCCATTTATTTGGTGGCACACAGTCTGGGCTGCATCCAAGTGGCGGCTTGGGCCAACATATCAAAACAAACGCATCGAGTCAAAGCGGCTTTGTTGGTTGCACCTGGCGATGTTGAGGCACAAGCTTTCAAAGATGTGCTTAGCAGTTGGCGCCCCATTTGCCTCCAGCCGCTGCCGTTCAAATCTTTTTTGTTGGGCAGTCAAAATGACCCGCACTGCACCTTAGAGCGGGCACAATTTTTTGCCAAATCGTGGGGTTCTGATTGCATCGACATGGGACCCAAAGGGCATCTGAATGCAGACTCTCAGTTGGGAGACTGGCCAGAAGGACACGATTTTTTGAATCAATTAATGAAGGTAGAAGAACATGGTCACTAAAAAACCAAAAGGACTCGGTCGTGGTTTGGAGGCTTTACTTGGCCCCAAAGTTCAAGAAGAGGCCAGTTCGCCCCAAGCGGTTGAAGCCGCCGCAAATCGAACACCTTCAGTTTTGGGCTTGGGCGATTTGGTGCCAGGCATGTACCAACCGCGGACACGCATGGACGAGGGGGCTTTGTATGAATTGGCCGAGTCCATCAAGGCTCAGGGCATCATGCAGCCCATCTTGGTTCGCAAGTTGAGCGATGGCCCCAATGCCGGCAAATATGAAATCATTGCTGGTGAGCGACGCTTCCGCGCCTCACGCTTAGCGGGCTTGAACGAGGTGCCCGTGTTGGTTCGGGACGTGCCCAATGAGGCTGCTGCAGCCATGGCACTCATCGAAAATATTCAACGTGAAGACTTGAACCCATTGGAAGAGGCCCAGGGTTTGCAACGGCTAATCAAGGAGTTTGGACTCACTCACGAAACAGCAGCACAGGCCGTTGGCCGGTCTCGAAGTGCTGCCAGCAATTTGCTTCGCTTGTTGAATTTGGCGGACCCCGTGCAAACCATGCTCATGGCGGGTGACATCGACATGGGTCATGCCCGTGCACTTTTGGGGCTCGACAGGGCTGCCCAAATTACAGCTGCCAATCAAATCAGCGCCAAAAAAATGTCGGTTCGAGAGGCCGAAAGCTTGGTGAAAAAACTCAGTGCAGAGTTTTCATTGGTTCAACAAAAACCCAAAAAAGAGAAGTCGCGAGACATCAAACGTGTTGAAGAAGAACTCTCAGACTTGCTGATGGCCGAGGTGGAAGTGCGCATTAAAAAGCGCGTCAAGCGCCACGGAAGATTCGAAGAGATGGGCGAGCTGTCCATCCAATTTGGGTCTTTGGATGAGCTCAATGGTTTCATTGAGCGGCTTCGTGGCTGACTGTCAAACAACGTTCAATGAAAGATTTTTCCGGGGTTCATGATGTTGTGTGGGTCCAGTGCCTGCTTGATGGTCTTCATCATGCTGACCGCGCCAACTCCAGCCTCAGTCACCAGAAAGTCCATTTTGTGCAAGCCAATGCCATGCTCGCCAGTGCAGGTGCCACCCAAGCTCAGTGCCCTGTTCACTAACTTGTGATTGAGGTCTTCGGCCACTTCTCTTTCGCGAGGAATCTCTGGATTGATGAGGTAGCCAAAGTGGAAATTGCCATCGCCCACATGACCCACTAAAAAGTAAGGCAAGCCACTGGCGTCGGTTTCGGTGATGGAGTCGAGCAGACAATCGGCCAACTTGCTGATGGGGACGCAGGTGTCTGTGCTAATGGCGCGGCAGCCGGGCTTGCTTTGGAGCGCTGCAAAGTAAGCGTTGTGGCGAGCCGTCCAAAGTCGCGTGCGCTCTTCGGGAGTGGTGGCCCATTCGAAAGCGTTGCCGCCATGGTCGCTGGCAAGCTCTTGCACTGTTTCGGCTTGCTCTTTAACGCCGGCTGGCGAGCCATGAAACTCCATCAACAGCATGGGCTCTTCACGCAGCCCCAATTTGGCATAAGCATTCACCATGCGCACGGTGTTGTGGTCAATGAGCTCAACGCGGGCGATGGGAACACCCAACTGAATGATTTGAATGACCGTTTGAACGGCCGCCTCAATGCTGGGGAAGGAGCAGATGGCTGCAGAAATAGCTTCTGGCAAGGGGTACAGACGGACCGTAATTTCTGTCAGCACGCCCAAAGTGCCTTCGCTGCCAACAAACAAACGTGTGAGGTCGTAGCCAGCGCTGGATTTTTTGGCGCGTGTGCCCGTTCGAATAACTTCACCCGATGCTGTCACAACTTCAAGTGCCAGCACATTTTCGCGCATGGTGCCATAACGAACCGCATTTGTACCACTGGCACGGGTTGCGCTCATGCCGCCCAGTGTGGCATCGGCGCCTGGATCGATGGGGAAAAATAAACCGGTGGATTTAATTTCTTCGTTCAACTGTTTGCGGGTGACGCCTGGCTGAACCGTGACGGTCAAGTCTTCTGCATTGATTGACAGCACCTTGTTCATGCGTGTGAGGTCAATGCTGATGCCGCCTTGAACCGCCAACAAATGGCCTTCTAAGGAAGAGCCTACGCCAAAGGGGATGACCGGTACCTTGTATTCACTGGCCAACTTGACGGCATCAGACACGTCTTGTGTGCACTCGGCAAAAACCACTGCCGAAGGCGGCGGCACAGGCGCAAAGGCAGACTCATCGCGCCCATGTTGCTCACGAATGACCAAAGCGGTTGAGCAGTTGTCGCCAAAGCGTTTTTTCAGCGCATCGATGAAAGCCTGTGGCACGGGGCGGGCTTGTACCGCTGGGGCCAAGTGGGCTGCTTGTGTGGGTGCGTTCATGGTGTAGCTCCGAAGTCGGGGTGCATGGCAACCGCCCAGAGGTCATGGTCAGTCGCGTTGGTGAATCAAGCATGACGAAAACTTGTCAAACTCGGTCAAAATGAGAGTTTACGCGCAGACGCTCATTTTTGCAGTCGTCTCAGCACAGGGGAAACACCATGGGTAATCGGCTCACACAAATTGCAACCCGCACGGGCGACGAAGGAACGACGGGTTTAGGCAACAACCAGCGTGTGTCCAAAAACAGCTTGCGCGTCCATGCCATGGGCGATGTCGACGAGTTGAACTCGCACATTGGCCTGTTGCTGTGCGAGGCCATGCCAGACGATGTCCGCACGCTGTTGGTCGAGGTTCAGCATCAATTGTTCAACCTGGGTGGCGAGTTGTCTATTCCAGGTTTTGAGTTGTTAAAGGCAGAGGCCGTGGTGGTCTTGGACCAGGCCCTTGAAAAGTACAACGCACAGTTGCCCAAGCTCGAAGAATTTATTTTGCCTGCAGGCAATCGCGCAGCGTCACAGGCGCACATTTGCCGCACAGTGGCCAGGCGTGCAGAGCGCGCCACAGTGGCGCTTGGCAATGAAGAGGCGTTGAATGATGCGCCGCGTCAGTATTTAAATCGGCTTTCTGACTTGATGTTTGTTCTGTCGCGCGTACTCAACCGAATGGACGGGGGTACGGATGTTTATTGGCAAAGTGAGCGCATGAAAAAATGACAACACCGCCCAACGAAACCCTCATTGCTGCGCCAACCGCGCATGTTGACTATGTGCCGCAAATTCGGCTTTACCAAAACTGGCTAAAGCAAAACCGTGGCATTTCTTTTGAGCGGTATGAAGATTTGTGGCAATGGTCAATTTCGGATTTGGATGCGTTTTGGCAGAGCATCTGGGATTACTTTGATTTGCAATCGCCAACGCCTCACACAGCAGTGCTGGCCAAAAACGCCATGCCCGGTGCGGTTTGGTTTCCTGGTGCCAAGGTCAATTACGCCAGCCAAGTTTTGCGACACGTCGATGCGGCACACGCAGCAGGCTTTCCAGCGCTCATTGCACAAAATGAATTGGGCGTGCGACAAGAAATTTCATGGCCAGAACTGAGGCGACGAATTGCTTCCATGGCCTTGCACCTTCAAGCGCAAGGCTTGCAACCCGGCGATCGCGTAGCGGCTTATTTGCCAAACATTCCTGAAGCCATCATTGCGTTTTTGGCCACCATCAGTGTGGGCGGTGTGTGGAGCATATGTGCCCCCGACATGGGCACCTTGGCCGTACTCGACCGCTTCAAACAAATTGAACCCAAGGTTTTGATTGCCTGTGATGGTGTGACCTATGGCGGCAAAAACTACGATCGCATGAGTGTCGTGCAAGAGTTGAAAGACGCCTTGCCCTCGGTGCAGCATGTCATCCTTCATGACAATGTGGGTGTTGCAGATTTGGCCAGCAACGAAGTAGCGGCGGCCGTTCGGTTTTCGCAAACCACATTACAGCAGGGGCCCTTGGTCGATCAATTTGCGCCCATGGACTTGCCCTTTGATCATCCTTTGTGGGTGGTTTACTCAAGCGGCACCACAGGCTTGCCCAAACCCATTGTGCATGGCCACGGCGGCACCTTGATTGTGGCCATGGCACTGAAAATTTTGCACAACGATGTGGGCTGCAGTTATCACCCCAACAGCTGGGGTGAGCGTTTCCATTGGTACAGCTCAACCGGTTGGGTGATGTGGAATGCGCAAGTGGGCGGCCTGCTCAATGGCACCACCTGCGTGATTTACGACGGCAACCCTGGCGGCAGCAAAGACCATCCCGACTGGACAACGCTGTGGCGTTTTGCCGCTGACAATCAGGTGACATTTTTTGGCGCTGGCGCCGCATTTTTTGCCAACTGTCAAAAGGCGGGCATTGAACTCCTTGAGTGTGGTGATCTTTCAAAGGTTCGCGCATTGGGCACCACCGGTTCGCCCCTTTCGCCCGATACCCAAAAATGGGGCAACGCACAGTTTAAAAAAATCCAAAGTCAGTACAGCCAGTCAAACCATCTTCATTGCGAAACGGATGGTGACATTTGGTGGTGCAACATTTCTGGTGGCACCGATTTTTGTGGCGCCTTCATTGGTGGCAATAGAGAACTGCCACAAGAACCCGGCGTCATGCAATGTCGTTTGTTGGGATGCGCTGTAGAGGCTTGGAGCGAAGCGGGCGAGCCCGTGCATGGCGAGGTGGGCGAATTGGTTTGTGTACAGCCCATTCCCTCCATGCCCTTGTATTTTTGGAACGATGCCAATAACGTGCGTTACTTGGCCAGCTACTTTGAAATGTACCCAGCGGGCCACGGCCGCAAGCCTGGTGGCGGTGATGCCGATGCATCGCATGGCGGTGTTTGGCGACATGGCGATTGGTTGCGCATTGGTGCTGCGGGCCAAGGCAAACAAGGGGGCGAGGGTTGCGTCATTTTTGGCAGGAGCGATGCCACCATCAATCGGCATGGCTTGCGCATGGGCACCAGCGAACTTTACAGCGCGGTTGAGGCTTTGCCAGAGGTGATGGACAGCATGGTGGTGGACCTTGAATACTTAGGCCGTGAAAGTTACATGCCTTTGTTTGTGGTGCTCATGCCGGGTTTGAATTTAACGGAAAACGTTAAAAACAAATTGAACACCGCCATCAAAACGGCACTCAGTCCGCGCTTTGTGCCCAATGAAATTTTTCAGGTTGCTGAAATTCCCAGAACCTTGTCGGGCAAGAAACAAGAGCTGCCCATTAAGAAATTGATGTTGGGACAAGCACTCGAAAAAGTAGTGAACAAAGATGCCATGGCCAATCCAGCTTGCTTGGATTGGTACGTTGATTTGGCCAAAAAACATTTGGCCAAATCAAGTTAGAAAGGCCAATTAGTTCTTGTGCAATTCGGCGTTCAAGGTGCCCCAGCTTTCTGTGCGGGGAATGGCTTGAACGGCACCAGACTGTGAATCGCGGCGGAACAAAATGCCGTTGCGACCCGACAGTTCGCGGGCTTTGACCACACTGCCATCAGGCATCTTGACGCGCGTGCCGCCGGTGACATAGCAGCCGGCCTCAACCACACAATCGTCGCCCAAAGAAATGCCAATGCCCGAGTTGGCACCCAGCAAGCAACGCTTGCCAATAGAAATAACTTCTTTGCCCCCACCCGACAAGGTGCCCATGATGGAAGCGCCACCGCCCACATCACTTTGATCATCGACCAACACACCCGCACTGATGCGGCCTTCCACCATGGACGCGCCCAAGGTGCCTGCATTGAAATTGCAAAAACCTTCGTGCATGACCGTGGTGCCCGATGCCAAGTGCGCGCCCAATCGAACACGGTCAACGTTGGCGATGCGCACGCCAGAAGGCACGACGTAGTCGGTCATGTAAGGGAACTTGTCGACCGCTTTGACGTCAAACACAACGCGCGCTGCACGTGCACGCAAGCGAGCGGCTTCCAATTGGTCTAACGGGCAAGGGCCCATGGAAGTCCATGCCAAGTTGGCCAACATGCCAAAGATGCCAGTCAAGTTGGCTTGATGCGGTTTGATCAAACGATGGCTGAGCAAGTGCAAACGCAAGAACACATCGTGCGTGTCTTTGGCAGGCTCCGACAAATTGGCAATGCTGGTTTTAACAGCGACCACATTCACACCACGCAATTCGCAAGGGCCCAATGCCTTGACAAAAGCTTCGCCCAAATGAGTTTTGACATCGGCTTCGCTCAAGACCTGGCTGCCGGCTTCTTGAATGCCTTCGGCCAATTGGGGCGCAGGATACCAAGTGTCTAAGATGGCGCCCGCTTGGGACATGGTTGCCAAGCCATAGGCTACAGCGCTACTTTGAATCATGGGAGGGGTTTGCATGGTGGTCAGTGTAAAAATCAAAAAAGAGATTATCGGGCTTTGTCACGGGCTTTGCTTTTATTGCAATTCCGAAAGATCAATGCTTTGGCGCTTGAGCCATTCGCCTTGCGTATTTTGAAAGCCCAATTGAATTTGTTTTTGCGGCCAATTGAAGTCAATCAGGGCAAAGTGATTTTGCGTGATCAATTGACCGAGGCGGTTAGGGCCGGCCTCATTGGCATTGGCCCAGGCGTGCGTCATGCCACTGGAGGTGAGCTCATACAGGGGGTAGTTGGTGTTGGTTTTGCTTTTGTAGACAGCACCAATGTGCCGATCACCGGACAAGAAAATAACCCCTTTGGCCTGGGTTTTTTGCACGAGCTGCCGCATCTTTTCTAACTCAAGTGGAAAGTTGCCCCACGACTCCCAGCCGTGTCCATCGGCCACCACCTGTATGCCAGAAACAATCAACCGAACATCTGCGGCTTGTTTCAATTGCGTCTCAAGCCACTGCCATTGGGCCGCCCCGAGCATGGTTTTTTCGGGGTCTGTGTCAGGCACATAGCGTTCTTTGCCGGGCGCGTTTCGTTCATCGGTCACTTTGGGTTGAGACTTGAACCAGCGGGTGTCTAACAAAATAATTTGCACGCGTTGACCCAGGGGGCCGATTTGAAAAGCTTGATAAAGCCCCTCTCTTTGTCGGCGCGTGTCGTTGGCTGGCAATTGCCAAAATGCCATGAAGGCGTCTTTGGCGGCTTGCTTGTGTGCAAAGCCTGCCCCACCATCGTTTTGACCCATGTCGTGATCGTCCCAAATGGCCATGTGGGGAACTTCACGGCGCAACTGCGCAAAGCCTTCTTGCGCCGCTTGCGTGGCGTAGGCTTTTTGTAATTGATCCAAATGCCAAGGCGGCCTGCTGGCATAAACGTTGTCACCACCAAAAATGAACAAGTCTGGTTTTGTGGCCAGAATCGCACGCCATATAGGCTGGGGCTTGTTTTGATCGATGCAAGAGCCAAATGCAATGCGTTGTATTTTTTGCGGCAATTCTGGCCCGGCAGTTGCAGTTGCTTTCTCTTGCGCATGTGCCGAGTTGGATGCCCA
>JACCDI011555267.1_pt1 | contig 30795 bp, 26 predicted proteins | sample 7442791 | NCBI WGS metagenome assembly JACCDI01 (sample SAMN15323434, study PRJNA562643) | freshwater metagenome | isolation source: river surface water | place: USA:Blue River Watershed | collected 2017-08-15
ATGCGTCAGAATGTCAATAGCAAGGGGCTCAAAAAAGTATGTTTAACAATCAGCGATACTTTTAATGGTTGCGATACTCAGATTTGCCGAACTGTTTATGTTGGATGTAATTTCCCAACCGGTGTAACGACGAATACAATGGCTAATTTAACGGTTTATCCTAATCCTGCAAATTATCAAATAGCCATTCCAGAACTGGCTGAAGCATTTTCTTTCGAATGTTTTGACGTTTCCGGAAAACAAATATTAAGTGGAGAAAAATCAGTAGGAGAGGCCATTAACATTATATCATTAGAAGATGGATTGTATTATTTGAAAATTATGACAGCACATCGATGCTATATAGCTCGTTTTATTAAGCAGTCAAATTAGAAAACAGACTTGTATAAAACCTTCAGTTTTGAAGCGAGGTATGAAATTCCTTTCAATGGGTCTTTCAATTCGCCTTTCCACTCATGTCCCATTTTCAACATGTTTCTATAAAAATAGCCTGGCGTAATTTTCCATTTTTTAATGAAGGTTTTACGTCCATCATTGCGCACTACTTTACCAGTTGATTTGCTCATGAAATGATAGACTCTGCTCTCGCCTATGCCTTTGAAATAACGCACGCCGGCGTCCCATAATTTCATCGAGAAATCGGGGTCACTGTACATACCCGGGCTGAACTCGTCGCTGTAACCACCCACTTTTTCCCAGAGTTCTAGAGGCACAACATTGGGTGGCCAGCTGGCTCCACTCCAGTCGCCCATAGGCAAATCGCGGTAATTCTGGATCAATTCACGTTCTCTGAAATTGCTTAAATCGCCAAAATCATAGCCCTGAATGATGTTTTTATCCTTGCCTTTTTTAGGCTCTATCATGGTGGATGAGATAAAAAAGTTGTTGTGTCCAATGCTTTCTATCTCTTTTACCAAATGGTAGTCCCAGCCCGGCAAAGCATACATATCATCATTAAAGTAACAAATATACTTGGTGCTGGCCAGTCGTGATGCCTGATTCAATGCTTTGCAAACGCCCGCATTATGGTCGCTGAATGTGTGTGCTAAACCCTGTTCCTTAACCCATTCCTGAGTGCCGTCGTTACCTTCATTGATGTGAACAATGATCTGATGACTGAAAGTAGAATTTTTGATGATACTGTCGACGCATACTTTCAAATATGGCAGATTGTTCCAGGTAGGGATAAGGATGGTAAACATTGGCGCAAAGATAATTGTTTTTTGAAATAACCTTTCTACGTAAGGCGATGCAAAATCCGTGATTTTTTGCTTTTTACTTTTAACTTTAGCGAGTACATTTGTGCTCAAATTACCAAATAATGTCAGAAAAAGTTTTAGTAATAGGTTCCTGCGGTCAGTTAGGTACCGAACTCGTAGAATCCCTTAGAAATATTTATGGTGAAGCCAATGTGGTGGCTTCAGATATCAGAAAGAGCGACCACGAAGTGTTTCAAACCGGTGTGTTCGAAAATCTGGATATCCTCGATAAAGCGAGATTCACTGAAGTGCTCGAAAAACACCGTCCTTCTCAGGTTTACCACCTGGCGGCTCTGTTAAGTGCTACTGCCGAGGCTAAACCTAAATTGGGCTGGACGCTTAATATGGATGGCTTGTTCAATGTGCTGGATGCTGCAGTAGATTTTAAAATCGGTCGTGTTTACTGGCCAAGCTCCATTGCTGTTTTTGGTCCGAATACACCCGTTAACAACACGCCACAAAACTGTGTGATGGACCCAAATACCATCTACGGTATTTCTAAACTGGCTGGCGAACGCTACTGCGAATACTATTTCCAAAAACGCGGTGTAGATGTGCGCAGCTTAAGATACCCTGGCTTAATCGGTCACAAAAGTGATCCGGGTGGCGGTACCACCGACTATGCGGTAAGTATCTACCACGATGCTTTAACCACTGGCAAACACAATTGCTTTTTGGGTGATCACACTGAATTGCCAATGCTCTATATGCCGGATGCATTGAAAGCAACTCTGGACATTATGCATGCGCCTGCCGAACAAATTAAAATCAGAAGCAGCTACAACCTCGCTGGTATGAGCTTCTCGCCAAAAGAAATTACTGAGTCAATCAAAAAATATATTCCGGATTTTACCACCGAGTACAACCCAGACCACCGTCAGGCCATCGCTGATAGCTGGCCAAACAGCATCGACGATTCTGAAGCCAGAAAAGACTGGGGGTGGAAACCAGCTTTTGATCTGGATGCGATGACCAAAGATATGCTCGTCAATCTGGCACCCCGTTATGGTAAATCATTGACGCTTTAATTCAATTACTTTGAGTCATAAACCACTTATACTAATTTCTAATGACGATGGCATCACGGCACCCGGACTTAGGGTGTTGGTGGAAGAAATGTCTACACTTGGCGAAGTGGTGGTGGTAGCACCAGATAAACCACAAAGCGCCATGGGACATGCCATTACAGTTACCATACCACTGCGATTAACACCTAACAAAATCTTCGGAGATATCAAAGCTTTCGAATGCAGTGGAACACCCGCTGATTGCGTGAAGCTGGCTCTGGATAAGGTCTGCGACCGACGTCCTGATATCATGGTGTCTGGCATCAACCACGGTCCCAATTACAGTATCAATGTCATCTACTCGGGTACCATGAGTGCTGCGGTAGAAGCCGCTGTAGATGGTGTTCAGGCTATTGGGTTCTCGTTATGCGACTATAGTCAGGATGCCGATTTTTCTCATTGCAGAAAATATGTGCGTCAGATAGCAGCAACTATACTGAAAAATCCTCTGCCTTATGGCACATTGCTCAATGTTAATATGCCTAAAACAGATGCCGTAAAAGGTGTTAGAATCTGCCGTCAGGCCAGTGCCAAATACGCCGAAAATTTTGACGAAAGACAAGATCCTTCAGGAAGAACCTATTACTGGATGACCGGTAAATTTATTAACCTGGAAGCTGATGATAATGACACTGATCTTTGGGCCATTGATAATGGTTATGTAAGCGTAGTGCCAACCAAATTCGACCTCACGTCCAATGGCGTTATTCAACACCTTAAACAATTAATGCATGAGTAACAAAAAGCAATTCTATATCGGTTTAAGTTTAGGTATTGTTACCGCTTTTGTTATTTCTATGATTGTATTTTTAAGCAGCAACCCAGGTTTCTCTGTGGGCGATTACTTCAATATTTTTGTGAACGGAAAAATACTGTCACCCATTTTAAGCATCGCTTTAGTAGGTAATTTAGGTCTGTTTTTTCTTTTTCTTAAGTTTGATAAAGATATGATTAGCAAAGGCATTCTCGCCGCTACTATGGTGGTAGGCGTGTTGATTTTTATCATGAAATTTATCTAAATCTGAGTTTTTTGTTAATGATTGCAGTGTTAAGTTGCTGATAATCACATTGGTTGCACTGCCATTTTTTTATGACAAATGGTTTTGTTAAAAATGGCAAATAAAGGTCATCTTTGCCCCCATTATTCTTATTTCTATTATGAAAAAAATGACGTATTGTCTGTTGGCTTTATGCCTCTTGCTACAGACTATGTCCCTAAATGCTCAGGTGAGTTGGCAAGCACCTTACCGGATTGACTATTTTGATCAAATCGATTACAGTAAAAATCTGGTCTACACCTTCAACACTTCTAAAGATGCACAGAGTTACGAATTGAATTTGTATTCGCTCAAAGGCGCTCATCTCAACAGGATTGATGTACCTAAGAAGAATTCATTAAAAATTCGTTCATGTGCTGCTGTTGGTACCAATACGGTGTTCTACTTCATTGATGGTAATACCGGTATTTTGCTGACTATCGACAAAGATGGAAAAGAGATTGCCTCTACCGAATTCGAAGACAAACAGAGTTTCAGTTACGATACTTATATCCAGGATTGTGATGGTGCATCATTTTATTTGAGTCGCTCTTTCAAAGGCGATAAAATGGGTCATACCACAGAAAAGTTTAATCTGCAATGTCAACGTCAGTGGGAGTATACGCTTACGCCTGACAAGGGGAAAAACCAATTGATGATGGCCAATGGCAGCAAACACGGTGTGGTTCTGATGAGCCGTTACCTGAAAAATGCCTTCGCCGTTGAAGGTCCTATAAGCATGATCTTCCTGGATGCCGATGGCAAAGTAGTTTCTAACACAGTTCTGACACCTGCTCCTATGTTTAATCCATATATGTTGAGAGTGCTTAACGATGGTTCTGCATTTGTCGTGGCCGATTATGGTAAACCTGCCAGCACCATTTATCCATTAATTCCTCAAGGGATTAATTATATGAAAATTAAAACGGATGGAACGGTGGTTACCAACGTGTTTTTGGAACATAAACTGATTAACGGAAAATTAGGTCAGAAAAAAGAAGATGGTACACCAATGTATGTCGAAACTCAGGGTGTCAGAATTGTGGATATTCGAGAAAATGCAGCTGATATAACCTTGGTTGGCGAAAGTTACTACATCAAGCAATACGAAATTACTGCACCAGGCACACAAACCACTATGGCCAGTACGTCCATTAATGTCGACCTAACTTTGGGCGATTTATATCTGTTTAACGCCAATGATCTTGAGCTGGAAAAAGCCAAAAAGATTTGGAAACCCAAAAAGATGTACCAGATGAAAGGCTTTTTTAAAGGTAGTATCGATTATGTTTACGAAGAGATGATGGGTATTCATGCTATGACATTCCAAGGTTTTAAAGGTAATGATTTGGTAGTGCGCAACTTTAATCGGGGTTTTCAGTATGTCAATATTATCAAAGAATCAGAAAGTTCTGACAATGCTGCAACCCGCGTCTATTTTGGTAAATCCATTGGCTCTACAGGAAGCAATATCACGTATGTGCCCATCGAAAGCGATAATACCGGTAAAGCTGGTCAGATTTACCGCGAAGGTGTATTGTTTACCGAACAGGGTATTCTGTTATACCAATACAATCTCATCACCAGTAATCTTCAGTTCTCATTCATTAATTAATTCACCCTCATGAAACATGTATTAATATTCGTCCTATCTGTTTTAACATTAACAGTGCAGGCACAAACCCAACAATCACTTACCCATATCAAATCAGAAGACATCAGAGGGATTTATAAAGCAGGTAAAAAAGCTATTTGTATTTCTTACAGCGAATACAACGATTTAGAAAACAAAGATGTTTATGCTGTCAATATACTTGGTGACGCCAAAGCCGGTCGACAAATCTTTTCGGTTACTACCGGCACTTACCTGGTAGATGTTGTTTCTAATTCTAAAACAGCCATCGCCATGTTCTATAATGCTTCTGAAGAATCTATCGAATTGATCAGCTTTGATGAGAATGCCATGATTGTCTCTCAGAATGCCTACAGAGGCGATGTAAACGATCTGGAATCTTATGGCGCTATGTTCAAATGGGTGCTTTCAGAAGCTAACGTATTGTTTGTTGTGAGAAACTACAGTCTGTATGAACGTCCAAAGCCTAATACCACCAAATTAGTCAACCAGGGTTACCAATTATTAGCCCTTTCTGCCGACGCAAAAGTATTGGGTACTTACGCCGAAGATGGCATCAATAAACCGACTTCCGACATTAAAACCATAGTACCATTCAAAGAAGGTTGTGTGTTGTTTGTCTCTCAAAGCGAGTACAAAAAGAAAACCTTCTCTGCCCGCATGGAAGTGTATTCTAATACCGCCGCTCAAACCGGTAACTACCCTATGAGTGGTGTCGATTATACCTATTATCCTACAGATATCAAATACAGTAATGGCGAGATCGTATCGGCTGGTTTATATTTCAAAGGTTTGTGGTACAATGCCAAAACTTCAGAGGGTTTGTTCTTCTTGAAACTAAACACCAAAGGTGAAAAATTGGCTGCCAATAACTTAACCTGGACAGATCTGAAAACCAAGGTAGGTGCAGTTGATAAAAGCGATTTTATGTTCAATGGTAAAACCGATTTCCTGGTGGAGTCTATCGAGGCTACACCAACTGGTTTTGTTATTCTGGGTGAAAGTTATGCCAAATCCAGTGGTGTTTCTGCTGCCGAGTTTATTTTAGATACCGAAGATAACAGCGACTCAAGGATGCTGACGATCTATGATTTTATTGCCATCGAAACGGATAAAAACGGTATCATCACTTCAGTGAAAAATTTGAAGAAAGAAAAAAGCAATATCAAAATCAATGGTGGTGTAGCCATGATGCGCAATGTCGAATTGTCTTTCTTGCTGAAATATTACAACAAATTCCCTTTCCAAAGCTACAGAAACAACGAGATCCATTTTATCAGTTACAAAAACAACGAAGGTTTTTACTCTGTGATGGATTACAAAACTGGCGCAGTTAAATCATCTACCCCAATTAAGCTGGAACCTGAAATTGAAGAAGAGGTAAATCCAATGGGAAAAGAGATGATTGCCAACAGCAATACCTTGTCTAAACTTGATAAATTTGCCAAGAAGATGGACAATGTCGATAAGAAACTGGAAGAGGTTGGCAACAAAATGGATTATGCTTTAACCAAAACGGATGTTGTTTTCAGTCCCGGACAACGCGATATGTCAGGTGTCATTCTGATGGAAAATAACAACTCTGTGTATTACATCATCCATCCTGAAACTCACACCGTTTACTATTTGATCTACTAAGAGGCGATGGCTTTCACCAAAGCTGGTCCCTCATATATAAAGCCGGAATATACCTGAACCAGTCCGGCACCTGCCTTAAATTTGTCGTCAGCGTCGGCTTTGGAGTGAATACCTCCAACGCCGATGACTGGCACTTTGCCATCAAATTTATGGCACAAATACTTCAATACTTCATCCGAACGCTCCTTAACCGGTTTGCCACTTAAGCCGCCTGCTCCGATGGCCTCCACAGTTTTTGGGTCGGTGCTAAGTTTAGCGCGACTGATAGTAGTGTTGGTTGCCACTAATCCATCAATTTTGGTTTCCAGTGTTAAGGCTACGATATCGTCCAGTTGCTCATTGGTCAAATCCGGTGCGATTTTCAATAAAATAGGCAATTGCTTTTTGCCCTGTGCCACGTATATGCTACGCATAGCCATAAGCGCATTAAGAATCTCTGTCAGCGGTCCGCGATCTTGCAAAGCACGTAAGCCAGGCGTATTCGGACTGCTCACATTGACAGTGAAATAATCGACGTAAGGGTAAAGTTTCTCAAAACAGATTTTGTAATCATTCACAGCATCTTCATTGGCCGTCACTTTGTTTTTGCCAATATTACCACCTACGATTAAGCCAGCAGGACGGTTTTTTAAACGTTCGGCAATGGCTGCTACACCATCGTTGTTAAAACCCATACGGTTGATGATGGCCTCGTCTTTCACCAGACGGAACAAGCGCGGTTTGTCGTTGCCAGGTTGTCCTTTTGGGGTTACGGTGCCTATTTCGACATGACCAAAGCCCAGGGCTTTCATCACCTCCAGATAGCGGGCATTTTTGTCAAACCCTGCGGCTAAGCCCACACGGTTTGGAAACTCAATACCGGCAAATTGTACTTTTTGTGAAGAATTGTTGCGCCAGTAGGCTTTAAATAACCAACCAATGACAGGAGTTTTAACAATGATATTTAGGACTGTAAGTGTGAAATGATGGGCGGTTTCGGCCGACATCATAAACAGAAAAGTGCGTGCAATTTTAAACATGATGACTGTGTCTGATAACGCTGGCAAAGGTCATCTCCAATCACTAATATTTATCAGCAATTTCAATAAAATTATACACTTATTCCGTAAAATATATCTAATTTCGCAGTGTTAAAGAGTCATGCTGAGAATTCCGAACGCCTGGTACAAAATTTTAGCGGTCCTGATAGTCGGTTATACACTGATTTACGGAATGCTGATCGATCTGCCAACTGATGTTGGTATTCTGGATGAAACCATCCGGAACTTGTTTTACCACGTGCCGATGTGGTTTGGTATGATCCTGATTTTAGCAGCCGCCTGGGTTAACAGCATCATGTTCCTCAATAAACCGACAGCTAAACGCGATGTGTATGCCACCGAGCTTACCAACGTTGGCATTCTGATGGGTTTTTGTGGATTGTTCACGGGCATGTTCTGGGCTTACAATACCTGGGGTACACCATGGACGAATGATCCGAAATTGAATGGTGTGGCAGCTGGTATGGCCATGTACCTGGGCTATTGGCTGATGGGCCGCTCTATCAACGAACCTGAAAAGAGAGCCAGATTGCAAGCCGTGTTCAATGTCTTTATCTTTCCACTCTTTGTGTCTCTCATTTATGTCATGCCTAAACTTGCTCAGTTCAGTATTCACCCTGGCAGTGGCGAATCGGTTAATTTTAAAACCTATAACAACACCAATAATATTCAGCATGTGTTCTATCCTGCTGTAATCGGATGGACTTTATTGTTCGTATGGATTGCAGAATTGAGAGCACGTACCACCCTTTTAGTTTATAACAAGAAAAATGAAGAAAGTTTCTCTAAGCATATTATTTCTTAGTGTCATGCTAAATGCAGCAGCACAAGATCAAGCATCTCTGTTCAGAAGTTCAGGCAAGATATATGTTGTGGTTGGTATTCTGACCATCATATTCCTATTAATCGTCCTATACCTCTACCGTTTGGATAGAAAAATCAAACAACTGGAAGATAAATAATCATGAAACCGGTACACATTGTAATCTTAATTGTGATCTCTGTTGGTCTGGCACTGGGTGTTAGCTTTTACGGAGATACCAGCAAATACGTTTGTTTCGCTGAAGCTGATGCCATCGCACTCGAAAAGCCTGATATGAAACTGCACGTGGTAACGACCTTAAGCAAAACCAAACCATCGGTATATGATCCACAAACTGATCCGAATTACTTTGAGTTCTACGCCAGCGATACAACCGGTATGGAAAAGAAAGTGATTTACAGAAATGCCAAGCCAACCGACCTTGATAAGACGGATAAAGTGGTGCTGATCGGTTACACCAGAGGCGACCATTTTGAAGCCAAGGATATTCTTAAAAAGTGCCCGAGTAAGTACGAAAAGAAATAGGATTTGGAAACAATCATCTTTAACAACGAACACCTTTTTATAGGTAATCTGGGCCACTTCGCAGTGGTCCTCGCTTTTGTGTCAGCTCTGATCTCTACCATTGCCTACGCCTTTGCGGTCAATAAGAACGATAACAGCTACAAAGACATGGGCCGTTGGATGTTCTACATCCACAGTTTTTCTGTTGTGCTCATTTTCTTCTGTCTCTTTTATATCATCCATCAACACTACTTCGAATACCAATACGCTTACCAGCATTCGTCTACCGAACTGCCAGTGTATTACATGATCTCCTGCTTCTGGGAAGGTCAGGAGGGTAGTTTCTTGCTGTGGATGTTCTGGCACGCCTTCCTTGGTATTATCCTCATCAAACGCTCTGGCTCATGGCAGGCGCCTGTATTGGCTGTTATTGCTCTGGCTCAGGTTATTCTAGGTAGCATGCTTCTGGGTTTTAACCTGGGTGATTTCAAAATCGGTAGCAGTCCGTTCGAACTGATGCGTGAACACAATCCCGAAGCATTACTCATTCCTGTACTTGATAAAGTTGGTAAAGCCAATTACCTGCAAATATTTAAAGATGGTAATGGATTAAATCCCCTGCTTCAGAACTATTGGATGGTGATTCACCCTCCAACATTGTTCTTCGGTTTCGCTGCTACCATCGTGCCTTTTGCATTTGCTTTTGCTGGTCTGTGGACTGGTCGCACAAAAGAATGGACCATTCCTGCTTTGCCTTGGGCGCTTGTAGCCGTTATGGTGTTGGGTACCGGTATTATCATGGGTGGATATTGGGCTTATGAGAGTCTGAACTTTGGGGGTTACTGGGCTTGGGATCCTGTAGAAAATGCCTCGCTCATGCCTTGGCTACTCATGATCACCGCAACCCACCTTTTGCTCATTAACAAATCTACCAATAAATACCCTGTACTCACTTTGGTGATGACGGTGTTTTCGTTCTTCATGGTACTCTACGCTACCTTCCTCACCAGAAGTGGTGTGCTTGGTAATGCCAGTGTGCACTCATTCACCGATCTTGGTTTATCCGGTCAGTTGCTCTTACTGCTCTTCTTATTTATATTCCTCACCTTTGCGCTTAGTTTCAAAAAGAAACAACATGCCTGGATCTATTTCCTGGTAGGCTTTCTATCTATTATGGTGTTGGCTTTGGTGGAGTTTAAAATCGATATCGTTGTCATCAGTACCATAGGTACTATCATCTTTGTATCAGCCACAGCCTGGTTCATCTATAATTTGTTCAAGGTATACGGTACCAATATCGAAACAGATAAATTGTACAGTCGCGAGTTCTGGATGTTCGTCGGTAGTATGGTGCTTTTGTTATCCGGTTTCCAAATCATTACGATGACCAGTATTCCGGTTTTCAACAAATTGTTTGGCACCAGTAAGGCTTCGGCGGGACCAGATTACTACAACGCAGTACAGATCTGGTTTGCCATGGGGATTGTTATTCTTACCGCCATTGGACAGTATTTCAAATACAAACAGTCAGATGTCAAAAAAGTATTAGAGTCTATTGCCAATTCATTACTGGTAGCTATTATTCTCTCAGTTGGTGCGCTCTTCTTGTTTGATATATGGAAAGTAGAGTACTTGCTATTCCTCATCGCATCTTTATATGCCATCACCGGAAATATTCACTATTTGGTGGTGGGGCTAAAAGGTAAGATCAAAGTTGCTGGTGGTAGTATTGCCCACGTTGGTTTTGGCTTGATGATGATTGGTGTTTTGGTATCATCGGTCAATAAAAAAGTGTTGAGTATCAATAATACCGGCACTGGCTATTTCTCTGAAACAACGGCCGATGGTAAAGTCGACCAAACGGCTAAAACCAATAACCGCGAGAATCTCCTGTTGGTTAAAAATAAATCTACCATGTTTGCAGATGCCCGCTTGCGTGCCACTTTCAGACGTGTTACAGAAGAAAAGCCTAACAAATATTTCGAAGTTAAATACGATGTGCTGAATGAAAAAGGTGAGGTGAAAGATTCATTCGTGCTCAAACCAAACAGTCAGAATAACCCAAAAATGGGCCTGATCAGTAATCCTGATACCAGGCACTTCTTAACCCGCGATATCTTTACCCATATTACTTACGAGAGCAGTATGGAAGAACAGGTGGAGAAGGAGTTTGAGAACTTTAAGACTGATACAGTGAGCATCGGTCAGTCGTTCCCAACTTCGGATGGCAACCGTCAGTTAACGCTGCAAAAAATCAATGTATTGGAAGCACCAGGCGCTACTCAGCGTTTGCACTTGCAGGCTGAAGTGGTGGTAAGCAATTTGGGTGATACCTTCATTGCCCGTCCTGAATTTGTCAGCGAAGACCAAATCCGTTTCAAAGAATCTGTCATCAATCAGGCAGGTGTCATGGTGTTGTTCGATCGAGTGATTCAAGATCCAAAAGATCCTAAAAATATGTTGTTTGTCATCAGTTCTGCAACACGCAAACCGATTATGGATTACATCATTTTAAAGGCCATAGAATTCCCATATATCAACTTATTGTGGTTGGGTACATTTGTGCTGATATTTGGTTTTGTGCTTTCAATCATTCAACGATTCAAAGAATTCAAACGCCGTGAAGCGGCTTCTACAAATGTCTAGCATCAGACATATCACCATTGTGGGTTCGGGATTAGCAGCGCAGTATTTTGCTAGACTGTTTCACGACCACAGTTTTATCATCGATCAAATCATCAGTAGAAATTCCGAAAAGGGCAAGGCGTTGGCCACTTCGGTTAAAGCTGCCTGGTCGGATGATTTTACCCAAATTGTGTATTCTGATTTAACACTTTTATGTGTAAAAGACGATGCCATAGAAACCGTTGTGAAAGATCTTTCTATAGACGAAGGCATTATTGCCCATTGTGCTGGTGCGGTGCCTATGTCTGTGTTAAGTGGTTTTGATAAACCAGGCGTGGTATACCCTCTGCAAACTTTGATTAAAGGCGCTCAATCGGCAGCTGTGCCCATTCTGATTGAAGCCGGCTTTCAGCAGGATGTTCATGAATTGAAATGGTTAATGGAGCATTGCGGCAATCCTGTCCATATTGTCGATTCTGAAAAAAGACGCTATTACCATTTAGCTGCTGTATTTGCCAATAATTTCAGCAATGCTTTGATGCATGCCAGTCATTCTATTAGTAAATCTTTTCAACTGGATTTTGAGTTGTTAAAGCCACTCATCAGTCATACCCTTCAAAATGTTTTAGATGGCAATTTGCCGGAGCATTTGCAAACCGGTCCCGCTCGTCGCGGTGATGCCAAAACTATGAACAGTCATAAGCTTTTGCTTGCAGATCAACCTGATTTGAAGAAGCTTTATGAAGCCATGTCGGCTTATATTGCGACGCAACATCCTACTTCTAAGAAGTAATCTATTATTAAGTGTCGGCATTGGCAGAAAACATTTAATAAACTCCAATCATCAAATTATACGACAATCTGCGCGTTGAGTCCACGAGCGCGTAGAACTCCAATAATGTCAGCCACGAGCAGGCAGGATGGCAGCGGCAAGACATTGTTGGAGTTTTGGCTCGTGGTTGCTTTTTTTGTTTCCTTTTTTTCAAAAAAAAAGGAAAAGCCACCCCTGCGGCTCGAGCAGGGAACATTAATAAAACACTAATCATCTAACGTGACGATTAACAATAAAAAAAGCAGATTCAATAAAAGAAAGCCACTCCTGCGGCTCGAGCAGGTAAAAAAATAAATTAAGCTTTAACCCATTTAAGCACAGTGCCATCAACGCGAATAAAATAAATGCCTTGCTCTAAAGCACTCACATCAATTTTATCCGAAGATTTTACAGAACCATTAATCAACTCTTTACCTGTCACATCAAAAATCTGAAATTCGTTGCTGCCAAAGTTCAGCGGATTGTTTAACTGAATCTCTTGCGCACCTGGATTTGGAAAAACCGTCCATTCACCATTCAATACATTAACATCCTTAACACTCACAAAATCTAAAACCCCAACAGCAAACCAAGCTCTCTCCACTTGCTTAACAATGCTGGAAGTTTCGCCGTAAAGCGCTCTTGCAGCATCTAATGAGCCATAACAGGCATCAATGTATTCAGAACTTGAAGTTAAATAAGAACTTAAGTTGGTGTATGCAATATCGTTAGCCTTATCAAAACCAATAGCATTAACGATGTAGTTTTTGTTGTCTTCTCTCTTACCAATACCGCCTTTGGTTAAGAGGTAGTACCAATAGTTTTGTACACCTGAATTGATGTGCACCCCACCATTGTCACCACTACCGGTGTAATAGTTTTTGCCATAATAGTATTTTGGATGCAAATAAGCATTTGGGTTACTCAAATCTCTAAATGGTTTAGCTGTTCCAATAACAATTTGATCAGCAATCATCCAGGTGAATTTAGATGTGTCATTGGCATACTGAATGCCTTTGGCGAAGATGTCAGAAAACGACTCATTAAGTGCACCTGATTCGTATCGGTATACCAACTGTGCCGTATGCTGCGTCACGCCATGGGTAAGCTCGTGTGCGCAAATGTCCAAACTGGTTAATGGCATGTATTTGATACCATCCCCATCACCGTAGTTACACGATTTGCCATCCCAGAAAGCATTGTTGTAGTTTTTGCGAACATGCACTTTAGACAATACTTTTGTGCCGCTATCGTCGTAGCCATTTCTGCCAAATCGGTTGAAGTAAAAATCATAAGTTACCTCAGTGCCCCAATGTACATCTGTGGCGACTTCATCTTTGAAAACATTGACATTGTTCCAAACATTATTGCTGTCCAGGAAATTTCTGAAACTATCAGTGGTGCTGATCACTCTGGCATCAATTGTTAAAATACCTTTGCCTCTGGTCATGTCGTTGAGGATGAAACTATCGGTACCAACGCTATCGCAGTTAATGCTGCGAATACCACTGTATTTGGTGTGTGCAATACCAACTTTGTCCATGGTGCAAATCTGATCAAGTCGGTCCAAAATCTGACCATTTACAGCATCCACATAAATCACTTCGTGAGACATCGGCGTATGCACATATACCTGCATGCGGTAAGCCATTCTGAAATCGGCATTTCTACCAGAGTCATTGGTAGCGTATATCAGCAATTCAGGCTTAGGGCGGTAAGTGTTATGTGCTCCGTGATGGGTTGCAATTAAGTTCTCCTCTGCTTTTACTTCCCACATAAAGACTGCTTCAGGGTAGAGGCTTAAGGCTTTTTGCAAAGCTTCTTCCTCGCTTAATACTACTTTGGTGTCGATGTTTAACTGTGGGTAATAGCGACCATTTAATGAGATGGTTTGGTTATTTTTGGTGTGCAAAATAATTTCGGCACCTTCAATCTTATAAGATTTAAAATATTGATCGTAGCGGTAATGGGTCATGCCCGATTTATCGCTGTTCATGCGATTATATCTCAATTGGAAATCGGCATTGGCATTGAGGTTCGACTTAAACCACTGACTGGCGTTCTCCAAACTCGGACCGCTCACTGATCCATTGAAACGGATAGAGGCAGGCAAGCCTGTCTTGGGATTTAAATAAGAGATGGTAAAAGGGCCCGACTCAGCTGAGGCAGACAGTAAAAACAATGAAGTGATGGCAAAAAATAAATGTTTCATAAACAGGGATTTTATCTAATTAAAAACAAATATAAGAAAAATTCTAATAGACAGATGCCGGTTGATTCAATTGATTGATAAATAAGCTTATCAATTTTAATGATAGAGGGGAAACATTGTTGTGGTCTGATTATTTCAAAACAACCAGTCAGGGTGGTGGAATAAAAATTGGTCTTAATCGGTTTTTTTATCGACTCTGTACCGAATGCCTTATTTTTGTCCTTCTAATAGACATTTATGGGCGGACCAAGAAAAGACAGGGATTTACCAAAAGTGAAAATCAGCAAATCATCTCTCGCTGAACTCACTTTCATCTTCAAATATTTAAAACCTTACAGAAAATACTTCATAGGCGGACTGGTGTTCATCTCCTTATCAGCTTTCAGTACCATGCTTTTCCCATTTCTAATGGGTAAGATGATTGGGGCAGTTAGCAATGCGCCTGTTAAAATACCGGGTGGTATCAATCCAACACCAACAGCTTCAGGTCCTCTGGCTTTCCTCAACGAAACCTGGTCGCTGAACACCACCTTGCTCCTCATTTTCGCTCAATTGTCCATACAAACGGTCTTCTCGTTTATGCGTGTGTACCTGCTGACCAAATCAGGTACCGGTGCCGTGGCCGATCTTAGAAAAGACTTGTACGCGCGTCTCATCACCTTGCCAATGTCTTTCTTTAGTACTCAAAGGGTGGGTGATCTCAGTAGCAGAATTTCTTCGGATGTCGGACAAATTCAAGACAGTCTGTCTTTTGTATTTGCCGAGTTCTTAAGAGGTTTGATTACTTTGATAATTGGTTTAAGTTTAATCTTCTTCATCAGTGCTAAGCTGGCGTTTATCATGTTGGCTGTAGTACCGGTAATTGCCGTATCTGCCGTTTTCTTCGGTGGTAAAATTCGTAAAATGAGCAGACGCGAAACCGATATGCTGGCAGACAGTGGTACCATCGTTCAGGAAACCTTGCAAGGCATCTCTGTCGTAAAAGCCTTTACCAGCGAGTCTTTAGAGAAAAAACGCTATGCTAAAAATATCGATAGTTTAATTGAGTTTGCCGTAAAAAGTGGTTCATACAGAGGCTTTTTTGTCTCCTTTATTATTTTTTCTGTCTTTGGTGCCATAGGCTTTGTGGTTTGGTATGGTGCGGGCATGATCCAATCCGGTACCATGAATGTCGATCAACTCATTATGTTTGTGATTTACTCCGGATTTGTAGGCGGTACTCTGGGAGGCTTCGCCGATATGTTCGGTCAGTTGCAAAAAACCATTGGCGCTACACAGAGGGTAAGAGAACTAATGGCCATGCAGGGTGAGGATATTGACACACATTCTGCTCAATCTATGCGTCTGAATGGCGAAATAGAATTTAAGGATGTGGAGTTTGCCTATCCTTCCAGAAAAGAAATTCAGGTGCTTAAAGGCATCAGTTTCTCCGCTACTAAGGGTCAGCAAATTGCCATTGTGGGCGGCAGTGGTGGTGGAAAAAGTACCATTGCTTCTATGATCATGCGCTTCTACAATGCTGATAATGGCACTATTCTCATCGATGGTAAATCCATCATGGATTATGACCTCAATTATTTGCGTAGTCAGATTGCTTATGTGCCTCAGGATGTGATTCTGTTTGGGGGCACCATTTACGAAAATATCTTATATGGTAAACCGGATGCTACACGCGAAGAGGTCATCATGGCAGCACGTAAAGCCAATGCTTTACAGTTCATAGAATCTTTCCCGGAGCAATTTGAAACTTTGGTGGGCGAGCGTGGCATTCAATTATCTGGCGGACAAAAACAACGTATTGCCATTGCCAGAGCGGTGATTAAAAATCCGGCCATTCTGGTACTCGACGAAGCTACCAGTGCATTGGATAGTGAGAGCGAATTATTGGTTCAGGAAGCTTTGGATGATCTGATGCAAAACCGCACCAGCATTGTTATTGCGCATCGTCTAAGTACCATCCGCAATGCCGATCAGATCATAGTTCTCAACAAAGGTCAGATTGCTGAACAAGGCAAACACGACGAATTATTAAAATTAGAAAAAGGTGTCTACCGCAGCTTAACCGAACTGCAGGTCGTCTAACTATATATAAGCATGAAACAGTATCAATTAATCCTTTTATCCGCCTTCATCATTGGCGCACAGGCCTGTAAGTCGAAGCCAAAGAAAACAGAAGCAGAGGTAAAACCTGTACAAATCTATCGAAGCAGCGTTACTAAGGTCAACGACCTGGTGCATACCAAACTCGAGCTGATGCCGAACTTTGAAAAGAAAGAAATGCAAGGCACTGCTACCCTTAGTATTCATCCGCATTTTTATCCTGTAGATTCTTTGATTTTGGATGCAAAATACATGCGCATCGTTTCGGTTGACTTACTCAGCACCACCAGAAAAAGTGATTATAATCTGGTAACATCGCTTGCACTGTCTTATGGCTACGATTCTACCAAATTGCGCATACAACTCAACAAGTCATACACGGCTATAGATACTTACACTGTGCGAATTGTATATGTTGCTCAACCCGAAAAAGTAAAAGGGAAAGCCAGTAAAGCCATTACAGATAACAAAGGTTTGTACTTTATCGGTCCGGATGATAAAGATCCAGAAAAGCCCGTACAATTATGGACACAGGGCGAAACACAGGATGCCTCTTGCTGGTTCCCTACCATTGATGCGCCGAATCAAAAAACGACTCAGGAATTAGAAGTAACTGTAGAAGCCAAATACAAAACCATCTCTAATGGTTTTATGGCGGGTTCTATTCCAATGGAGATAGATGGCAAAGCTTATAGAAAAGATGTTTGGAAACAAGACAAACCACACGCGCCGTATTTGTTTGCTTTGGTGGTTGGCGATTTTGCAGAGGTGAAAGACCACTATGGCGATATGCCGGTGAACTATTATGTCGAGCACGAATACGAACCGTATGCCCGCTTAGTGTTTGGCAATACGCCTGAGATGATTGATGTTTACAGCACGATCTTACAAACGCCTTATGCATGGGACAAATACCATCAGGTGGTGGTGCGCGATTTTGTGAGTGGCGCCATGGAAAATACCGGTTGTGTGGTGCACTACGATAAACTGCAACACAACAGCAGACAACATCTGGATAATCCAACCGAAGATATTATTGCTCACGAATTGTTTCACCACTGGTTTGGTGATTTGGTAACTTGCGAGAGCTGGAGCAACTTGCCGCTCAATGAATCCTTTGCCACTTATGGCGAATACCTGTGGGACGAATATAAATACGGTAGAGATGAAGCCGATGATAAACTGGATGATTTCAGAAATTCTTATCTGGACGAAGCTGGCTATAAACAGGTCAATTTAATCCGTTATGATTACGAAGATCAGGAGGATATGTTCGATGCCCATTCATACCAGAAAGGTGGTTTGGTATTGCATATGCTCAGAAAGTATGTGGGTGACGAAGCTTTCTTTAGTTCTCTGGCATTGTACTTAAAGCGTTACCAATATCAAACGGTAGAAATGTCGCAATTGCGTACTTGTTTTGAAGAAGTGACCGGACAAGATTTAAACTGGTTCTTTAATCAGTGGTTTTTCGGAAAGGGGCATGCACATTTGGATGTCAATCTTCAGCGCAGTGGTTCTAATATGATCATTCATTTGAAGCAACGCGAGAATACAATGCGATTGCCGGTGGCTGTAGATGTTATTAAGGCGGATGGTAGTTCGGTAAGGCATATTGTGGTAATCGACAAAGATACCCAAACCATTGTCATCAGAAATGTGGATGCTTCTGCTGCCGTGGTGTTTGATGCAGAAAATCAAATCTTGGGGGAGACCGATATTCAGGCCTCCAAGAAAGAATGGATGTTGCAGTTCGAACAGGCACCATTGGCCTATCATACCATGGAAGCATTTCAGAAGCTGATGAGGAACGAACAGACAGATGCGTTCCAGAAATCGGAACTCTGTAATATCATGTTGCAACACCCTTTCCACAGATGTCGTGAAATGGGACTCAGTTTCATCAATAAAGAACATTTTACACCAGAAGCCTTGGTGGCATTTGGTGATATGGTGAGGAAAATGTCTTTGGATGACAAGAAAGCATCCGTCAGAAGAGCTTGTGTTACTTTGTTGTATAACAATGGGGATGAAGTAGGCTTGGAGATGATGCTGAAAGATTCGTCGTACTCGGTATTAAGAAAGGCGCTTCAATATTTTGCCAAACTCAACCCAACAGATGCCTATAAGTTTGCCACTGCACACCGCGACGATAAAGATGTATTGATGCAGGAAATTATGTACACTACCATTGGTAAATATAGCAAGAAATTTGAGCTCGATTTTTTCCTGGGTCGCATTGAAACAGCCGCATTTAAAGATGCAACTGCCATCGCCAATGGTTTGGCCAATTACCTGGTATACAACCAACCAGTGCAAGCAGAAGAAGCGTTGGACAGCTTGATTAAAATGGCCAATAGAGGCGATGCCGTATTGCGCAGTAAATCTATTGCTGTCATGAAAACTTTGCGCAATGTTTACTACTATGAACATTTCTATACCAAAGTATTCATCGATACCAACAAGAAATTCAAAAAGCAATTGAAGGGTCGTATGGAAACCGCATTGAAAAATTACAACGATGTCAATAAAGCCCTTAAGACATTAGAGGGCAAATAATTACACTTATTTCATACTAATATAAACGGGCATGCGATACCGACATGCAACGGTTTTGCCATCGAGCAATGCAGGTGACTTAACTTTCGTTTTTAACAGGGCCAATTGCAATTGTTCTAAGAGGATATTGTATTGGCCTTGATAAGGTAGTATACCGATATCGGAGATGCTGCAGTCGGTGTCGACATCAATCAATATGGTAAATTTAATGGTATCCTTTGCGTCATCAATAGGCAAAAAATGTTCGAGGGTACTGATAGCAATAAGGTAAGCATCGCCCATGTCAGGCTTTAGGTCCACTGAATCGCTGTCGTAGATCTTCAGGGTGTCTGGAGTAGCTCCTGTTTTAATTGGAGTCGTATCATGTAATACAACAGCGTCGAAACAGCTAATTATGAGGTGTTCGGTGCTCATATATTCAACTGGTGTTTGCACGGCCATTATTGGTCGTAGAGGTGAAGCATCTAACTGCTGCGTCAGATGGGTTAAGGCATTTTTAGGTGGAACTAGGGTAGGGTTGTAGAACACATCGATGAGGCAATAGCCCATAAGCACCAGTTCGATAACAAACCAATCGAAGAGTAAGAGCGAGCCAAGTGACATCGCCCCATTTTTAACAACAAACATAATAATAGGATTAAACAATAGTCTTTAAACCCCATTTGTTAATGGAAGCGTATGCGATTGGGAAATTATGACAATAATCTGAACCGTTTAGAAATCGTCCACCGATAACTTGAAGACAATCGGCATACGGCAAATGCTTCTTACTTGTTTCTTTTTCATTTTACCCGGAATCCAGTTGCCGCTGCTGAGTTTGATGACTCTAACGGCCTCCAGGGCCAGTTCGGTATTGCCTTTTCCATCGGTACCCACATTAGAGACAGAGCCGTCTCGTTCTACGGTAAAGACCACCGTGATGGTGCCTTCAATGTGTTTGGATCTGGCGTTGGGTGGGTAGCTAAGGTGGGAGTATAGAAAGTCTGAGAGGGCGTCTTCACCGCCACGGTAATTCACTTTTTCTTCCAAACCAGAATCGTATACAAAGTCGTCGCCAGTCGGACCGCCGCCGTTATCCGGACCCTCATCGCTGTTGTTGTTGGGATCTTCAATAGGTTTTATCGGGTCAGTGACCGGCTTGATATCGGACTGATCATCCACTACTTCAAATTGTTCAGAGAGCGTTGGAGCAGGTGGTGGAGGCGCATACGAATTCTGGAAAGTGTTTTCTACAAATTCGGCATCTCTGCTCTGGGGCAAGATGGGCATATCATAGACTTCAATTTCCTCGTACGATGTGTAAGTAAAAAGTAGTACGGTAATGATGAGTGAAAAGGCAAAGCCTATGAGCAGAAAGAGCGGTCGGTCTTTTCTGAGTTCAAGGTCGGGGTGCTTTTTCAGTTCCATCGGTATACAAATGTCGTTGATAGCAGTGAATACTGCAAGTGTTCTTAAGGTAAACGACCTTATTTATCGAGGAATTTAAGATTGCCGTATACGGTATGGAACATCAGCCATCCGAAGGCCGCACCAATGATATCGGCCAGGAGGTCCCAGTAATCACCAATTCTGTCGGTGGTAAGGTAATGTTGAATGAGTTCAATGGCGACGGCGTATACCACAGCGATCAGGAAGGAGATGATCCTAATCTTATTAAGCAGAAAAGAAAAGCGCCATTGTTTGATGAGTCCCAGCATGATGAAGTAAACCAGGACAGAAAAAATAAAGGCGTGTCCCAGTTTATCCGTCGGAATGCCGAACAAAGATTGCGACTGGAACCCGCCGTTACTTGAAGTGCAAAGCACCAATATAAAAATTGCCCACGCAAGCGAGGGCAATTGATGTTTCAATATGGAGAACCTGACAGACAAGTCAATCAGATTAGTGACCGATTAAAGCTCTGTAGGCGTTAACGTCTAACAGATCGTTCAGTTCAGCAGGATTGCTTAACTGGATTTTAACCATCCAACCACCATTGTATGGGTCTTGGTTAACCAATTCAGGATTTGATTCCAGTGCAGGGTTCACATCCATGATGTCACCAGAAACCGGCATGAACAAATCACTAACAGTTTTAACCGCTTCTACGGTACCGAAAGTGGCGTCTTTGGCGAGATTCTGACCTTTGGTTTCGATTTCTACGAAAACGATATCGCCTAATTCGCTTTGAGCGAAATCAGTAATACCAACAGTGGCAACATTACCGTCAACACTGATCCATTCGTGTTCTTTTGTGTACTTTAAATTTTCAGGAAAGTTCATTTTAATATGTTATTTTTTGAAGTGTTTAATTATTGGTCCCAGATCATGCTTAAGAGCAGACTGATTTTATCTTTAAGGATATTTCTGTGTACAATCATATCAACGAACCCGTGTTCGAGTAAGAACTCAGAGCTTTGGAAACCTTTAGGTAAGTCTTTACCGATGGTTTCTTTGATAACCCTTGGTCCCGCGAAACCAATCAGTGCTTCAGGTTCAGCGATATTGAAATCGCCCAGCATCGCAAAGGAGGCTGTGATACCACCAGTGGTTGGGTCGGTTAATAATGAGATATACGGAATACCTTCTTTATCCAGCAATGCCAGTTTAGCAGAGGTTTTAGCCATTTGCATCAGCGAGAAAGCAGCTTCCATCATTCTGGCCCCACCGCTTTTACTGATGATGATCAAAGGCATTTTATTGTCTCTTGCGAAATCGATTGCTCTGGCAATTTTTTCACCCACGACACTACCCATCGAACCGCCGATGAAACCGAAGTCCATACAAGCGATAACAATTTTGCGTCCGTTAGATTTACCATGAGCGGTTCTGACAGCATCTTTAAGGCCGCTTTTCTTGATACTTTCCTCAATCCTTGCGGTGTAAGGTTTGGTATCGGTGAAATGCAACGGATCGTCAGAGATCAGATTGGCATCTAATTCCTTGTATTTGTTGTCGTCAAAAAAGATTTCGAAATATTCTTTCGAAGATATCTTGTAGTGGTAGTCGCAGCTCGGACAAACGTAACGGGCTTCTACAAGATCTTTATGCGGCGTAATGGTTTTGCAGCGGGGGCATTTATCCCACAAACCATCAGGGGTAGCTTTTTTCTCCTTAGTTTTGGTGGTGATACCTTCGGATACGCGTTTAAACCAACTCATAAATCAAATACAAGATTAGGATAAAGATGTGAATTAAGCAATAGTAACTTCTTTTTCAAGATAAACATCCTGAATGTGGTTCAACAGGGAAACACCTTCAGCGAAAGGCTTTTGGAAAGCTTTTCTACCAGAGATAAGACCTTGACCACCGGCACGTTTGTTGATAACGGCTGTTGTAACCGCTTCTGACAAGTCGCTGGCGCCTTTACTTTCGCCACCGCTGTTGATCAAACCTGCTCTGCCCATATAGCAGTTAGCCACCTGGTATCTGCAAAGATCGATTGGGTGATCAGTGTTCAAATCAGAATATACTTTAGCATGGGTTTTACCAAATTTCAGAGCATTGTAACCACCGTTTAAGGTTGGTAATTTTTGCTTGATGATATCTGCCTGGATAGTAACGCCAAGGTGGTTAGCCTGTGCAGTTAAGTCGGTAGCAGTGTGGTAGTCGATACCATCTTTTTTGAAGTCGTTGTTTCTGAGGTAGCACCACAGGATGGTAGCCATACCTAATTCGTGTGCTCTTTCAAAAGCTTGAGCCACTTCAACGATTTGACGACCAGATTCAGGAGAACCGAAGTAGATGGTAGCACCTACAGCTGTAGCACCTAAGTTCCAGGCTTCTTCTACGCTACCAAACATGATCTGGTCAAATTTGTTAGGGTAGGTTAAGAACTCGTTGTGGTTCAATTTAACAATGAAAGGAATTTTATGAGCATATTTTCTGCTGGTAGCAGCCAAAACACCATAAGTAGAAGCAACTGCGTTGCAACCACCTTCGATGGCTAGTTTTACGATGTTTTCCGGATCGAAGAACATAGGGTTTGGAGCAAAAGATGCACCTGCACTGTGTTCGATTCCTTGGTCAACCGGTAAAATGCTTACATAACCTGTACCGGCTAATCTGCCGTGGTTGTATAAAGCGTTTAAACTTCTCAGAACCTGAGGAGAACGGTTTGTTTGAGCAAATACTCTGTCTACGAAATCGTTGCCCGGTAAGTGAAGACTATCTTTGCTGATGGTCTTAGATGTGTGGTTTAGCAAACTGTCTGCATCTGCGCCCAACAGTTCCTGTATTTTTGATATACTCATAATTTCGAATAAGGCTGCAAAAGTAAGAAATTTTGACACAAACTAAAACTATTTTTACAGATTAAGGTGCAATAAAAAACCCCGATTTCGCGGGGTTAATTAATTGTAATATAGAAAAATAGCATGTACAGACGAGCTGACAGCGATTTAGAAAAATGAATAATTTAATGGATGTCTTTAGAGTAGTTATTGTTTGATAACCAACCTCTTAAGGTAAACATCATCGCCGCTTTCGATCTTAAACAGGTAAATACCATTTTTTAAGTTGAGGGGCGCAAATTCTATGCGGAGGGTCTCTCCAGATTTGAACTTATAGGTTTCAATCTTGTTGCCAAGGATGTCGCTAAGGGTCACTACCACATCGTTTTGGACAGTTTCGTTCAGTGTTACATCCACATACGATACGGCTGGGTTAGGGAACAAGCCCACCTTGCTGGGAGTATTTTGTGCAAATGCACTGATACTCAAGCTGAAGAATAAAATTAGTAGGGCTCTTTTCATGTAAAGTTGATTTTTTCTGTAGCACATTCAAATTCTGTGCCATAACGAACGATTGTTTGCTTTATTGTATCATCAGAATAAAAACGACAGTTCTAAACTGTAGTTTTTAACCTGGTGGGTGCCATCTCTAAACACTGGGGTTAAATCTCTGTAATCGACATTCTGAGACTCTGGATTTGGGTTGTTGGCGCGCTCGTAAAAGGTGTTGGTCCAGATATTCATGATGCTAGCCTTAGCGGCCAATTGAACGGACATGCCGCTACCAATGTCTTTTCGCACACCGATAACTGGCATAAAATCAAAGCGTTTGAATGGCAAATCGGTTTTTACTTCTCCAAATTTGCCGTAGGCTTTGTTGATACTGGAGCGGAACAAGACCCCGGCTTGTATCCCTGCTAATAAGTGCAATGGTTGTTTTTTAGGGGTATTTAATATTTGAAAGCTGGCCATTACCGGAAGTTCTAAATAGGCCAAAGAGATTTTGCTGTAAGAGGTGTCGTTGAGTTTGCCAAACTTGCTGCCTCTGAAAGTGCAGTTCAGTTCCCAGTGTATATTCACTGTTTTGGCTTTGTTAAGGTGCACGATGTTATATATACCTGCACCAAATCCAAACTTTAATTTTTCGTTATCAAAGGCATTGCCTACAAAGATGTGATTGCCCAGGGTAAACTTCACGCCAAGTTTGGTTTTGGTTTGTTCTTCGGTGTCAATGTTCTGCTGTTGCAGTGGAGCTTCTACTTCCGGTTGCGCAAATCCCGTCATGATTTGCAGCATGAATAGGGAGAGTAATATGGGTTTGATATTATAACGCATCTAATTTTTTTCCTGTTAATGCTTTTCCAATGGCTTGGTCCATTAAACGCTCGGCAAAAGGGCGTGTAACAGTGTTTAAACGCTCCATGGCCTGATTTATTGCCTCGCGGTCGCTGCCCTTGCACAATGCCTCTAACTCGCTGATGGCTGTTTGTGTCATTGCTACTTCTGCTTCACTGAGTAGGGTTTGATTGGCATTCAGCAATTTACGACACTGGTACATCACCTGTTCGGCTTCTGTGATGGTTTCGGTCAGTTGCCTTTTCTGCATATCAGCTTCGGCATTGCTCATGGCTGCCAACAACATGTTTTCTACCTCAGCATCGGTTAATCCGTATTGCGGTTGTATCTCTATGGTTTGACGGATGCCCGAGCGCATCTCTACAGCTTCTATGCTTAAAATACCATCGGCATTCAACATAAAGCGGATATCTATCTTAGGCAAACCCGCTGGCATAGCCGGAATACCTTCTAGAATAAACTCGCCCAGTTTTCTGTTATCTGCCACCATTTCACGCTCGCCCTGATAAACAGAGATTCGTAAACTTAGTTGACCATCCTTGGAGGTGGTGTATTGTCTGCCGGCATTGGTTGGAACCTTGCTGTTTCTGGGGATTATGGTATCCATCATGCCGCCCAATGTTTCGATACCCAAACTTAATGGGGTAACGTCCAGTAGTAAAATATCTTTGCGGTTGCCAGCCAGGATATCGGCTTCAATAGCGGCTCCAAGCGCCACTACTTCATCGGGATTAAGGCGGTTATTGACTTGTTCTTTTCTGAATAAACGTTTAACGGATTCTATCACATAAGGTGTACGGGTAGAACCGCCTACCATCACCACTTCATCAATGTCCGTATGTGTCAGTCCGGCGTCTTTCAAAGCCACACGACAGCATTTCAAGGTCTTCTCCACGATGGGCTGTATCTGCTGTTCGAAGGTTTTTTTATCGATGGTTAGATGGTATGTCTGTCCATTGAATTCGATCTGATCGCTGTATTGTTCGCTGCCACTCAGGGTAATCTTGGCGGCTTCGGCTTTTAAACGGATATTTTGGTAAGCCGATTTATTGGCTTCCAGGGTTTGGATATCAATGCCAAGATTCTGACACCAGTAATTCACGATGGCTCTGTCAAAATCATCGCCTCCGGTATAGGTATCGCCATTGGTGGACAATACTTCAAAAACGCCATTCTGAATCGATAGGATGGTGATATCGAAAGTGCCACCACCTAAATCGTATACGGCAATGGTAGAAGTTTGACTTTTATCCAAACCTATGCCATAGGCCAAACTTGCGGCAGTAGGTTCGTTAACGATACGCAAAACATCGAGTCCGGCCAGTTTACCGGCATCTCTGGTAGCTTGTCTTTGCGAGTCGTTGAAATAGGCAGGCACTGTGATGACGGCTTTGGTCACCGGCTCTCCCAAAGCGGTTTCGGCTTTGAGTTTAAGGGCTTTCAGGATTTGGGCCGAGAGTTCTATCGGGTTATAAATTTTACCGCGAATATTGATGTTCACCATGGCTTTGCTATCGTCGGCCACCAGGTGGTAACCGAAGCTGTTGGCATGGTCGGCGATATCGGTATACGAGCGCCCCAGTAAACGTTTAACAGAGTAAACGGTGTTGTCAGCGTCTTCAATCAGGTGCAACTTAGCGGCTTGTCCCACCACCATCTCGTTTTTGTCGTTGAAGTAAATCACCGAAGGAACGATTTTATCGCTGTCATCCCCCAGGCAAACCGGCTGTGAAGTAGCTGGATCGACATAGGCAATCAAGCTGTTGGTAGTACCCAGGTCGATACCCAACACTTTGTCGGAGCGCTTGATGGTACCATCTTTAATATTGATTTTTATACGTGCCAAATCACCGCAAAATTAGTCAATTTTTACTTTATAAACCCGCTCAATCTTTTGATTTTAGCTTTATTGAAATTATTTATAGGAAGCAGTGTGCAACAATATTGGTATATTTGTGTCTTAACACTGATGAAATCTCTTAAACTGCCGCTTTTGTGTGTCTTATTTTTGCTATCTGTTAAGCTTAGCGCCGGTTCTTTTATTGGGGGAGATGTTCGATACAGACACCTCACTGCCAAAAAGTACGAGATCACCATTGCGGTTTACCGCGACTGTCGGGGTATCGGACTGAATTCGCCACCTTTTTCGTATGTCTACAACGATTCATTTCAAATCAATCTGACACTTACCCGTGTTAAAATTGAAGAGATCAAAGCGCCTGCCTGTGCCGGTGGCTGTATCACCAATACACCTTCCAATCAGGGCGAGGAGAAACACACGTTTTTGGATACCATAGATTTTAGTGTGGGTCCGTATACTTTATTTGGAACGGCAGCGCGACCATTGGTGTATTTTTCTTTTGAGCAATGTTGTAGAAATGGGGGTATCACGACTTATGCACCAGGCAATATGTATGTGGAAGCCATGCTCAATCTCTATTATGCGAATCAAAACAATGCTCAATTAGGGTTCAACGATTTCTTATTTCCGGCCGAAACCTATCTGAGTTGTTTGCAAACCCATAACACATCCTACAGAACATTGCCCTATCAAAGCATGGATTCTCTGGTCTATGAGATGGTAAGAGCCAAGGAAGATAAGAACACCGAAGCTGTATACGATCCCTATAAGCCCCTGACCACCTATTGCGGGAGTCCCAATAACTTTAACTGTCAATACAATACCTTGCTCAATCCTGCACGTGGTTTCTTCTTTAACCGCAGCAATGGTAATTTGATTACTACGCCGGGTAAATGTGATGAGGTCGGAACAATGGTGTGTCGGGTAGGACTTTACCGACCGTCAGGCGATACCATGATGATGGTGGGATATATGAAACGCGACTATCAATTTATTGTCAGACAATCGCCAGGCGAACGCGTGCCATATATCCTAAAGAACAGAGATTACACCATCAAAGCGCGCGAACAATTTTGTGTCGATATTCCGGTGAAGGACGATAAGGATGCTTTACAAGCGCAAGCCGATACCGTTTTGGTAACAGTGATCAAAGCGCCTGCAATTGGTAACTTGAGTTTGCTGGATTCTAATGCACGTGAGAAAACCCTGCACTACTGCTGGACGCCTACGGATGCCGATTACCTCAGCAATAAAAGGGATGAGTTCATCATCAATGGCGATCAGAAAAAATGTTTGTTGTTAAAGAAACGCGGCCTCTCTACCACCATTCAGTTTCAGGTAGTGGCGCCCGATTCTCTGTGCAGCATCAGGGTGAAGACCTACGAAGACAAAAATAAAAATGGCAAGAAAGATGGCAATGAAAACTACAGTTCTGCCTTGTTTTTTACCGAACAGAAAACCAATTATACACCGTACTGGACCGACTCTACAGGGACTTTGCTGATTACACCATTCTATGGTCAGTTTAAATTGGGTATACAAGAGCAATTGGAAATTGTTGCCGCTGCTTTGCCTCAAAGTTTAAATGCTCAGTTTGATAGTGCTTATGTGGTAGAATTGGGCTATATCAAACGTCCCGGTATTAAAGGTCGCGTTTACGAAGACAAAAATAACAACTGTGTGTTTGATGGTAACGATGTGGCACTCTCGCAACAGAATGTAGTCAATCTCAATCGCATGGCCATTACCGATAGCAAAGGCTATTATTTTATTCAAACCGGTGCCGGTAATGTAACTTTAAAACTGTCTGATCATTCGGCCTATTTACCAACGTGTAATACGTCATACCAATTGCAAATGCCTTCAGATTCTGTCTTGATGAATAAGGATTTTGCAGTTCGACGACGCACGCAATGGAACGATCTGGGTATTGAATTGATCAGCAAGCCCCATGTGGTGCAAGGACAGATGTTGGCTCAGGAAATTAAAGTGACCAATTACGGTTTTACCACGCAGCGTTATGTTACGGTGAAACTGGTGAGCAACCGAAGATTGCCTGAGTTTAAAAGCAATATCGTCAATTATAAAGTGGCAGATACCTTTCTTTGGGTGATTGATAGCATTAGACCGCAGAGCAGTAAGTCGTGGCAGTTTGAAGTGCGACTTAACAAAGATACGTTTAAGAAAAATGATCAGGTGTGTTATACCACCTGGATCAGAAGCGATAGTGTCGGCGCCAACAATGCCTTCAGCATCTGCGAAACAGTTTTGGATAGCGTGTATCAGTCGGTGTTAAAAAGTAGTAAGAATCCAGCCTCGGTGCACGATTTGCAGAATCGGATGTGTTATCAGTTGTCCTTTACCGACTATAATGCCAATCACAATTTCCTGCTGTTCAGAGACACTTTGGATGAGCAAAAATTTGATATCAAGAGCTTGCAGGTTTACTCGGCAACAAGCGGACTGAAAGTCAACTTACTTGACAATGTTTTAGTAGCTGAATATTCTGTAACCATCGTTGCCGGAACAGAGATTTTTGTGCGCTATGGACTCGCATTAAAAACACCTTTTAGTAACAGTTTTGAAGTAAAAAATACTGCTGTCGTTAAGGTGGATAATAGTGCAACATTCCCAGCAATGACCGTGTTGAACAGTACCCGTGCAGCCATTGTTTTAGAGGCTTTAAGCGATACGGTCTATTGTCCTGGAGAGACGATACAATTGGGGATCGGTATCCGCTTTGCACCAGAACGTACATACCCTATCCGTATCTTATTATCCGATAGCAATTCAAATTTTACGACACCATACATCTTAAAAGACACATCGATTAAACTGGTGAGTACGGTATTGCCGGTTCGATTACCCATTCAATTACCAAAAGGATCAGGCTACAAACTAAAAGCGGTTTTAAGGGATATGGCTATCAGCAGTTTCGAAAGTGATTTTACACAGAGAATGCAAGTTCATGCATTGCCGCAGGCTGCACTCAGCAGCAATTTGCGCAATGGCTATATCTGCAACGGCGATACTTTAAAAGTCAATGCATCGGGTGCTGACTCGGTCGTGTTCTTTTACAACACCTACCAGGTGAATCTGATGTCGACAAAAACCCATCTTGATTTTGTGCCTTATGCCAATGGTCGACTTCAGGTATTGGTAAAAGATCTCAATGGTTGTACAGACAGCAGCGAAATCATGACTTTCCGATTGCATGCATTACCAAAAATCGGCATTAAAGCAGCGAAAGAATTATGTTACGGCGATTCTTTAAACATGATTGCCAGTGGAGCACAGCAGTATCAATGGTATGCCAATTCGGTTTTAAAGCAAAACAGTACCGATTCATTTTACAAAACAGGTGCCCTTAAAGCTAGCACCTGGTTTAGGGTAGAAGGCAGAGACAGCAATGCCTGTTTCAATTTGGATTCGGTGAAAGTATTGGTCAATCCATTGCCATTGAAACCACAATTGTACGCAGAGAAAGCCAGGTTCTATTCGTCGTATCCATTGCGTAACCAATGGTATCTAAATCAGGTAAAAATTGATACAGCGATCAATCAATATTACTACCCACCGGTATACGGCCTTTACCAGGTAGAGTACACCGATTTAAAAGGCTGTAAAGCCATGTCTGAGACATACGATTATCAGTATGTGTCCATATCGTCATCAGCAAAAATATCAACCATTACAGCCTATCCGAATCCATTTAACAACAGCATCGTATTCAACAACCCAACATCCGAAAAATATCATGTTGATATCATGAACAGCGAAGGGAAGATCCTTTACCAATCGCTCTCAATCGGCTCTGGCAGCAGCAGCATCAACAGCAGCGACTGGCCGGTAGGTTTATATATCCTGGTGATTTATCATAATGATTATAGATCGGTGGTGAGGATGGTGAAGCTTGGGGAATAGGTATTGGTTATTGGTTATTAGGGAGGAATTAGGAAATAGGGGAGAGGAGATAGGGGAGGTGTTTTCATTGCCGGCACCGCTGATATTAGCCGGCTGTGTCCCGTATTCGTGCGACGCAGGAGCTCTGGTACGGGG
>JACCDI011261064.1_pt1 | contig 30701 bp, 5 predicted proteins | sample 7442791 | NCBI WGS metagenome assembly JACCDI01 (sample SAMN15323434, study PRJNA562643) | freshwater metagenome | isolation source: river surface water | place: USA:Blue River Watershed | collected 2017-08-15
ATGGCTCGCCGGCCGTGTTCGGCAATGCGCGCTTCCTGCGCATCTCCGATACCGCGTCCGAAGTCCGTGACAACCGCCGCGGCGATGTCGAGCTGCTGGCGCCTACCGCCGCCACGCTGAACGCGATGCTGCGCCATGCGAATGGCCGCAAGGCGGCAGTCGATACCGCCTGGGCGCAAGGCCTGCGCAAGCAGCATGAAGAGCGCGCCGCGAAGCTGAAGGCGTCGATGGCAACGGCCCAGTCAGCGACCGAGGGCTGCATTCACCCGAACCGCGTGCTGCATGAGCTGCAGCAGCGCATGAGCGCCGATGCGGTGCTGGTGGCCGATGGCGGCGACTTCCTCAGCTTTGCGCGGGTCGGCCTGTCGTCTGCCCGTTACCTTGATCCGGGCTCGCTTGGCTGCATCGGCATCGGCACGGCATTCGCGAACGCAGCCAGCCTTGCGTATCCGGGCCGGCAGGTCGTACTGGCCACCGGCGATGGCGCGTTCGGCTTCAATGCGATGGAAATCGACACTGCCGTGCGCCATGGCGCGACGCCGCTGATCGTGGTCGCCAACAACGGTGCCTGGCAGATCGAGGTGCATGACCAGCAAGACACCCACGGCAAAGTCGTCGGTACCCGGTTGCAGAAATCGGATTATGCGGCGATGGCGCGTGCCTTCGGCATGCATGGCGAACGCGTGGAACGTGCGGAAGACCTCGGCCCGGCGATCGAGCGCGCGATGAAGAACCTGCCCGCGCTGCTGGACGTGCTGGTCGATCCGGCTGCGAAGTCGTCGGACGGCAAGTCGGGCCTGGCTTGGGTGCCAGACCTGCAGCCGCTCGGCGCCTGGGAAGAGGCCGAGCGCAAATGGCGTGAAGACGCCTGATGCGGCCGCCGTCTCGCATCAAGGACCAGCAGTCGCAAAAGTCGCCGCAGCAGCAGAGCTGGCCAGCAGAGCAGTAGAGCAGTAGAGCAGTAGAAGCACCGCAGTAGCAGCAAGCCTGTGGCCCGGTCAGCGCAACATCGGCCGGAATGCAGGTGAAAGTCCAGTTTTCTTCCGTGTTGGGATTGCCCGGCTCCTCGTTCCCCGGGGAGCCGGACCTTTTTCCGGTACGGCAGAACCTGTCTCAGTCTGATTCATACAGCATTCACTCATCGTATCGACCCGTTATGGATTTTTCCCTTACCCCCGAGACCGAAGCACTGCGTGAACGCACGCGCCAGTTCATCGCCGAGCAGGTCATCCCGCTCGAGAACGACCCGCGCCAGGACAGCCATGGCCCGCATCCCCAGCTGCGGCAGGAGCTGATCGAGCGCGCGCGCAAGGCCGGCCTGCTGACGCCGCACGCCTCCAAGGAGTTTGGCGGCCTCGGCCTGACCCACGTGCAGAAAGCCGTGGTGTTCGAGGAAGCCGGTTATTCATGGCTCGGCCCGACCGCGATGAACATCCATGCGCCGGACGAAGGCAACATCCACCTGATGGAGGAAGTGGCGACACCCGAGCAGAAGGAACGCTGGCTGCGCCCGCAGGTGCAGGGTCATACCCGCTCGTGCTTCTGCATGACCGAGCCGGCGCCCGGCGCCGGCGCCGATCCGTCGATGATGCAGACCACCGCCGTCAAGGACGGTGATGACTACATCATCAATGGCCGCAAGTGGCTGATCACGGGCGCCGAAGGCTCGGATTACACCATCATCATGGCGAAAATGGAGGATGGCAGCGCGACCATGTTCCTGTCCGACATGGACCGCGAAGGCATCACGCTGGTGCGCAATCTCGATGCGATGGACGCCTGCTTCTCCGGCGGTCATGGCGTGGTCGACTTCAAGAATGTGCGCGTGCCTGCCGCCGACATTCTCGGCGAACCCGGCAAGGGTTTTCGCTATGCGCAGGTGCGGCTTGCGCCGGCGCGCCTCACGCACTGCATGCGCTGGCTGGGCCAGGCGCGCCGCGCGCATGATGTCGCGCTCGACTATGTGCGCGAGCGCCACGCATTCGGCAAGCCGCTGGTCGAGCATGAAGGCGTGGGCTTCCAGCTCGCCGACAATGACATGGACCTGATGACCGCGCGGCTGCATATCCTGCACACCGCATGGTTGCTCGATCAGGGCGAGAAGGGCAACTATGAATCCAGCCGCGCGAAGGTGGTCTGCTCGGAAGCGGCCTGGCGCATCGTCGACCGCAGCATCCAGATCCTCGGCGGCCGCGGCGTCACGAATGAAACGCCAGTGATGCGCATCTTCACCGATATGCGCGCCTTCCGCATCTATGACGGCCCGAGCGAAGTGCATCGCTGGAGCATGGCGAAAAAGCTCGCGCAGGGGGCGCATCGCAGCTGACTCGGCTTGGCCGGCGGCGCGATAGAGGCGCGCCTCTGCGATAATCACGCGCAAAGGACAACAAAGCCCGTGGCACTGACCGCGGGCGCTTTCCATGCGCAGTCTCCGTTATTGCCTTTTCCTTATCGTCGCGTTGCTGCAGCTTTCAGCCTGGCTGCCGGCTGCACACGCGCAGACGGCCGACCACATCGTTGCGCGCGCGTATGTCGACGACCCCGATGGCACGCTGGACCTGGAGCGTGTACGCGAGCGCCCGGCCATACCTTATGAAGGCGTGCTCGCGCGCGGTTTCACGCGCTCGGTGACCTGGCTGAAGCTGACGATAGCGCCGGTGCCCGATGCCGGGCCCGACCACCGGCTGATGTTGCGTGTCCGTCCCGGCTACCTCGACCAGGTCACCCTCTACGATCCGCTCGATGACTCGAGCCGCGAGCGCATCACCGGCGACCATACCCACTGGCAGAAGGGCGAGCTGAAGTCGCTCAATCATGGCTTTCTGATACCGGCCGGCGAACAGCCGCGCGTGGTCTGGTTGCGCCTGAAGACCAGCAGCTCCAGCCTGATCCATGTCGATGCGCTGACGTTCGACGAGGCACAGCACGCCGATCGTATGCAGGAGATGTGGTATGGCCTGATGATGGGCATCCTGGTGCTGTTCTTCCTGTGGGCGCTGCTGCAGTGGATGCTGCAGCGCGAGCCGCTGATGGCCGCTTTCCTGCTCAGCCAGCTGGTGGCCGTTGTTTATGCCGCTTCGTACGTCGGTTACACCCGCCTGTTCAGCGCCGGTGTGCTGCCGACCATGTTCATCGAGCGTTTCAACAATGTGATCTTCTGCCTGTATGTCGCGACCGGGATCCTGTTTCATTACCGCTTCCTGGCCGAATACCAGGCCTCGCGTGGCGGGCTGCGCGTGCTGGCGCTGATCGGGTCGCTGGCTTTCGTCTGCGAAATGGCGCTGCTGGCGGCCGACTATGTGATGCCGGCGATGCGGATCAACATTACCGTGGTCAGCCTGCTACCGCTGCTGACGCTGGGGCTGGCTTTCAGCTGCCGTGCATGGACCGATGCGGACGAGGACGAGCGGCCCGCGCTGCCGAAATGGACGCTGATCGGGTTCTATTGCGCGCTGGGTAGCATGCTCGTGGTCGCGGCCATGCCTGCGCACGGCCTGGCCCGGGCGCCGGAGATCAACCTGCACATGTACCTGATCCACGGGATGATGACCGGCGTGATCCTGCTGGTACTGCTGCAGGTGCGCGCGATTCGGGTGGAAGATTCGCGCAACCGCGCCCACCTTCGCGCGCACTCGGCCGCGCAGCAGTTCGAGGCCGAGAAGCAGAAGGCGCAGCTGCAGGGGCGCTTCATGGAAATGCTGGCGCATGAGCTGAAGACTTCGCTGTCGGTGCTGCACATGGTGTTCGGCGCGCCGAAACCGAACCCGGACATGATGGAGCACGGCCGGCGCACCGTGAACAATATCAACCAGCTGATCGAGCGCTGCCTGCAGGCCGAGAAGTTCGAGGATGACGAGATCATTTCGCATCTGGAGCGCTTCGATCTCGATGCGCTGCTGGACGATGTCATGTCGAAAATACCCGATGCCGAGCGCATCGATCTGCAGAAGTCGGGCGGTCTGAGCGTGCATAGCGACTGGCAGATTTTCAAGTCGGTGGTTTCCAACCTGATCGACAATGCATTAAAGTACTCGGCGCCGGGCAGCATTATTCAGGTGCGTGCGCAGCAGTCTGCGCGCGACGGCAAGACCGGTTGCGAGATCGTTGTGGAGAACGAAGTCGGTCGCGGACCGGGATCGGCCGGCTTCCCGGATCGCGAAGAATTATTCAAAAAATACTATCGCGCCGACAGCGCGCGCAAGCATTCGGGCTCGGGCCTCGGGCTCTACCTGGTCGCGAACTTCATGCGGCTGCTGGGGGGCGAGGTCCGATATGAAGCGCTGGAGAACAGTGTCAGGTTTAGCGTATGGCTTCCAAATTGAATATCACCGTCGTTGAAGATCATGACGCGCTGCGCGCCGTGACCATTGAGGCCCTGCGCCAGCAAGGCCATCATGTGCAGGGCATCGCGTGCGCCGAGGCGCTGGATGATGAAGCGGCGTCGTCGCCGTCCGACCTGTTCATCATTGACCTCAACCTGCCGGGCGAAGATGGCTTGTCGCTGTCGCGCCGCATCCGGCGCGGCAATCCGCGCGCGGGCATCATCATGGCCACGGGGCGCGTGAACCTGGATGACCGTATTGCCGGATATGAAAGCGGCGCCGACGTCTATCTGTCCAAGCCGGTCGAGATGCAGGAATTACTGGCCGCGGTGACCGCGGTCAGCCGCCGCGTCGAGATGTGGCAGTCGCGGCCGGAGGCCGAAGGGCAGGAGGGCTATGCGGTCGACTCGCGTTCACTGACGCTGTCCGGCCCGAAGGGCTCGACCGTGATATCGGCCAGCGAGCTGAAGATGCTGACCGCGTTTTCGACCAGCCAGGGCCAGCAGCTTGAGTACTGGCAGCTGATGGAATTGCTCGGCCATTCGCCGGACGACTTCCGCAAGGCCAGCCTCGAAGTCAAAGTGGTCCGGCTGCGCAAGAAGCTGGTGCAGGTCGGTGCGGAGCAGGGATGTCTGCGTTCGATACGGCTGATTGGTTATCAGCTTTGTATTCCGTTGACGATTAACTGATCAACGCGGCTGATACCAAACCCCAGCCCCCATCCCATGCCGCTGCAACTGGCCCTGATGGACCAGTTTTCGGAAATGCAGCTTCAGCGTATTGCGGCTGCTGCCCGTCAGTTTGATCGCATCGGCCATCGTCACGCGGCCATGCTCGCGAGCGAGATCCACGATCGCGGATGACAATTTTGGCAACGCAGAGAAGATCTGCTTCTCGCGCTCCAGCTTCGAATACAGACGGCGCACCTGCTCGGCCAGCGACGACAGGAAGAAAGCCAGCCACGGCTCCCAGTGCGGATTGCCGCTGTCCATGCCAATCAGTGTGCGGTTCAGCGCGCGGATGAAATTGTCCTTGTCATTTTCCAGCACCGCTTCCAGCGAGCCATAGGCCACATGCGAGTAACCGGCCTGCAGCAACAGCAGGCGTGACAGCAGGCGGGCCATGCGACCGTTGCCATCCTGATATGGACGGATCGCGAGGAAGCTGGCGGTGAACACGGCAACCGTCATCAACGGATGCAGTGTCGGTTCATTCCGTTCGCGTGCCAGCCAGGCCAGCAGCGCCGATACCTGATCGCCGACATTGGCCGGCGCGGTGGTCTGTAATACCGTGGCCGCCCCGGTCTCCGGGTGGGTGATCATCGGGTTATTGGCCGACACCTTGTATTTACCGGCATGCCAGGCATCCTTGGTCGAATGGCCGAGCAGGATGCGGTGCAGCTCGTTCAGGTCGTCTTCGGTCAGGCGGCCGGTGGGCACCAGCGCAAGCACACGGTTCAGGCCATCGTAATAACCGGCAGCCTGCTGTTCATCAGTATTAAGGACATCGGCTTCGCCCTGATGGGCCAGCAGCAGTTCTTCGACCTCATAGTCGGCCAGTGGCTCGGCGATCAGGTCATCGGCAGGCAGCGAGCGCTGCGGCAAGCTCTTGCCGCTGGACTGCGGCAGCCCCTGACCGCTGGTGACCATGCCATTGCCGGTCTGGCTGCCTTCGCCATCCAGCGCGACTTGCGCATCCTCATCCGAATCCGGCCCGTCCAGCTCTGTCAACACGGTTGAATGGCTGGCCGGATGGAGGCGCGCCAGCATGCGGCGAACCTCGGTGTCGGACAGCACCACGTTGCCCAGGCGCACGCCGGACGCCACGCTTTCCAGCGTCGCGACCTGGCGCAAGGCCAGCATGCGTTCCGGCGCCATGTGGCTCGCGGTACGCAATGCACCCTTGAGCTCATGGATACCCGAGATCAGGGACAGGGTCAGTGGAGAGATAGGAATCTGGGTCGGAATGATCATTTTTCTTGTCGCTATCCAATGGCATCCGATCGGCTTTACTCATCCCATCCAAAGCGGGTGGGCAGCAGCACAACCAACGGAGGCCAGACTAAATCAGTTTTCCTGCATTAAGCCTACATATGCCTACGCTTGTGCTAAAGCAAGCTTTAAGCCAGCAACGGATTATCGACAGTGACGACCCATAATGACTATATTGAAAACAAAATCCCATCAAATGTCGTTAAGAGATTTTATGTAAAACATTGATTGTCAGCCCTTGTCGGGTCAGGGCTTATCGAAAGGGCATGGGACGATAATAACTTGAAAATATATTGGGTCGGCACCGTCTTCCACGGGCGAAAAGCCGCGCAAACAGCGAGTCCGGCGCGGGATGATTGCTGAAAAGATAATCCTAACCAGAACCTAGGCCGGGATTGGGCGTCCCCGACGAAAATTTTCGAAATAACAATTCAAAGAACGGCAACATTATTCGTTGCTTGTCAAAATGAATAGCCAGCTTTTCATTTTGCAAAGTCGAACAGGCGTCGGTTGCATCCATTCCATAAAATGCAATTAATGACTTGAAAATTGTTCCCGATCGTTTTTCAAATGACAATCACCGGTTTTCGAAATGACAAGCTGCCATTGTCAATTAATAAAGTACCTCGTTATTGATATAGCAAGCTGCCAATCAGGCAACGGGTAACAATGGATGTGCCGGAATTGGGTGTGCTGAGGACATCCATTCATCGTTGGCAGCTGTAGAACGATCGTTCGATTTTCGTCGATATTGGGTCATTCAAAGGCTCAATTTTTTGCATCGTTTTTACCCAAATTTTACGGACAAACAGCATCCAATTTCACCCGATTCGCCTACATAAAACCTGCATGATGAATTTGAAAACAATTCGCGTTGAACCCAAAAAATGGGTGTCCACGCCGTTTCATTAAACCACCCGTTCTCACCCGAAATTTTCGGCCAAACGACATCCAATCTCACTCAATTCCCCTACATAAAACCTGCGTGGCTTATTTGAAAACACTTTTTCAAATGCCGAAAAAATGGATGTGCGAACTGGTTTGAAAAAATACCCAAATTCACCCGATTTTCGCCAGCGGAGAAAGGTCAAAAACAGGGCTGAAAAACGGGTGTTTGTATCGCGTGAATTTTGACCCGATCTCACCCGTTTTTCGAGGAGGTGCGGAGGGCTGAAAAAATGGGTCGATCCATGAGAGCAGAAGCCCATCCAAAATGAGCCAATCGAAAATTTACAAAGCCTGCATCAAACCTACGCCCTAATCCCACCGCCATTCCCCCATCCAATCCGACCCGATCGATCGGGTGCGGCACCCGATTCAATCCAATACTCAAAATGACATCGACTTTCAAACTTTGAAATTTCCGATGCCGTAATGGCATTTAATTGCCTGAATGGAAAACGATTAATCTTTGATTAATTTTGCCCCGTTTTTTTGGGTGATTTCGGGTAGTTTCAGGCCCGCTTTTGGATGTTTTTGGGTGCGTAAAAACCGCAAAAAACTGCGCTCTTTTGTAGGAAAAAGTAGGGAAAAAGACAGCGTTTTTACCTAAAATCTGCGTCTAAAATTCCGACTAAAAGCTAGGCTTTTCAACGGTTTTCAGGCGATTCGGGTGGCAAAAAAATGCCGCCCTCCAAACGCCCAATTTGACCCGATCTGGCGAGAAATTGGGCGGCCCGAAAAACCCGAAAAATTGCCTGAGCCCTCCGTCTCGGAGCCCTTGCAGTCCGGCCGCCGCTGGCCGCAAAAAAGCGACATGTCGATGCCCCAGAAACCTCAGCATTCCCAAAGTTTTTTGAAGCTTTTTCCGCGTGTCGCGGCTGGCCTTGCGCTGCTTTTTGTCGCCGTTTCTTCCGCGCAATCGCAGACCTACAACCCCCCGCCGGCCGACCAGGACGCGGGTGCATTGCGCCAGAACCTTGAGCGCAATTTGCCCCCGCCTTCACTGCCGGCAGTCACACCGAAGCCCGCCACCGAAGCGCCGAAAACGCCTGCATTGACCGGCGATACCGTCGTCGTTTCGCGCTTCCGATTCATCGGAAACACGCTGCTTTCGGACCGTGTTTTGAACCGTTCGGTTGAGCTTTACGTGAACCGTTCCGTCGATTTCGCGGAGCTGCAAAACGCTGCAGCAATGGCCGCGCTCGCGTATCGCGATAAGGGCTATGTGGCCACGGTGAGCATCCCGCGCCAGGAAATCGTTGACGGCATCGTGACCCTGAAAGTCGTTGAAGCGAAGTACTCGGGCGCGAGCATCGATGGCAGTTCGACCGGTCGCATCAACTCCGAGCTCATCCTCGCGCGCGTCGAGAAAGCGATGAACATCGAAAAGGCCGTCAACGTGAACGTGCTCGATCGCACGTTGTTGCTGCTCAACGACTTGCCGGGTGCATCGGTGCAAGGCGGTCTGGCCGAAGGCGATGCCGAGGGCGAGACCAAGGTGGTGCTGCAATCACAGTCGAAACCGGTGATCACCGGCGCCGTCAACAGCGACAGCTACGGCGCACTGACCACCGGCCCTGAGCGCTACATGCTCGATGTCGCAATCAACTCGCCGACCGGCAAAGGCGAGCAGTACACCCTCGGTCTGCTGGCGACGACCGGTACGCGTTATGGCCGCGGTGGTGTGTCGTTCCCGATCGGTCTCGATGGCGCGCGCATGGGCATGAACACCAGCTTCATGGAGTACCGTGTGATCGCCGGCGCGAATGTGCAGTCGAACATCTGGGGTACCTCGAGCACAGTCGGCGCCGATCTGTCGTATCCGCTGGTGCGTTCGCAACAGGCGAACCTGTACCTGACCGGCGCCATCAACGGCAAGTGGTTCGACAACTACTCGGGTGGCAGCCTCGCACGCAGCTACAAGAGCACCGTCGTCACCGCTGCCGCCAACGGCAACTGGATCGACGGCATCTTCGGCGGTGCCAGCAACCAGGCATCGTTGTCGGTCACGTCGGGCAAGCTCGACATCAAGGACGACAACAGCTACATCAGCGACCAGGCCGCGGCCAAGACCGACGGCGGATTCAACAAGCTCAACGCGGCGATCAGCCGCAACCAGGCGGTGCTCGACTGGCTCAGCGTGATGCTGAGTTTCTCGGGTCAATTCGCATGGAAGAACCTGGACTCGTCCGAAAAGTTTTATCTCGGCGGTCCGACCGGTGTGCGCGCATACCCGGTCAGCGAAGGCGGTGGCAGCAACGGACAACTGTCCACCGTCGAGTTGCGCATGAAGCTGCCCAAGCGCTGGGAGCTTCGCCTGTTCCATGACGACGGACGCGTGAAGCAGAACGTCGACTGGTTCGCCGCGATGGGCAACACGCCCAACATCCTCAGCTATCGCGGCTACGGCGCAAGCCTGGTCTGGCAAGGTCCCAAAAACTTCACGGTGACCGCGACCTGGGCCCAGCGCATCGGCACCAATCCCAACCCGTATCCGGGTTCCACCAACGATCAGGACGGTACGAAAAAAATCGACCGCCTGTGGCTGGCCGCCAGCCTGCCGTTCTGATCGTTCACGAACCCACAGCACGCAGCGATGTTCGAGCGCCTCCAACCCAAGCAACTGATCCGCGGCCATGCAATGGCCTTCGCGGCGGTCGCTGCCTGGGTCGCGCTCTCGCTGCAACCGGCTGGCGCGCAAGTGGCGCCGGCCGTCGATGCATTGCCGACCGGCGCCAACGTCGTCGCCGGCAGTGCCAATGTCGTCACCGGCGGAACTGCGGCCGCACCGGTGATGACGGTGAACCAGGGAAGCGATCGCGCGATCGTGAACTGGAACACCTTCAACGTCGGCCGCGATGCAAGCGTGGTGTTCCAGCAGCCGGCACCGAGTTCGGTGATCCTGAACCGTGTGCTCGACATGAACCCGAGCCAGATCTTCGGCAACATGCAGGCCAATGGTCAGGTGTTCCTGCTGAACCCCGCGGGTGTGTGGTTCGGTCCGAGCGCGAGCGTTGATGTCGGCGCGCTGGTCGCCACCACCCATTCGATGTCCAATGCCGACTTCATGGCCGGTCAATACCGCTTCGAGCGCAACGGTGCCAGCGGCAAGGTCGTGAACGAAGGCAGCATCGAAGCCAAGCTCGGCGGCTACATCGCGTTGCTTGCACCGGAAGTGCGCAACGAAGGTGTGCTGCTGGCGAAGTCGGGAACCATCGCGCTCGCGGCCGGCGAGACGGTGACGATGAATGTCAATCCGGCCAATAGCCAGGTCGACCTGCTGGTCACACCGTCGACGGTCGACGCGCTGATCGAAAACAAGAAAATCGTGAAGGCACCGGAAGGTCGCGTGATCGTGTCCGCGCAAGCCTACAACGAACTTGCATCGGGCGTGATCAAGAACAGCGGCGAGATCAGCGCGGCCGGCATTACCAAGGTTGGCGGCAAGGTCATTCTCGGCGCGAGTTCGGAATTGGCCAACAGCGGCGTGATCGACGTGAGCTCGGCGGTGGCCGACGGCGGCAGCGTCGGCATCGACGCCGACAAGGTCAGCAACAGCGGCCTGATCAGCGTTGCCGGTGGCACGACCGAATCGGTAAGTTTTGCCAATTCGGCATCGCAGACTTCTGCTGCCATTTCAGCAACGCCGACCAAAGGCGGCGAGGTGTCGATCGAGGGCAACTATATATATATAGAGGGCGCCGCAAAAATCGACGCGACCGGCACTACCGGCGGCGGCAAAGTCCTGGTCGGCGGGGACTGGCAAGGCGGCGGCAATCTGCGCCACGCGATCCAGACCGTGATGGACAAGGACGCCGTGATCGATGCGAGCGCGATCATCAACGGCAATGGCGGCACGGTCGTGTTGTGGAGTTCGATCGGTAACCCGACCGCATCGACGTCGGTGCAGGGATCGGTGTTTGCGCGTGGTGGCGCAGTCGGCGGCAACGGCGGTGCGATCGAGACCTCCGGTCATCAGTTGGACACGACGCTGGTGCGAGGTGATGCAAGCGCGCCCAATGGTGTATCGGGTGAATGGCTGTTCGACCCATACAACGTCGAGATCACGACCTACGATCAGACAGTGTCGCAATCGGGAGGCTCGTACACGCCAAACGGTGACAGCTCGAAGATCAATGTTTCTACCGTCAACTCGCTGCTGAGTGGCGGCACCAATGTAACGGTCACAACCGGCTCATCAGGCAGCAGTGAGCTCGGCGACATCATGGTCAGCTCGAACATTTATAAAACAGGTTCGGGCACGGCGACACTCAGACTGCAAGCAGCGAACTCGATCATCGTTAATGGTTCGATCGGTCACGACACCAGTGCAGGCGTTACCGGAAAGCTGAACGTCGAACTCGATGCCGATAACAACCTGGGCACGCGTGATGGTGGCGGTATCGTTTTGCTGAGTAACAGCATCACGACGAACGGTGGTTATTTCAGGTCCGGCTCCTCTGGCGCGAGCACAGGCGGTGATGTCTATGTAGGCGGTGGCTCAACGGCCATTAATCTCACGACGGCTGGCGGACAAGTTGATATCAATGGTCAGGTCATCATCGGCAATACGAGTGCGACTGGTTTTACCGTCAGTAGTGGTGGCGGCAACATCAACATTGCGCGAGCCATCGATAGCGGCAACAGCTATCAGTATGTGGCGCAGACAGCAGGTCAGGGCTCGTGGTTGCAGGCAGCACAGAACGCAAAGAATGGTACGAACGGTGGATCGGCGACTGGCGACAGCTATCTGATCTCGATTACATCGAAGCTCGAAAACTCGATTGCTACCTATGTTGCTGGTTACAGAGGTGCATGGATTGGCGCGTATCGAGATCCAAACTCCAGCAGCTGGTTCTGGGTCGGTGGTCCTGAAGCAGGTGGTACCTACGCAATCAATGGCGCATCACCTTTGACTGCAGTTTCCGGTGCGAGCGGTTCTTCATTCTTCACGCAGGGCGGTGGAAGCGGAGGCGCTAACGGAACGCTGACTGCAAGCGGCAGGTATCAGAATTTTGGTACGGGTGAGCCGAATGGCACAGGCCTCTACGGTGAAAACGTCGGTCAGTTTTTCGGCACGCTCGGTCAGTGGAATGACCTGGACAAAGGCACGGCCTACTCCAATTCGACGAGCCAGTATGCAGTGTGGGGATATGTGCGCGAGACAAACGCTGCGCCGAGCCGCATGACCCTCAATGCAGGTACAGGTAATGTCACCTTGTCGGGTGCAGTCGGTAGTTCGAAAGAACTGTCGTCGCTATCGGTGACGGCGAAAGACTTCACCGCTTCTTCCATCAAAACGACATCCTCGCTGAATGTCACCAACAGTGGCGCCGGATCGATCACGCAAAGTATTTCCGGTGCGACGAGTCTGACGAAAGAAGGTACTGGTACGCTGACGCTGAGCGGTGTCAGCAGCTATACCGGTGCGACTAACGTCAATGGCGGTACATTGAAGATTGCCAGTGGTGCCGCGATCTATTGCGATAGCAGCTGCGGCGCTGCTCCTAACTTCGGTGACGTTGCGACGACCGTCACCACAGTGAACTCGGGTGCGACGCTCGACCTCGCGAACTGGAATTGGGGTGGTAGTCTCGGCGAGCGCTTTTACGACGCGTATTCTCTTGTCATCAATGGCGGTACGCTGCGTTACTCCGGCGGTACCACCAGCAGCGCCAACTATGGCTCGCGTGGCTATACCGTCGGTGCACTGGGCGCAACCTTCGAATCTGCAACGTCCGGCGTGACGTGGTATCTGCAAGACCATGGCGCGGCGAACTACAAGTCGATTTTCAACGGTAATGTCACCTACACTGGCGTGGGCGATATTCACCTGGGCTCCGCAATTTCCGGGGCCGTCTCGCTGACCAAGACGGGCACGGGCAAGCTGATGCTCGCAGGTGCGAATACCTACAGCGGCGGCACCACGATCAGCGCAGGCACCATTGAAGTCGGTACGACCGAAGCCGGTGCCGCAGGCACCAGCGGTGCGCTCGGCAGCGGCAATGTCGCCAACAGCGGTACGCTGGTCATCAACCGCAGCAACACCTATCTGTGGCCCAGCATTATCTCGGGCACCGGCTCACTCACCAAACAAGGCTCAGGTGCATTCAATCTGACGGGCGTGAATACCTATTCGGGTGGCACGACGCTTTCAGCAGGTACGCTTGGCATCTACAACACTTCAGCGCTTGGCTCAGGTACGCTGACCGTCGCATCGGGTGCGAGTAATGCGACGCTGCTCTTTGGACGCTCGGTAAGCAGCTTTGGCAATAATGTGGTGCTGAATGCGAGCGCCACACTTGACCTCGATACATCGGTTGAGTATCTCCTGATTGGCGGTGGCGGTGGTGGCGCTGGTGGCATTGGTGGTGGTGGCGGCGCAGGTGAATTCATCAGCGGTAGTATGGATCTCACCGGTACAACGTATGCTGTGTCAGTAGGTAGCGGCGGTCTCGGTGGTAATTGGGCCACCGGAGCCTCGGGTAACGCGAGCTCGGCTTTTGGCATATCAGCGGCTGGCGGCGGCGGCGGGGGAAGCGGCTTCGGTAATGTGGCACTGAATGGCGGTTCAGGCGGTGGCGGCGGCGCGACGAACACAAACGGTGCCGGCATCTCGGTCAAGACTGGCGGCGGCTTCGGCTTTAATGGTGGCAATGGTTCGCTCAATGGCGTCGGCGGTAACCTTGCCGTGGCTGGTGGCGGTGGTGGTGCCGGCGGTGCCGGTGCCTCGACAATAACGAACTCGCAATCGGGCGGTAACGGTGGCGCAGGTCGCGCGAGTGACATCACCGGTACCAGTGTTCTTTATGCGGGTGGTGGTGGCGGTGGTGTCAATGGCCAAGCCGGTTGGTCGGCTGGACCGGCAGGTATCGGCCAGGCGGGCGGCGGCAATGGCGGTGCACTGGAAACCAATGGTGTCAGGGGTAATGGCGGCAATGCCACGGCCAATTCGGGTTCGGGTGGCGGTGGTGGTAGCAATGCTCCGTATGGCGGTAACGGGGGTTCGGGGATCCTCGTCGTACGCTATCTCGGCGGCGCCGCGTCGAGCGGTGGTACGGTCGACCCCGGAGGCGGCAGTGCAGCCGGATATACGGTGCAGAGATTCACCGCGACAGGCAACGATACCCTGACGCTGAACCCGATTGCCGTGACACTGAGCGGCGCCTTCAGTGGCAGCGGCGGCATTATCGCCGATGCGACGGGCGGCACGTTGCGCTTCAATGTCGCCAACACCTACACCGGTGCAACGTCGATCACAGGTGGCCTCGTTCAGACCAACCACCTCAGTGCGCTTGGCAACAACTCTGCACTCACGATGAGCAACGTCGTCGGCGCGCAGATGCAATTGCTGAGCAGCCTGAACATCGGTTCGCTCGCCGGCGGCGGCACCACTGGCGGCAATGTCGTGATCGGCAGTGGCCTGACCCTGAACACGGGTGGCAACAACAGCAGCACCAGCTATGCAGGCGTGATGTCGGGTGCAGGCGCCCTGACGAAGAGCGGCAACGGTACGTTCACCATTACCGGCACCAACACCTATACAGGCATCACTACCATCAGCGGCGGCTCGCTGCAAGTCGGTAATGCCGGTACCACTGGTACGCTGGGCGCAGGCAATGTGGTCGATAACGGCTCATTGATTTTCAACCGCACAGATGACCAGGTCGTGTCGAACCTCATCTCCGGCACAGGCGGATTGATCAAGCTGGGCTCCGGCAAGCTGTCGCTGGTGTCCGCCAATACGTACAGTGGCACTACCGCGCTGTCGGCGGGCACGCTGGGTGTGTACAACAACACGGCACTCGGAACGAGTTCGGTATCTGCACAGAACAACACGACCTTGATGTTCGGCCGCGCCGTCAGCAGCTTCGGCAACAACGTTGCCTTGAATGGCAGCGTCACCTTCGATTTCGATACGGCGATCGATTACCTCGTTGTCGGTGGTGGCGGCGGTGGTGGTGCATGGACTGGCGGCGGCGGCGGTGGCGGCGGCGTGCTGGCCAGCACTGTCGATGCGGATTTTGGTGGCAGCCTGAGCGTCGCTGTTGGTGCAGGTGGTAATGGCGCCTACTATCCGACGAGGGATGGGACTTTTATTGCTGGCACCAATGGTGGATCGTCCAGTCTGGTGGCCGCGTCCGGTGCATTGAACGTGGTGGCTCTAGGTGGTGGCGTCGGCGCGACCTGGAACGCGCAGGGTACCAACAACGGCGTCACAAACGTCAGCTCGGGCGGCGGCGGTGGTGGCAACCCGATCGCGGGTGGCAGCGGCACGGCCGGACAGGGTTTCGCAGGCGGTAACGGCAACAGTATCCAGCCGCATGCGGCTGGCGGTGGCGGCGGTGCCGGCGGCGTTGGCGGCAATGGGTCTCAGACCAATGACACGAACGTCGGTGCAGTTGGTGGCGCTGGTGGCACGGGTCGAGCGTCCGACATTACGGGAACCTCACAGTTTTATGGCGGCGGTGGCGGTGGCGGCGTGCACGGCCTTTCCACAACTACCTATCAGTCAGGCGCATTGGGCGGAGCCGGCGGTGCCGGCGGCGGTGGGCAGGGCGCCCCGAATGCCACGAGCCCGGCCGGAACGACCATCACGGGCGGCTCGGGTGTCGCCAACACCGGCGGTGGTGGCGGCGGTGCGGGTGGTGCATCGAATGCAGTGACAAGCAGAGGCGGCAATGGCGGTTCCGGTATCGTCATCGTGCGCTATCTGGGTGCGACTGCTGCTAGCGGTGGCACCATCGCCAACGGCACTGCTCCTGGTTATACGGTGCACGAGTTCAAGAACACAGGCAGTACGAGCCTGACGTTGAACTCGATCGGGTTGGCGCTGACCGGAAATATTACTGGCACCGGATCGCTGACCGCAAATGCGACCGGCGGCACGATGACTTTCAGCGGAAACAGCAGCTACACTGGGGCCACAGCCATCAGCGGTGGTCTTGTACAGACAAATACATCGAGCGCGCTGGGCATCAACTCGGCACTCACGCTCAGTAATGTCGCCGGCGCTCAGCTGCAACTGCTGAACAACCTGAATATTGGTTCCATCGCAGGCGGCGGCACGAGTGGCGGTAACATCGCGCTGGGCAGCTACACGTTGACCGCAGGCGGCAACAACACAAGCACCAGCTACGGCGGCGTAATGTCCGGCACCGGTGCGTTCACGAAGAGCGGCAGCGGCACGCAAACGCTGACCGCATCGCAGACCTATACCGGTGACACCACGATCAGCGGCGGTACCCTTCAGTTGGGTAACGGAAGCGGCGTTGTATCGCTTGCGGGCCCGAACATCATCAACAACGCCAATCTGGCGCTGAACTTTGGTGGCGACGCAACCGTATCCAACAACATCAGTGGCAGCGGCAATCTGCAGATCACTGGTGCACCGTTCACGCTGTTCAGCGGCTTCCTGAGCACGACGGCACAAACCATCGCCACCAATACCACCGTCGCTGAAGTGCTGTACCGGCTGTCGGGTGGTCGCGAGGCAGGTGGCTATATTGCTGGCGGCAATCCTCTGGAGGCCGGCGCTTATGTGAAAAGCTTCGACCCCCTGACCAATTCGGCGACCTTCCAGGTCCAGATGGTCGAAGGCGGGAACGTAACCAAGACCTTGTTCGTGAAACTCACGCAGTCGGGTTCCAATGTCCAGGCAGTCATCGACAGGCCGGGCAGCGCCACCAATGGCACGGCCTACACATCGTCGAACATTCTGGGCACGAACATGTCCACGGGCTATTCGTACGAGATTCCGCTCGCTCTCAGCGCGACGGCGGTCGGGTATGGCGTGGATCGCCTGTATGCAGGCTCCAAAATCACGCTGACGGGTAACAATACCTACACCGGCACCACCACGATCAACAACACCACGACGACGGTTTCGACTGGTAGTAATCAGTACAGTGCTACCGCGCCAGGCACCTTGCAGCTCAACGCCGGCGTGCCGTCCAGCGGCAGCATTGCCAACAATGGTGTGCTGATCTTCAACGGCAACAGCGCGCAGAGCTCTGCCCTGGTCGTGTCGGGCAGCGGTGTACTGATCAAGAACGGCAGCAACACACTGACGCTGACCGGCAGCCAGACTTACACCGGGCCGACGATCGTCAACGCCGGTACGCTGCAATTTGGCACGGGTGGCACGACGGGCCTGATGGCATCGGCCAGCAGCCTGTGGCTGCCATTCTCGACGGCGAAACTGACCATCAACCGCAGCGACAACCTGACGTTGTCGAACGCGGTGCGTGGTGTCGGCACGCTGGTGAAGCTGGCGTCGAATGATCTGACGCTGACCGCGAACAACCTGAATGCGGTGTTCGATGTCGAAGGCGGCAACCTGATCGTGCAGAATGACGTGCCGACGATTTCAGGCAGCACCTTCTATGGTCCCGGCAACCTGATCATTCAATCCGCCGGTACCAGCTTCAGCTCGGCCTATACCCTGAGCGGCGTTACGTTCAACAGCGACCTTGGCGGGCTGACGGTGGGCAAGACCACGAATACGGCAGACGTCACGCTGTCCAGCGCAGCGACCATAGCGGGCCCGGTCAACATCTACGGTGGCAATCTCACTGCTGACGCCACTATCAATACGGCGGCCAGCACGACCGGCAACGTGCTGCTGAAAGGTACCGGCAACATCAACCTCAACAGCGGACGCAGCATCACGACTGGTGGCAGCGGCACGGTCACGCTGTGGGGCGACAGCGATGCCAACGGCAGCGGCTATGTACAGCTGCTGACGAATGCGACCATCACGACCGCCAGCGGCGCGATCACGCTCGGTGGCGGCAGCAATATCCTGACCGGCTATGCACGTGGCTCCACTACCATGGACACCCAATCCGAGCCGGGCGGCTTCCTGGCGATATCTGGCGTGCATCTGCGTTCCGGAACGCGACTGACTTCTACCAGTGGTGACATCACACTGCGCGGGCAGAGTATCACTGCATCATCATCGACGGCACTGGCCTTCGGCGTGTTCGGCAATGGCGCGGTAGTGGATGCGGGTACAGGAAAAATTTCCCTGACCGGCTACGCGTCGACTGGCCCCAACCTCAACGCACAAGGGGTGTCGAGCTATGGCAGCGGCTGGACGCTGCGCTCTGCCAACACGAGCCCGGAAGCCATTTCCATTGTTGGCGACGCATCCGGGGGAACGACCGCTGGCCTTGCATCGCTGGGGGTGAATCTCAACGGTTTGTTTGAAGCCACCGGCACCGGCGGCGGGATTTATATCTACGGTAAAGGCGGTCTTGTCTCGGGTGATTGTGCCTTGTGCCTTGGGGGCAGCATACTGGCGCGCTCTGGTCCGATCACAGCCATCGGGCAGAGTAACTGGCGCTATGCGCTGGGTCTGTCGAGTGCTACCCTTGGCGCAAAGTCTGGCACGAATGTGACAAGCTCGACGTCCAACATTACCTTCAAGACGAATGACCTCAACTCCGGCAGCGGTGTTACGGTAACGACGGCTGGTACGTTGAGTGTGCTGCCGCTGGACAGCGCCAACAGCTTCGCTGCCACGCAGACGATCAGTAACCTGACACTGGGAAGCAACATATCAGGCCTGACTATCGGCAAGGATGGCAATACCGCAGGGATTACGCTGAGTAACACCGTCAACATCGCCGGACCGATTTCGGTCACAGGCGGCGACATCAACGTCAACAACAACCTGACCAGCACTGCAGCAGGGGCCGGAATACTGCTGAAGAGCACGGGCATCGTGCAACAGGCTGCCAGCACCACAGTGCAGACCAATGGCGGCGACATCACCTACTGGTCCAACAGTGCTGTTGATACCCTTACCAGCACGGCAAATGGTGGTGTGTATTTGCTTGACAACGCAACCGTTGATAGCCGACGCAACAGCGATCGCACAGCCAACAACATCACGACCGCGACTCTGGGCGGTGCGATCACCATGGGTGGGGGTAGTGCCACCACGACCACGGCACTGGGCACTACGGTGCCGAGTGGGTACGCATTGAATGTTGCCAATTCTGCTGCTGGCCTGATCCTCGGAACGAATACGTCCGCCACCCATGTTTCCGGTATCAAGATCTACTCTGGTGGTGGCGATATTTCGCTCAGCGGTCGCTCGACCATTTCGGCGAACGCCGTCACCATTGGTTTGCAGCCTTACGAGGGCCTCACGGTCAATGCCGGAACAAACGGCAACCTGACCTTGCGTGGCATCGCCGCCGGATTGACGGCCAGCGCGGGGATGGACCTGCAAACCTATCGCAACAGCAATACGGCCACCAGCGCGCATTCGACCGTGTTTCAGACCGCGGGCACCGGCAATATCGTTGTTACCGGTATCAATACGACCACGGGCGCGGCAGTGCAATCCGGTGCGACCGCAGCTGGACCCGTGACGATACAAGCGACGGGCACCGGCAACGTCACCATCACAGGAACCAGTGCCTCGGGTGGTCTCTATGACGTGAACCTCAACAGTACACGCATACTCGCCGCCAGTGGGACCATCACATTGACTGGTAATCGTGCCGGAAGTTATTTCTACACGGCCGGAGCCAGCAGTGCGATCGGATTGTTGACGGGTACAGGCGTAACCAGCTCCACCAGCAATGTCGTCTTCAATTTCGACAATTACTCGGTGAATTCAGCGACCACGGTCAACACGAGTGGCGCCGTGACCATCCAATCCTTTGGTAACAGCTTCGCCAGCGCACTCTCCATGCCCATCACCAACCTGAGTTTGGGCGGCTCAGTCTCGGGTCTCACCATCGGCAAGAGCACGAATACCGCAGCCGTCACCCTGGGTGGCGCTACGACCATCGCCGGTCCGGTCACGGTGTATGCCGGTAACATCAATGTCAACACCAATATCAACACCAGCAGCGGCGGTAGCAATGGCGATATCCTGCTGAAGTCCTCCGGCACCATCACTCAGGCGGCGGGTGTGTCTGTGACCACCAATGGCGGCGACGTGATTTACTGGGCCAACAGCGATGGCGAAACAACTTACGGCGCTGTGTTCATGCGAGAGGGCGCATCGATATCAACCGGCGGCGGCCATCTGTGGATGGGCGGCGGCTCGGGCAGCACGACCTGGAACGGTCTGACCGTTGGTAACGGCTATGCGGTTGCAGGGACGACCCTGTCGGTCCAATCTTGCGCGAGCTGCACGACAACATCGGGTATTTATCTGGAGGCCTCGAACCTGCAGACCGCGGGCGGCAATATCAGCCTGAGCGGCCGCTCGAACATGCCCGGTAGTGGCATAGCGACGGCGGGCAGTACGCTGATTGATGCGGGTGCTGGCAAAATCTCGATGGAAGGTGGCTCTACCGGTTGGATCGGGTTGGTGCCGTCGATCCATTATCACGTTCGAACAGGCACTTCGCGCCTGACATTGCGCTCGACCAATACGAATACCGATGCGATTGCATTGGAGGCCAGCTCAACGAGCGACGAGGGTATCTATGGTGGCCCGATGCTGTTAGAGGCTACCAACGGTGGCGGTATCAAGCTGACCGGTAGCTCGACTGTCAGCGGTACCGCCGGTATCAATTTCGGCTATTTGACCAATACAGCGACCGTCGACATTCTGGCCAACAGTGGCCCGATCACCATCAACGGCGGCACTTCCCTTGCCGTCGCTTCAGGTACGACGCTGACCGTTGGCCAGAAGGCTGGCTCGACCGTTACAGGATCGACCAGTGACATCAGCCTGATCGCTAACGCGATGAGCCTGCGCGGCAGCGTGGCCAGCAGCGGCAATCTGACGCTGCGCCCGAGCACGTCAAGTGGCACGATTGGCCTCGGCTCTGCGACGGGAAGTACCCTGTCGCTGGCGGCATCGCTGTTCAGTGGCGCTTCGCGCATCTTTGCCGATGGCTTCAGCGGCATCACGATTGGTTCGACCAATGGCGGCGCGATCACGGTTGGCGGTGCAGTCGCCTTCACCGACAGCGCAACGCTGCTCTCAGGCGGCAACATCACCCTGAACTCGGGTGCCTCGGTCAGCAGCTCGCAGGCTTCCGGCACGCTGGCAATTGCGGCGGGTGGCAATTTCGTGAACAACGCTGGTTCGTCGGCGGTCAGCACCACCGATGCCGGTGCGAATGATCGCTGGATCGTCTACAGCGCGAACTCGGCGAATGCGACCTTCGGCCCGGCGGCCAATAATGTGCTCGCGAGCGGCAATGACGCGATCTGGGGCAAGACCTTCTCGACGCTCGCTCCATCGTCGGTCGCGTCCGGTAACCGCTATGTGTTCGCCAACACGCCCTCGGTTACGGTGACGACCACCAACGCCAGCAAGACTTATGGAGATACGCCAAGCATCGCGAGCCAGATCGGCTTCAGCACAGGTTCGACTGGCAACGGCGCATTCAGCATTGCGATGTCGGACATCTTCAGCACGCTGCCGACCGTCAGCTCGAGCGGCACCGCGGCATCGGCTACAGTTGCCGGCGGCCCGTATGCCATCACGGCAAGCGGTGGCGTTGCACAGGCAGGTGTGACGGTCACCTACGCCAATGGCGGCACGCTGACCGTGAACCCGAAGGCGCTCACGCTGAGCAGCGCAGCCGCAGTCAACAAGACCTACGATGGCACCAACGTCGCCAACCTGACCGGCACGCTGTCGGGCATCCTGTTCAGCGATGACGTCAGCGCCAGCCTGTCCGGCACCTTTGCCAGCGCCAATGCCGGTACCGGCATTGCCGTCACGTCGACCAGTACGCTGACCGGCACCAAGGCTGGCAACTATACGCTGACGCAGCCGACCGGCCTGACCGCCAACATCAACAAGAAGGTGCTGACCGTCACGGCGAACAACAGCGCGAAATTCGCCGGCCAGCCTGATCCGACAGGCTTTGGTGGCGTCGCGTATTCGGGCTGGGTCGGCAGTGAGACCGCATCGGTGCTGACCACCGCGCCCACCGTCACGCGCAGCAATGCGACGGCCAATATTGCCGGCAGCTACAGCGGCGTGCTGGTGCCGAGCGGCGGCGTCGCGACGAACTACAGCTTCAATTATGTGAACGGCGACTACAGCATCGTCGGCGCCAATGAACTGATGGTGAAGCTGAACGCCGTCACCAACGCCTATGGCACCGCGCCGACCTGGACCGTGGCCGAGGCGAAGTACATGCTGCCTAATAACGCGATCGTGAACTTGCTGCAGTCGGGCAGCGCGACCGTGACAGGCAACCAGATTGTCGTGAATGACGGCGCCGGCGCGTCGGCTACCTTCACCGTCAGCCCGACAGGCGGCAGCAACAGCACCTCGGGCTGGCTGAACGCCGGTAGCTACCAGCTGGCCGCGACCGGCGTGTCGACCGTTAATGCGACGAACTTCAGCAACAAGCTGACGCTGCTGGGCAGCCAGGTCGTGACGCCGAAGGCGATCACGCCGGCGCCGACCATCAGCAAGGAATACGACGGCAGCGCTGCGATTGCCGCGTTCTCGGTCGCTGCGGGCGGTACGGTGGGCGCCGACGTGGTGACGCTGAGCGGCTCGGGCACCTACGCGAACAAGAACGCCGGCACCGGCAAGAGCTACTCGCTGACGGGGCTGTCGCTGTCAGGCACGGATGCGGCCAACTATTCGCTGGCGAGCAGCACGCTGTCCGGCAACAACGGCATCATCACGCAGAAGGCCATCACCGTCAGTGGCATCACGGCCAGCGACAAGGTATATGACGGCAATGCCACCGCGAACGTTAGCGTCGCGAATGCGGTGTTGAGCGGCCGCGTGGCCGGCGATGCGCTGACCATCTCGGCAACCGGCGTGTATGCGAATGCGAACGTCGGCACCGGCAAGACCGTCACGCTGACCAGCACCTATGGCGGCGCCGATGTCGCGAACTACAGCTTCACGAATCAGGTGACGACCACTGCCGGCATCACCGCGAAATCGCTGAGCCTGACCGGCCTGACCGCAACCAACAAGACCTATGACGGCAATGCGACCGCAGCCATTACCAGCTACGGCACGCTGACCGGCATCGTCGGCAGCGATGCGGTCAGCCTGGTGACCAGCAGCGCGTCGGCCAGCTTCTCGGACAAGAATGCCGCCAATGGCAAGACCGTCACGCTGCGCGCCAACAGCCTGAGCCTGTCGGGCGCGGCAGCGGGCAACTACGCGATTACTGCCGACCAGACCACCACGGCCAACATCACGCCCAAGGCCATCACCGTCACGGGCATCACGGCCAGCAACAAGGTGTATGACGGCAGCGCAGCGGCGACTGTCAGTGTGGCCAATGCCACCCTCAATGGCATGGTGGCCGGCGATGCGCTGACGCTGGCTGCCATCGGCAGCTTCGCCGACAAGAACGTCGGCACCGCGAAGACCGTCACGCTGACCAGCACCTATGGCGGCGCCGATCTGGCCAACTACACGATCACGGGCCAGGCCAGCACCACCGCCAATATCACGCCGAAGGCGCTGGTCGTCAGTGGACTGGTGGCAGATAGCCGCGTGTATGACGGCACGACGGCCGCCACGGTGACCACCTCGAACGCGCTGCTGAGCGGCCTGATCGCAAATGACGTAGTGACTGTGTCGGCCACCGGCACCTTCGCCAACAAGAATGTCGGCAACAACAAGACCGTGACGCTGACCAGCAGTTACACGGGTGCCGACGTCGGCAACTATACGATCACCAACCAGGCCACCAGCAGCGCCAACATCACGCCGAAGGCGCTGACCATCGCCGGCATCACGGCCGCGAACAAGACCTATGACGGCGGCAACGTGGCGACCATGAGTACCGCGTCGGTGACTCGCACCGGTCTGGTGGCGGGTGATACGGTGACGGTATCGGCCACCGGTACCTTCAGCGATGAGAACGTCGCCAACGGCAAGACCGTGACCATCAGCAGCACCTATGGCGGTGCCGACGTCAGCAACTACACGATCACGGGCCAGGCGACGACCACGGCCAACATCACGCCGCTGGACGTGACGCTGTCGGGCAGTACCGGCGTGAACAAGGTGTATGACGCGACCACCGCGATGCCGGCCGGCACGGTCGGCTATGGCTCGCTCGGCAGTGCGAACTCGACGGTGCTGGCCGCCGACATGGCGATCAGCAATGGCCTTGGCCTGGTCGGCGCGCCGGTCTATGACAGCGCGAACGCTGGAAACCGCATGGTGCAGCAGGGCACGGTCGCACTGTCGGGCTCGCGCGCCGGCAACTACCGCCTCGTCTGGAGCAACGGCAGCGGCACCATAGCCAAGGCGCCGCTGACCATCACCGCGAATGACGACGCGAAGTTCTACTCCGAGGTCGACCCGACCGGCTTCAACGGCGTGCGCTACAGCGGTTTCGTCGGCGGTCAGTCGGAGGCCACGGCCGGCGTGCTGACCGGTACGCTGGCGGTCACGCGTGACCGCAGCGGCCTGTCCGGCACTGCAGCGCAGGATTCGGCCGGCACCTACACCAACAAGCTGGTGGCGTCGGGCCTGACTGCATCGAACTATGCGATCACGTATCTGCCGGGCACCTTCACCATCGTGCCGGTCGGCGAGCTGCTGGTGAAGGTGCAGAACCAGACTACCACCTATGGCGACACGCCGACTTACACGATCACGTCGGCCCGCTACATGGCCGATGATCCGAATTCCGCCAATCAGCTCGCGGTGACGGACCTGCTGGCCTTGAACTATGTCAGCGTGGCTGGTAACTCGGTGACGGTCACCGATGGCACCTCGCCGAAGGCGCAGTTCGATCTGGGTCCGGTGAATGGCGCGCTCAGCAGCGCCGGCCGTCTGAAGGCGGGCGCCTATCAGGTCGGCGCGACCAGCGTGTTCAATGCGAGCGCTGATTTCAGCACCACGATCAATGTGGTCGGTGCTATCCAGGTCAACAAGAAGGGCGTGACCGTCAGCCCGGGTGGCGTGACCAAGGTGTATGACGGCAACACCGTGATGAGCAACCTGACGCTGGCGCCGGTCGGCCTGGTGGTCTCGCTCACGGGCACGGATGACCAGGTGAGCGTGACGGGTGCCGGCAATTTCGCGGACAAGAATGCGAGCGCGCAGGCCAACAAGTCCTACACGCTGACCGGCCTGACGCTGGGTGGCATCACCGTCAACGGCAGCACGGTCGATGACTCGGCCAACTACTTCCTGAGCGCCGGCAACAGCTACATCGGCAGCGATGGCCAGATCACGCCGCGCACGCTGACCGTCACCTACGGCGGCGTGAACAAGGTGTATGACGGTGCGACCACGGCCAGCGTGACCACCACCGACAACCGGGTGGCCGGCGACACGATCGCGATCACGCGCACCGCCGAGTTCAGCGACAAGAACGTTGCCAATGGCAAGACTGTCAGCGTGACCGGCGTGTCGCTGACGGGCACCGATGCGGGCAACTACGCGGTGTCCGCAACTGGCAGCACCACGGCCGACATTACCCCGCGCACGCTGGTGGTCGGCTACACCGGCGTGAACAAGGTGTATGACGGCGGCACGGTCGCGACCGTGACCACCAGCGATGACCGCGTGGCCGGCGATGTGCTGACGATTGCGCGTACCGCCGCGTTCGGCGACAAGAACGTCGGCGGCGGCAAGACGATCAGCGTGACCGGCGTGTCGCTGTCGGGCACCGATGCGGGCAACTACTCGGTCGCTGCGACTGGCTCGACCACCGCCAACATCACGCCGCGCACACTGGTCGTGACCTACAGCGGCGATGCAAAGGTCTACGACGGCGGCACCGTCTCCACCGTCAGCACCAGCGATGACCGCGTGGCTGGCGATGTGCTGACGATTGCGCGCACCGCAGCGTTCGCGGACAAGAATGTCGCGAACGGCAAGGCGGTGTCGGTGACGGGCGTGTCGCTGTCGGGCACCGATGCGGGCAACTACACGGTGGCCGCGACCGGCAATACCATCGGCAACATCACGCCGCGCACGCTGACGGTCATCTACGGCGGCGTCGACAAGGTGTATGACGGCGGCACGACCGCGACCGTGACCACCAGCGATAATCGCGTCAGCGGCGATGTGCTGAGCATTGCACGCACCGCAGCCTTCACCGACAAGAACGTCGCCAACGGCAAGACCGTGAACGTGACCGGTGTGTCGCTGTCGGGCACCGATGCGGGCAACTACTCGGTGGCCGCGACCGGCAGCACCACGGCCAACATCACCGCACGCGTGCTGAACGTGGCCTACAGCGGCGTGAACAAGGTGTATGACGGCGGCACGGTCGCGACCGTGACCACCAGCGATGACCGCGTGGCGGGCGATGTGCTGTCCATCGCGCGCACCGCCGCCTACGGCGACAAGAACGTCGCCGACAACAAGACCATCAGCGTGACCGGCGTCAGCCTGACCGGCACCGATGCGGGCAACTACTCGGTGGTGGCAACCGGCAGCACCAGCGCCGACATCACGCCACGCACGCTGGTCGTGACCTATGCCGGCGTCAACAAGGTGTATGACGGCGGCACGGTGGCCACCGTGACCACTACCGATGACCGCGTGGCCGGTGACGTGATCGCGATTGCGCGTACCGCTTCCTTCGGCGACAAGAACGCAGCGACCGGCAAGACGGTGTCGGTGTCGAACGTGGTCCTGTCGGGTACGGATGCAGGCAACTATGTGGTGTCGACCTCAGGCAGCACGACGGCAAACATCACCGCGCGTCCGCTGACGCCGAGCTTTGCCGGTGTGTCCAAGATCTATGACGGCTCGAACGTCGCGCAGGTGACCAGCACCGACGACCGCCTGACAGGTGACCAGATCTCGGTCGTCCGTACCGCGAACTTCAGCGACCGCCATGTCGGCGACAACAAGACGGTGACCATCAGCGGCCTGTCGCTGACGGGCGCCGATGCAACCAACTATGCGCTCATGATCAACGGCGCAACCGTCACCTCGCGCATCGACCAGGCAGCATCCACCACCTGGAGTGGCGGCGGTGTCACCAGCGACTGGATGGATGCCGGCAACTGGGTCGGCGGCGTGCTGCCGGATCGCGCGAACGTCGCCAATGTGATCGTCAATGGTAACGATCCGAAGGTGAGCTTCAGTGCATCTGCCGGCAACGTTACTCTGAGCTCGCTGCAGGCGCCGAACCTTGAGCTGACCCAGACCGGCGGCAACTTGTCGATTTCGGGCACGACGGAAGTCGGTGTGCTGCTGCAGTCAGGCGGCGCGCTGACCACATACGGGCAGCTGACCGTCAACCGCGGCTTCAGCCAGACCACCAGTGCCGGCAGCATCGTCGCGGCCGTGGGTGCGACCATTACCAATGCTCTCGGCAACGTCACCCTCGGCCAGTTCAGCAGCAATGGCCCGATCGAGCTGACCAACAACGACGGCAGCGTGTCGCAGGTCGCCGGCACCACGCTGACCGCGCGTGAAGGCCTCACAGTCACGGCGCAGCAGGGCGATTTCCTGAAGCCCATCGTGCTGTCGAATGCCGGTAACGTCATCGAGGGCAATGTGACGTTGAAGGGCAGCAGCACCGCGCTACGCTCAAGCGGCCCGATGACGACGACGCTGAATGGCACCGAGGGCGGCTCGCTGGTATCCGACGGCACGCTGACGATTGGCGGTACGCTGACCGGCAACAGCAGCAACCTGACCCTGACGTCGCCGGACGTGCAGATCGGCACGCTGAGCGTGGGCGGCAGCCTTGCCGTGACCGGTCCGGTAACGACTACCGGCGCGGTCAGCGTTGGCGGTGCCATGAACGTCAGCAGCACGCTGGCTACGGGCAGCAGCCTGGCGGTTGGCAGCGACCTGAGCGTCACCGGTGCAACCACCACGGCAGGCACGATGAACGTGGGCGGCAACCTGACGCTGGGCAGCACGGCGACGCTGAACGGCGCAGTGACCGTCGGCGGTGCCGTCGACGTCACCGGTGCGGCCACGCTGGGCGCGTCCGTCACCAGCACCGGTGCGCAGCGCTGGCGCAGTGCAGTGGGCATCACCTCCAACGTGGGCATCAGCGGTAACGGCCTGACGTTTGATGGCACCCTGAACGGCCCGCATCGCCTGGTGCTGACCGACAGCGGCAACACCACGATTACCGGTGCCATCGGCAATGTGTCGGCGCCGCTGCACTTCGAGACCAATGGCGCCGGAACGGCCACCATCAAGGGCGGTCTGGTACGCTCCAGCGGCACCGCGTCGCTGGCGTTCAACAACGATGTGGTGGTGACCGCGGATACCGTGTTTGACACCACCAACAATGGCGCGCTGCCGGGCGGCGCCGCGATCACGTTCGCGAAAACGCTGAACGGCACCACCGCCAATACCGAATCCGTGACGCTGAACGCTGGCACCACCGGCGTGGTCAACGTCACCGGCGCTGTAGGCAACGCCACGTCGTTGAAGACGCTGACCCTGACCAACAGCGGCAACGCGACCTTCAACGGCGCGGTCGCGACCGGCACCAGCGTCGTGATTGACGGCACCGCGTCGGGCCAGTGGGTGAAGTTCAACGGCAGCCTGCAGACGCCGCAACTGGCGGCCAATGCCGGCGGCTATCACTTGTCGATGACGGGTGGGTCGAACTCGGTGACCTCGCCGGTGGTGTTCGCTAACACCGGCCAGCTGGTGATTGGCGATGCGGCGAATGACAGCAGCCTGTTCGCTGGCGGTATCGTGGCGACCGCGCCGGCCTCGGTCACCCTGGGTGGCGGCATCAGCACGACGAATGCCGCGATGAGCCTCGGCGATGCGAATACGCCGATCGTCTTGCAGGCGGCGACCGTGCTGGCGAGCTCCGGCGGTGCTGTCACGATCGGTGGCACGGTCAATTCCGACAATGTCGCCGCCCGCAATCTGACGATCAATGCCGGTAGCGGCAACGTGCAGTTTGCATCGACCGCAGGCGCGAGCAGGGCGCTGGGTGACGTCGTTGTCAACAGCAGCGGCAATACCCGCTTCGATGGTGCTGTGACCGCGGCGACTGTGACGACGGACGCCGGTGGCACGCTGAGCCTCAATGGCAGCACGGTGACCACGACCGGCGCACAGACCTACAACGACGCGGCGACGCTGGGGGCGAACACGACACTGGCGACAACCAACGCCGGCGTGAGTTTCATGTCGTCCATCGACAGCGATGCGACGGCCGCCCGCAACCTGACGGTCAATGCCGGCACGGGCGACGTGCGCCTTGCTTCGACGATCGGCAGCGCAAAGTCCCTCGCCGATGTGGTGATCAACAGCGGCGGCGTGACGCGCCTGGACGGCAGCGTGCAAGCGAGCAGCCTGACGACCAACGCTGGCGGAAGCGTGCTGTTGAACGGTGGCACAATCAGCACGACGGGCGATATCAACTTCAATGACGCACTGACCCTGGGTGCGACGACCTCGCTGTCTGGCCAGAACCTGACGCTGGCGTCGACCGTCGACGGCGCCTACGGCCTGACGCTCTATTCGTCGGGCGTGACGACCATCAACGGCGCAGTGGGCAGCGGCACACCGCTGGCCAGCCTGGTGACGGATGCGCCGGGCAGCACCGTGCTTGCTGGCGGCAGCATTGCGACCAGCGGCACGGTCATTTTCAACGATGGTGTCACGCTGGGTGCCGACCTGAGCGTGACGACCGCCAATTCGCCGGTCAATTTTGCGTCGACGATGGACAGCGCCAGCGCACTGCGTCGCGACCTGACCGTGTCCGCGGGTAGCGGCAACGTCACGTTCGGCGGTGCCATCGGTGGCGTCAATGCGCTCGATGACGTCACGGTCAACAGCAGCGGCCAGACGCGTTTCAATGGTGACGTCTTGGTGTCCAACCTGACGACGGATGCCCCCGGCAGCGTGAGGGTCAGCACGTTCAATGTGACGGCCAGCGGTTCCATCACCTTCAATGACGCTGCGCTGCTCGGCGCGCCGGTCACACTGACTGCGCAGGATGTCACGCTTGCGTCCACCGTCGATGCCATCGGCAATGCGTCGCTCGATGTGATTGCCAGCGGCGTCACCACCTTCGGTGGCGTGATCGGCGGCACGACGCCGCTGGTCTACCTGAATACCGATGCGCCCGGCAGCTTGCGCCTGAACGGCGGTGAGATCACGGTCAACAACGGCATCACCTTCTACGACAATGCGACGCTGGGTGCGAACCTGGTGCTGAATTCGTCGGCTGGCGTCGGCTTTGGCGGCACGCTCGACAGCGCAACGGCGACAGCGCGTAACCTGACCATCAACGTCAATACCAACAATGGCCCGGGCACGATCCGACTCGTGGGCAATGTGGGCGCGACCAATGCGCTGGGCGCCGTCGCGTTGAACAGTGTCGCGGAAACACGGATTGACGGCACGATGAACATCGGTAGCCTGACCACGAATGCCGGCGGCACCTCGCTGCTGAACGGTGGCACGATCACCTCGGTCGGCGCAGTCAGCTTCAATGACAACGTGACGCTGGGCGCAGACCTGACTGTAGCGACAACGAATGCCAACGTGCTGTTCAACGGCACGGTCAACAGC
>JACCDI012111139.1_pt1 | contig 30633 bp, 21 predicted proteins | sample 7442791 | NCBI WGS metagenome assembly JACCDI01 (sample SAMN15323434, study PRJNA562643) | freshwater metagenome | isolation source: river surface water | place: USA:Blue River Watershed | collected 2017-08-15
AACCCCTAGTGCGATCATGACCAATGCAGACGGGAGAGTAAACCCAAGCCAGGCAACAAAAGCTCCTGCATAACCTGCGCGAAGTAAACCGATCGCCATTCCGACCTGACTACTGGCAGGGCCTGGTAAAAATTGACAAAGTGCAACTAAGTCAAAGTAATCACGTTCAGACAGCCAGCCTTTTTTGACTACAAATTCGCTGCGGAAAAAGCCGATATGGGCGATTGGTCCTCCAAATGACGTACATCCCAATTTGAGGAAAATCCAGAATATGTCCCATAGCATTGAAAGTGTTGTCATTTTTTGCCAATACAAGAAGTGAAGTATAAATAAATCATCAGGTTATCGCTTAAGCAGTGATAGTTTGGCGGATTTGCCAGCGCAGCGCAAATAGTAGCGAAGCCAACAGTTCTTCTAGTAGGGTAGCGAAGCAAAAGATTTTCAGACCTAAAAAAGCATGGCGAAAAAAAGCCCCGATATTTCGGGGCTTTTTGCTAAGCGAGAGTTAGAAACGTTGGCTATAACTCAGGCCAATGCTGCGGCCTTGTTCGCGACTTTGCAGGATCTCACCTTGTTGCAGGATCTCCACTTTTTCGTCAAACAGGTTTTTCAGTGAGAACTTCACCGAACCTTCTGGCATGACTTGGTAGCTGTACGAGTAGTCTAACGAGTTAAACGGTTGTTCGTAAGCATCGTCTTTGCCATCAATACCCGCAAACGCAATACGTTTACCGAAGATGTTGTAGGTCAAAGTTGAAGTATGTTTTTCGTTATCCGAGTCATAACCTAGCTGGAAGTTCACCACGTACTTGCTGTGACCTGTCAGTGGGCGCACTAAGTTAGTTAAGTTAGATTCACCCAGCGCTTCCATTTCAATTTCTGATTCGCTGTAAGTGAAGTTGGCTGTGACGAAGAAGTTATCCAGTAACGCCGCGTACTCACCCTCGAACATATCAATTTTTTGCAGCGCTTCAGCTTCTAAACCGTAAACTTCACCACCGATAGCGTTACGGAACGACATCAATAAGTTACCGTCAGAGCCTTTTAATTCAATGGCTTCAATTGGTTTCGCTAAGTCTTTGTAGAACAGGCCGAACGAGTAGTTACTGCCTGAATCTAAGTATTGTTCCCAGCGTAAATCGTAACCAGTAATTTCCGTGCTTTCTAAGCCTGCGTAACCAATGACTTTAAAGTCAGTGATTGGGTCGATAAACAGAACTGGGGTTACTTCACGTAAGTCTGGGCGAACTACAGTTTGGCTAAAGCCGAAACGGATTTGTGTTTCGTCAGTTTTCATCCAAGTTACTGAAAGCGCTGGATATAAATCGTCCTGTTGAGTTTTCATGTCCTCAACATTCCCTTCGACACCACCAGTTGCTGGGTTAAGTGGAATAGATGCTTGGCGGAAATCTTCATAACGTAAACCAGCGTTGATACGCCAGGTATAGTCATAAGTCATTTCGGTGCCGATGTAGAAAGCATCGACCATCTGGGCTGCAACGTAATCGTCTGATTGACCAGTAACGTCAGAAATCAGGAAGCGGCGATTGGTATCTTTGATATTCGCATCGCTAAATACTTTCGAGTAATCCTGACTCAAATCTTCATTACTAAAACCACGAGTGTCGAATTTAAAGCGGGCAGTGCTCGCATCACGTTGACGCTCAAAATAAGCGTAACCTGTGCTTAATACCCACTCAGTTTTCTCCGTAGAGATTGGGTATTTAGCATTCCAGCTGAAGTTTTCAGTGTTGTCGGTTAACTCGCCATATTGATAAATCACGGCGTTGTCGCTGCGACGCATGGTTTTGTTCAGCACGTTACCAGCATCATCTAAACTGCGAACATACAGATATTCCACTTCGCCTGGCGCATTACGTTCAGCTTTAGCATCGGTATATTGCCAATCTAAAGTTAAATCGCCGAGGAATGTCAGACTATGACGACCACGAATTTGGTTGGTCATCATGCTGCGTTCTTCATACAGAATGTTGTAAATTTCGTTTTCGCGCGTGGCTTCGTTGATGGTCTCAATCGAATCACCAATTTTGCGTTTCACTTCGTCTTTGGTGTCTTGCAGATAGATTGACGAAGTCTCGATGCGGTGGTTTTCATCCCATTCCAAACCGAAGTTCAGCATCGAAGACAGTTTAACTTGATGCTCGGTACTGAAAATGTCGTCATAACGATTCAACGGCGTTAAATTAGTGCCGCTGCTGATCGAGTAATAACGCTCTTGTTCTTTGCTGTTTTCGCTTGATTGGTCGTAGCTAACACCCGCCATGACACCAAATACGCGTTTGCCAATTTCGAAACGGTTGCCGTAGGACAGGCTGCCATCGAACTCTGGACCAACTGATTTGTTGGTTACGTCCAGATCGCGATCCATGGTCAAACCAAGGTTACGGTTGATAGTTTCGGCTTTTGCCAAGTTATCGGCGGAAATACCACCTAAGCCTTGCGCAATTTTCACCGGGTCTAATGAACCGTAAGTAGCTAACGCATCTTGCATTTCAGGTGACAGGCTACGTTTGCCGTCATCTTGACCGCGCCAGTCTGAACCGCCACCAGTGTAATCTAAGCCGTCGTTGCTGCTTAAACTGTTGTAGCCAGTGCCAATTGAAATATTAAATACTTGTTCGCGTGGGATGCTCACTGTACGGATATTGACGTTACCACCACCGAAGGCTGCAGGTAATTCCGGTGAGTAAGATTTCTGGACGACCATGCTTTCAATAATGCCAGCAGGGAACATGTCCATTGGCACCACGTTGCGTGTTGGATCCGGGCTTGGTACTTGTGCGCCGTTTAATAAGGTCGATGAATAACGTTCACCTAAACCACGCACGTAAATGAATTTATCTTTAACTAAAGTTAAGCCTGTGACTCGGCGTAACGCCGCGGCAGCATTGCTATCGCCAGCGCGAGAAATTTGGTCCATACCCAACAGTTCAGCGACATAAGGTTGTTGCCGACGCTCTTCTGCCACTGCGGTGGCTGAGCTTAAAAGGCGACCGGATACGCTAATGCGTTCCACTTGTTCTTCGGCTGGTTTTGTCGTTTCTGCGGTTTCTTGGCCGATGGCCGGTGTCAGCATCAAAGCACTGCTACTGGCAAGTGCCAACCAAATTGCTTTATTGACCCGATTTAAACCAAAACTTTGTGTGCTGCTCATGTGTATCGATCCTGTGGGCAAGGAAAATTGTTTCTTGCAAATCTTTAATCTGGGTGTTCTTGTGCAAAAAACCGCAGTCTGCATTTGCAGACTGCGGCGTTCCGTCTTATTGGCTTAAACCGAAAGTCCAGCCTTTAGTCCAGTCGTTGGTTGCATCCAGTGCACCGACGAAGGTTGTTTTAGTAAAGAAGCTATTAACTGCTGCCATGTCCTTGGCTGCTGTTGTGTCGATGGTGTAGATACCGTTCAACACTGCTGCTTGGTCTGCCGCAGTTTTGTTGCCAGCTTGGCCTTCGAACCACTGTTTAACTGTCATGGTTGGTGATACAGAGCCTTTAAACGGTTCTGGACAGCCAATCACTGAGTTGGTCATAACCAGTTGACCAGCAGACGCTAAACCTTGTGATTGCGTGCTTTCAATCTCTAAACATTCACCCATTGCAGCAGTGACAGTTTTTGGACCAGCAATCAGGATGTTGTGCAGTTTTGCTGAAGTACCAGCACGTAACAGGATGCCTTCTGAGTCCATATCCGCAGACTTGAAGGTGTTACCAATGATGGTCATGTTGGCAATCGTTGGCTCCGACAGCGGTGATGCTGAGAAGTTAGTTGATTGGTTGTCAGCTTCAATACCACGGTTGGTTACGGTGTTGTTGGCATCGTGTTTAACCAGGATGAATTGTGCTTTACCGTTCCAGCCGTCAGTCCAGTCCAGTGAATCATCTTCGTTTTTGGTCAGGGCGATGTATTTCAAGTTAACAGTACCGCCGAACAGCTCTAAGCCATCGTCTAAGTTTGAGTGAACTTGAACGTGGTCAACTACAGTGCCGTTACCAACACCAGCTAAAGTTAAGCCATTCAATTCGTTATCTTTAATAACTTCATAACCAGCGAATTTGATTTGGATGTACTTGTAAACGCCTGAGTTATCCGCAGCGTTGTAACCACCGTATGGACCAGCGTTCCCTTCTGCTTGGATAGAACAGCTAGTTTGAGCGACTTGGTCACACTTGTTTGAAGGTGCGTTACCAAGTACAACGATACCGCCCCATTGACCTGAGCGAGTGGTTGAACCAATCACGTCTTGCAACGAGGTGAAAACGATTGGCGCAGCAGCTGTACCATCAGCAACCATTTTTGAACCACGAGCAACTACTAAGAAGTCAGCACCAGATTTACCGTAGACAGTCACACCTGGTTCTACAGTTAAAGTTGCACTGTTAGTGTTATCACCACCAACGCGCACTAAACCGTTTAACACATAGTCTGCGCCTGATTTTAAAGTGACATTGCTGGTGATATCGCCTTTCAGTTCACAGTTCAGTTTGCCAGTTAACGAAGCAACTTCTGAAGTGCCAGTAGGGCAGGCAGCTAAGCTAGTCGTTGGGTGTAAACCGAAAGTCCAGCCTTTAGTCCAGTCTGCAGAACCATCGAAGGCACCGATGTAATTCACGTTGTCAAACCATGGGTCAACCATGTTTTGCACGTTGTAGCCTTTGCCAAGCGCAGGTGAAGTTGCAGCAGGCATGTAACCACCTAACAAGGCATCACCAACAAAGTTTTCTGGCTGTGCATTAAACCAAGTGGTTACGTTTAATAAGGTGTTACCTGAAGCATCTTTTGGCGACTTAAACGGCTCAACACAGTCAACGATCGAGTTGCGGAAGATAATTTTGCCGCTGTTTGCATGGCCAACAGATTCTGGAGTTTCAATTTCAAAACACTCGCCCATGGCAGTTGAACCAGTAACGATTGTGTTATAGAACTCGCCGGCAGTACCTGCACGTAACAAAATACCTTCTGAATCAGCAGCTGCTGATTTGAAGTTGTTTCCGATGATGGTCATGTTGGCGATTTTTGGGCTAGATAACGGTGTAGCATCAAATTTTGATGAGTTGTTATCCGCTTCAATACCGCGGTTAGCTTCTAAGTTGTTCTTGTCATGACGGATTAACACGTGTTGCACACGGCCATTCCAACCGTCAGTCCAGTCTAAAGAGTCGTCACGGTTACCTGTTAACACTAAGTGTTTTAAATCAACAGTGCCGCCGAAGAATTCAACACCATCGTCTAGGTTGTTGTGTACTTGCAGGTAATCAACAACTGTACCTGAACCGACACCAGCAAAAGTTACACCGTTTAATTCGTTATCTTTGATAACTTCATAACCTGCGTATTTCACTTGCACGAATTTCATGATACCGCTGTTATCCGTTGGCTTATCACCACCGTATGGACCTGCGTTACCTTCGGCTTCAATTTTGCAGCTTGCTAAAGCAGCTGGGTCACATTTGTTAGTTGGTGCTTTACCCAGAATAACAATACCGCCCCATTGACCTGCTGAGCTCTCAGTCACGCTGCCAATCATGTCATTTACTGAAGTGAAAACGATTGGTGCTGAAGAAGAACCTACGGCGCGAATTTGTGAGCCGCGGCTTACAACTAAGAAATCTGCACCAGATTTACCAAAAACTGTGGTACCTGGTTCAACAGTTAATACTGCGCTGTTAGCGTTATCGTTACCAACCGCTACTTTGCCATTTAATGACCAAACGATGTTGCTAGTTAAAGTTGCATCGGCTGTTAAAGTGCCAGTGATTTCACAGATGGTTTTACCAATGCCGCCGATTGCCGAGCCTTGTTTAGCGAAAGATGGACATGGGCTAGTCGGCGTAGTTGGGGTGGTTGGATTTTCTGCAGAACCGCTACCGGTGTTGATCACGATATCGCCACCGCCGCAACCGGCCAGTAATAAAGCTGTAGAAATCGCGCTTAATTTTAAGATCTTGCCAAAAGCCATCATTTTCTCCGTCGAAGCTGTGGGTGATTTAAAAAACTGACGGGACGATAAATTAGCGGCATGACTTTTTTATGACAGAAAATGACACTGTCACAATTGATTGAATTAATCTCAATAAATTCAAGGCTTAGCGGCCGGCTTGTAATGAAAGGTTCACTGAAATGTCATGGAAATTTTGTTTAAGCCGTCTCTCAACGCATTGTTTCAATTGCGGTGAGGTTATTGTTTTGTACTGATTTTGGCTAACAACGTGTTGCATCAATGAGTTAGATTGTTGGTGTCTGTGGAAAAATCAGATTTCCTTTCATAAAAACGTCATAATAGAAAGTGATACTAGGGGCAATTAAACTGCAACAACATGGTAACAGATGATGTCTAGACGAATTCTAGTAGTAGAAGATGAAGCGCCAATCCGCGATATGTTGTGTTTTGTCCTTGAGCAAAACGGTTATCAAACCAGCACGGCGGGCGATTTCGATACAGCGATTAATCAATTAGCTGAACCATACCCCGACCTAGTATTGTTAGATTGGATGTTGCCTGGTGGCAGTGGCATTCAAATCGCAAAGAAAATGAAGCAGCATGAACTGACGCGTTCGATCCCTATCATTATGATCACTGCTCGCGGTGAGGAAGAAGATAAGGTTCGTGGTCTTGAAGTTGGTGCTGATGACTATGTGACTAAGCCATTTTCACCAAAAGAATTGATGGCACGGATTAAAGCGGTGATCCGCCGAGTTGCGCCGACTAGCTTAGATGAAGTCATTGAAGTTCAAGGATTGAAATTAGATCCAGTGTCACATCGCGTGATGGTCGCTGACACAGCATTGGACATGGGACCAACAGAATTTCGGTTATTACACTTCTTCATGACGCACCCAGAGCGTGTCTATAGTCGTGAACAGTTACTTGACCATGTCTGGGGAACTAACGTCTATGTCGAAGATCGCACTGTCGATGTTCACATTCGCCGACTGCGCAAAGCCATTGGCGATCAAGGTCATGACCGTTTAATTCAGACTGTTCGTGGCTCAGGTTATCGATTCTCCGTAAAATAATCGCGAAGACTCGCTATAATGGCAGTCTTAGTGGCTGCGCTCCGGTTGGGGGAGCGCAGGCTAACCATACCTAAGTAGGTGTTATGCGTTTATTACTTTCCAAACGGAATATTGCATTTAAGCTCGCTGGCCTCGCATTTGCTGCGTTGTTGGTTGGCTGGTTTATTGATTTAGCGCTAGAACTTTTGCTGGGTTGCACTATTGCGCTGGTTTGGTGGCAGTACAAGCACTTGTTTATGTTGGACAAGTGGTTGTGGCGTGACCGTAAGTTATCGCCACCTGCAGGTGAGGGTAGCTGGCAGCAGGTTTTTGATGGTATTTACTATCGCCAACGCAAAGATCGAAAGAAAAACAAAGAATTACGCAATTTAATCCGCCAATTTCGCGACGGTGCAGAGGCGCTGCCGGATGCCATCGTGGTGCTCAGCCAAGAATGGAGCATTGTCTGGTGTAACAAACTAGCACAGCAGCTTGCTGGTCTGCGTTGGCCGTTGGATGAAAATCAGCGGATTGACAACCTTATCCGTAATCCTGAGTTTTTACAGTTTTTGCATGCCCGCCAGTTTGAACAATGTCTTGAACTGCCATCACCGCTGACGGAAAGTCTGACGCTGGAATATCGAATTTTGCAGCATGGAGAAAACCAATATCTGCTGATTATTCGTGATATTACGCAGCTAAAACAACTGGAACAAATTCGCAAAGATTTTGTGGCCAACGTCTCTCACGAATTACGTACGCCGCTGACGGTGTTACAAGGTTATTTAGAAGTCATGGATGCGGAGAATTTGCCACAACCGGCAATTTGGCAAAAAGCGCATAGTGTCATGCTGGATCAAACTAAACGCATGGATTCGTTAGTGCAGCAGTTACTGACCTTATCGCGGATTGAAGCATCGGCAAAAATCCAATTTGATGATGTGGTAGACGTGCCAGCAATGCTCAGTTTATTAGAGCAGGAAGCGCAAAGTCTTAATCGTGATAAACACCATAATATTAGCTTCCAAATTGATCCGGAGCTGCGAGTCAGTGGCATCACTGAAGAGCTGCGCAGTGCCTTCTCTAACTTAGTAACAAACGCGATTAAGTACACCCCAGATGGTGGCGTGATTGAAGTGAGTTGGCAGCGAGACCACAATAAAGCGGTGTTTACTGTCTCCGACAATGGTGAAGGTATTGCGCCACAACATGTGAAACGCTTAACCGAACGTTTTTATCGGGTTGATCAAGCGCGAGCGCGAAATACCGGTGGTACTGGGCTTGGTTTGGCGATAGTCAAACATGTGTTGACCCGCCATCAATGTCGTTTAATGATTTTTAGTGAACCAAAACGTGGCAGTACTTTCTCGTTTGCTCTGCCGCCAGAGCTAGTGATAGGCGCAACTCGCGCTGTACAGCCGCGACTTTCCAAAAAGAAGTTGATGCCTAAGTCTTAACTCGTTCATTGCAGTTACAAATGTAAAACAAGCGCCAAATGGCGCTTGTTTTTTTAGATTACTTCGCTGACAGCGTTGGTGGCGCCGCTAAGAAATCGGCGGTGAGGCCTGCTAAGGCTCGAACACCATTTTCCATTGCCGCTTCATTTAAGATGAAAAAAGGCGAGTGGTTAGGAGGGGTTTGTTCGATAGTTTTGCCTTCACCATTGATACCCAGAAAGAAAAATATGCCAGGCACTTGCTCTTGGTAAAACGAAAAGTCTTCTGAAGCGGTGATAGGCTTAATCGGCACTACACCCGCATCACGGCCAGCCCAGCGCAAGCTTGGCATAGCCCACTCAGTTAAACCAACATGGTTCCAGGTGACTGCTGCAGCATTATGATGGTGAAAATCCGCAGTGGCGCCGCTGGCCGCACTAATATGTTCAACAGTGCGAGCCATATTTGCGAGCAGTTGTTCACGCATTTGGGGATCAAAAGTACGTGCGGTGCCACCCAGTGTCACTTCATCTGGAATGATATTCCAGCGAACGCCGCCATTAATTTGCCCGACCGAAATAACTGCAGGTGCTTGAGTAATATCCAGTTGTCGTGACGGGATTTGCTGAATAGCCGATAACAATTGGCCGGTCACGGCAATTGGATCTACACCGCGCCAAGGGCTAGAACCGTGGGTTTGTACCCCTTTGACTTTTATTTCAAAGCTATCCGCAGCTGCCATAATACCTTCGGTTTTCACCAATAACTGACCGGCAGGCCCTGGCCATACGTGCAGCCCGAAAATGGCAGCAGGTTTTTGTTTGGCGAATAACCCTTCTTTCAGCATTAAGCGGGCGCCACCTTCTTCACCGGCTGGCGGACCTTCCTCGGCAGGCTGAAACACAAACATGACGGAGCCAGCTAAATCTTTGCGATTAGCGACCAACACTTTGGCAGTGCCCAACAACATCGCAACATGGGCATCGTGACCACAGGCGTGCATGACACCCACTTGTTGGCCGTTAAACTCTGCGGTGACTTTCGAGGCAAAAGGTAAATCCACTTGCTCTTTAACTGGCAAGGCATCCATATCAGCACGCAGCGCCACCAATGGCCCCGGCTTGCCACCCTTGAGAATGGCGACCACACCAGTTTTAGCGACGCCTGTTTGCACCTCTAAACCCATTTTGGTTAATTCCGCCGCAACCAGCTTACTGGTACGAAATTCGCGGTTGGAAAGTTCTGGATGCTGATGTAAATCACGACGCCAGGCGATTACTTGCGGCATCGTGGCATGAATGGCTGGATCTAAAGTTGTTTTAAGATCGGCAGCAAGCGCCGATTGGCTAGTTAAGGCAAGGGCACTAACTAAAGCAAATGAAGTCGAACTGGCCGACATGGGCATTCCTTGGGCAATTGTTGTGGCATCAAGTTACTTATTTTTGCCGACTTTGCCAAGAGGCAGCTTGGGATTAGTTACGCCAAGCTGCAAATGCGTTAGGTTAGCTCTTCAATACTGTCTTGTGGTAGACCCGGACAGTCCAATTGCACATCAATACGGCGCAGATACTGCTGTTCCGCGGCAAGGTCAGCAGCGAGGACACTGTGCTGTTGGTACCATTCTTCACTAAGTAACAGCGTGAGTTGGGACACTTGTGCTTTTAACTCAATATCAGGCGTGAGATCGTCACGACGTTTTTGATTGAGCAAGACTGCCATGCGGAAAATGCACAATACCCGATGGAATTCGACATTTGAAAATAAGTAAAACTGTGGAATGTCATCAACTTTAATTTTCCGGCGGTGGAAGCGCACTAGACAAGCCAATAACCGTTGTTGTTCTTGGTTAAATCCCGGTAAATTTGAGTTATTCAGGATGTAAGCACTGTGTCGCTGCACACTCGATGAGTTAATTTGCAGGCCAATTTCGTAAACCGATGCGGCAAATTGCAGTAATTCCGCCCAGCTTTCATCTAAGTGCCAATCGGCTTTCACTTGATTGAAAATGCGCTGTGCCGCTTGATTTACCCGATTCGCCTGTTCTAAATCCACGGCATACCGTTTGATTAGACTTTGAATGGTATGGGTACGAATATCGTGATGCTGTAAGCGGTCGCTCATTTCGTATAACACACCTTCGCGTAATGCTGCATCAACATAAACCATCTGTTCGATGCCGAGCATTTGAAATGAAGCGAGTAAAATCGCAAGTCCCGGACCAATCAAGGTTTTCCGATCGTCGGTAAGTCCGGGTAAGTTTAAATCTTCACAGTGTTCAACTTGCAGCACTAATTCTTTCAGCTTCAACAAATGTTCAAGCTCGATACAGTGCGGGTTCCAGCCCATTGCGACGATAATGTCTTTGATAGTCTTAATAGTGCCAGAGGTGCCAACCACTTGTTGCCAACCAGTCGCCTTATAAGCACTGGTGATATTTTCCAACTCTTGCTCGGCTTGCAGTACCGCGCGCTCAAAGCGTTTCGGGCTGATGCGGCCTTTCGGGAAAAAGTGTTTGGCATAACTGACGCAGCCCATGTTGCGGCTTGCCAGTTTAATTGGATCAAAATGTTGGCCTATAGCAAATTCAGTACTGCCGCCGCCGATATCAATTACTAATCGTTGCCCAGGATAGGTTTCAAAATGGGCGACGCCTTGATAAATAAACCGTGCTTCTTCTTGCCCAGAAATTACTTCGATAGGGAAAGGGAATACTTGCTGAGCTTGTCGTAAAAAATCCGCAGAATTCTTTGCGCGTCGTAGAGTGTATGTGGCAATAACCCGCACTGCAGCAGGCGGCACGCCTTGCAATGAATCTGCGAACTGCTTAAGAACTAATAAACCGCGTTGCATGGCCTCATCGCTGAGCATCTGCTCTGCATCAAGGCCATCTGCTAACTGAACTTTTTGTTTTTCCCGGTGCAGGAGCTGTAAAGCACCATCGACTATTCGAGCTATTACTAAGTGAAAGCTATTGGAGCCAATATCGACTGCAGCAATAAGTTCTGCTGCGCTGATTGCACTGGGTGTTAGATACGTCATAGATCTGCCTGAACTGTCGGTCCCAATTGCTGGCTTGCCAAATAATCATAAATGGCTTGCTGCGACCGGATACTCTTCTTGTTACCCCGTTTGACATAGGGGTTACTTTGTTTTTTATCAATGACCCGGGCTTTCACGTTGTCATTCCATTGCAGAGCAAGAATGGTCATCATCTGTTGTTTTATGCGGGCGTCATAAATTGGCACACCCACTTCGACACGTTGGTCGATATTGCGAGTCATCCAGTCGGCTGAAGATAGATATAAATCAATATCACCGCCGTTATGGAATTGGTAAACCCGAGCATGTTCAAGAAAACGGTCTAGCACGCTAATAATTTGGATATTGGTGCTTTTGCCACGGATCCCTGGGATCAATGAACACATGCCGCGAACAATAACTCGGATTTTCACCCCCGCTTGACTGGCTTTATACAGCATATCGACAATGCCGTCATCCACCAAGTTATTCACCTTCAGCAGAATTTCCGCTTTTCGACCTTGGCTGGCAAAATCGATTTCCCGCTGGATCAGCGCATAAAGCTTGTTTCGACTCCAAGTCGGCGAAACTATGAGATGTTTAAAGATAAACGGCTTGTAGCTGTATTCAATAAATTCAAAGACTTGATCTACTTCATCACAAATCTCTTGGTGACATGTGAACAAACTCATGTCGGTATAAATCCGAGCGGTTTTCTCGTTGAAGTTACCGGTACCAATATGAGCGTACTTCACTGGTTTGCCGCGTTCTTGCCTCGAGATAATGCAAAGTTTTGAGTGGATTTTTAAGGTCGTTAAGCCAAATACCACCTGCACACCGGCTTGAGTCATGCGGCGCGCCCAGTGAATGTTATTCTCTTCGTCAAAACGAGCTTTCAGTTCAACCACAACCGTTACTTTCTTGCCATTGCGCACCGCATCTAATAGTGAGTGAATCACTCGCGAGTTTTTCGCGACTCGGTACATGGTCATTTTGATCGACGTTACTTTTGGATCAAAGGACGCTTGGCGAACCCATTCAGTGAAATAAGTAAAGTTGTGATAAGGGTAGTGCAGTAGCACGTCGTTGCTACGGATCGCATCAAAGGTTGTGGTGTGTTGCTCAAAATCTGGATGCGGTAATGCCGGCATCGGCGGATATTCGAGGCTAGTGTGCCCAGTATTTGGGAAATTAATGAAATCTTTAAAATTGCGGTAACGACCACCAGGGATTGACGCATCTAGCATGTTGGCGCCAAGCAGTTTGCGCAGTAACTTCAGCATGTGCTCTGGCATCGCTGCGTCATAAACCAAACGCACTGGTTCTGATTCCAAACGTTGGCGGATGCCCTTGGACATTTTATCTAACAGACTTTGGTCCAAGGTATCACTTAAATTGTATTCGGCGTCTTTGGTTAGTTTCAGTGAATAGGCTTGGATTTCGCAGAAATCGAAGAAGCCGCTAAAAATGTCATTCAAGCAGTGAATAATAACATCATCAAGCATCATAAATTGATGGCGATAACGACCGTTTCGTTTGGTTTTGTTGAGCGCAATCGGCAGCTCTAGAAAGCGCGAGATATCGTCACTGGGCACTTGCACAATGGCATATTCGGGTTTGCCTGGCCCTGTCATTTCGACCATCAAATAGGTCGCGTTATCTTCAAGCCGCTTGGACAAGTTTAAGTTTTCATTTGATAACAGAATTGGCGAAATCAGCCGAAGCACTCGCTCGCGGAAATAACTACGAACCCATGCGCTTTGGGATTCATTAAGCTTATGTTGGTCGATAAACTCGATGTTATGTTTGCGCAGTTCTAAGTGCAGTTCTAAATAAATGGTGTTGAATTTCTCACCCATTTTCAACACGTAGTTTTGGATATCCTGCATTAAAGCTTCGGTATCTTCTTTGTCTTCAGTGTTGTATTTCTGCAGCAAAATCCGACGTTTAACGTCTGCAACACGGACACGATAAAACTCGTCCATGTTATTGGAGTAGATACCAAGAAAACGTAAGCGTTCGATCAACGGATTCCGTTGATCGGCAGCTTCTTGTAAGACGCGTTCATTAAACGCTAACCAGCTTAATTCTTTTGGGAAATAATGCACATCTGCCACTGTATTAAAAAATTCGTCCATACCAAATTACACCAACCTAAACAAAGATTGGTTACTGTATGGCTTTTTTATGAAACATATATGAACAAGATAGCCTGAAGTTGGCTATCTTGCCCAGTGAAGTGCATTTATAGATATCAGATATTTTCGACGTCAACAACTACGTCGGTGGCAATTGCTTCGAGTGCGCTTACAACTTCGTCTTTATTCAGACCGTCAGGCAGTTCCACTGTAGCGATCGCGTGGAATAACGGCGAACCCCAGTTCGGAGCACTTTGTTTCGTACTTTCGAAGTGGACGATATTCGTGCCTTTATGTTTTATTACTGAGGATAGTTCACGGACAATACCTGGGCGGTCGTTGCCGGTTATCACGAACTTCAATAACTTGTGTTCATTAACTGAGGAATTGACCCCTTGCTGGATTTTAATATCCAAATCAGTCATTGCCGTTAAGGCATTCGTCAATTCATCGGCGTGCTCTGGCGCGACTTCAACTTGTAAAATACCAGCGAAATAACCGGCTAAGTGACTTAAATTACTGGCGGTCCAATTGCCATGATGGTCATTAATCAAAGTGGCTAATTGCTCCACTAGACCTGCTTTATCTTTCCCGATGAGCGTTAAAACCAACTGCTTCATAGCGCAATTCCTTGTTTTTATTTCGTTTGTAATAAACGTGGTGGTCTTTGTTATAGTTGTAACTGGTCAGTACTGGTAAGTCCAGTCTCGGCGTAAGATTACGTAAAAGAATGTAACTGTTCGCCCAAAAAACCAGCGAAAACTATAGTCTTTGTTGAAGAAAAAACAACAACGTTGGTCGCAAACTAGTTATAAAATTTTATTGATTGTCATAATTGTGTCATGAAATCGACTTATGCTTTGTTCCAGTTAAGTCGCAGACATCGGTCTGTCACTGCCAAAAGAGGGTATCATTGTGAAAGCATTTAAGATCTTATCTATCACAGCGGTTGTCGCTGCAAGTTTAAGCTTTAACGTGTCTGCGGTGACCAAAGTCGACCCGGCACTGCCAGAATATCAAAAAGCTTCTGGTGTATCAGGCAACATCTCTAGTATCGGTTCAGATACTCTGAACAACTTAATGACACTTTGGGCTGAAGATTACCGTAAACTTTATCCAAACGTGAACATCCAAATTCAAGGCGCTGGTTCTTCAACCGCTCCTACCGCTTTAACTGAAGGCACTGCAAACTTTGGCCCAATGAGCCGTGCAATGAAACCTTCTGAAGTTCAAGCATTCGAAGCTAAATATGGTTACAAACCAACTGCTGTTCCAGTTGCAGTGGATTTATTGGCTGTTTATGTTAACAAAGATAACCCAATCAAAGGCTTAACTTTGGCTCAGGTTGACGCGATTTTCTCTGCAACCCGTAAATGTGGTTATAAAGAAGACGTGACTCGTTGGGGTCAATTAGGTCTGACTGGTGCTTGGGAAAACCGTGACTTCACTACCTATAGCCGTAACGCGGTATCTGGTACTTACGGTTACTTTAAAGAACACGCTTTATGTAAAGGCGACTTTAAAGCAAGCATCAACGAACAACCAGGTTCTGCTTCTGTAGTTCAAGGTGTAAGTGAATCAATTAATGGTATCGGTTACTCAGGTATCGGTTACATCACTTCTGGTGTTCGTGCACTGCCTTTAGCGAATAAAGAAGGTCAACCTTTCGTTGAAGCGACTGCAGACCACGCTTTAGATGGTAAATACCCATTATCACGTTTCTTATACGTTTACGTGAACAAGCACCCAAATAAAGAATTGACGCCGCTTGAGCGTGAATTTGTAAAAATGGTGCTGTCAAAACGCGGTCAAGAAATCGTAGTTCGTGATGGTTATGTTCCAGTACCAAACAAAGTTGCAGCAAAAGTACTTGCTGAACTCGGTATCAAATAATTTTTCAAAGTACATGACCGATGAGCCTTGGCAATAATTGCGAGGCTTTTCAAAATGGACTTAATAAGCGGGTTGTCGAATTGCTGTTGCAGCAACTAGATGGCTCGCTTTTTTATTTGTACTTGGTTTTACCAATCAATTGTTTATATCTTATTTTTAGCCTTTTATTGGTTCTGCATCCGCGAACCTTTGTCTAAAAGCACCAACTAATTGCCAGTCAGCTAAATCCTTCGGTCTTAGTGTTTAATTACTAGTTGCAGCAGTCATTTTGGGGCTTATTTGACGTTTTTATTTCAGCAATGTGACAAAAAAGCCCTCTGTAATATTTCTGACATAAATCTCAGCTATGATTTTCATCATCCCAAAAGTCATTGCAGGATTTGCAGATGCAGCAGACCACAAACAGCCCTGACGTTAGCCCGCGCAGTTTACTGCCGACTGGCGAAAATAGAGCAAAGTTGCGCCGATGGCGCAGTATCAAAGATAAGATCTCTCAATACGGTATCGCTTTTGCCGGTATTAGTGTTGTAGCGGCTTTTGCCACAATCTTTGTCTACTTGTTTTCTGAAGTCGGACCGATTTTCTCATCGGCTTCGATCGAAAAACAGCAGTCGTTTAACTCGGTAGCTGCCAAACCGATCTTCACGAACTTAGAACGTTACGGTGAAGTAGGCTTGGTGATTGATGCCGAAGGTTTGATGCAGTTTTTTGATGCCAAAACTGGCGCTATGACGCAACAAGTCAAACTGCCAATTCCGTTAGATGCCAAGATCACCAGTTTTGCTAAGGGCGAGCCACGCTCAGGCATCATTGCTGTTGGTTTAAGTAACGGCCACGCGTTAGTTGCGAAACACGAATACAATCTAAGTTATCCTAATGACCAACGCAAAATTGTGCCGGTGGTCAGCTATCCATTGGGCGAGACGCCAATTGCTTTAAATCCAACCGGTCAACCAATTCTGAGCCTAGCGGTGCAAGAAGGTTCCAGTGGCACGGCAATTACCGCGTTTACCGCTGATGGCCATTTGTCGTTAAATCTGTTTGAAGCTCAAACAGAATTCCTAACCGGTGAAACCACTTTTGTTCGCCAAGATTATGCCCTACCTTCAGCGCCGCGTTCAGTCAGCAAAATGCTGATGGATACGACTTTGCGTAGTTTGTTTGTGGCTGATGCTGAGAACAAAGTTCACTACTATGACTTAACTGATCCAGCGACACCGCGTTATGTCGAAGCTGTCACTGCAGTTGCTGCTGGCAAACAAGTTACTGCGATGGAATTTTTGGTCGGCTCAGTATCTTTGATCCTCGGTGGTTCTGATGGTTCGCTGAGTCAATGGTTCCTGGTGCGTGATGAGCATAACAACTTCCACTTAAAGCATATTCGTGATTTCGAACAGCACTCAGGTGCAATCCAGCAAATCATCCCTGAATATTCGCGCAAAGGCTTTATGGCCATTGACGTAAACAGTGAGCTTGGCATTCATTACGGTACTTCTGCGCGTACGTTGTTGCAGGAGTCGTTGGACTTAAAAGCAACAAATGTGGCTTTAAGCCCTATCAATACTGAATTCTTGGTTTTAAGCGACGACGGAAAAACCTATCGTTTTGCGTTAGACAATGCCCATCCAGATGTGTCATGGAAAGCAATGTGGAACGAGGTTTGGTATGAAGGCCGTGCTGAGAAAGATTACATTTGGCAAGCATCATCAGGCTCTGATGAATTCGAAGCGAAAATGAGTTTAGTGCCGTTAGCCTTAGGTACTTTGAAAGCTGCACTTTTTGCGATGCTGTTTGCGACACCTTTGGCTGTAATGAGCGCGTTGTACACCGCGTATTTCATGACGCCGGTGCTTCGCGGTAAGGTCAAACCAACTATCGAAATTATGGCCGCATTGCCGACAGTAATTTTGGGCTTTTTAGCTGGTTTGTGGTTAGCACCTTTTGTTGAAAACTACTTAAGTGCAATCTTTGCGATATTGCTGTTGTTGCCGTTTATGATGCTGATTGCCGCATGGTGTTGGCGTTATGCTCCGGCATCTTGGCGCAACCGTCTGGGCCTTGGCTGGGAAGTATTGCTGTTAATTCCGGTTATCGTAGGTTTTATCTACTTATGTGTGAGCTTAAGTCCTACGGTCGACAACATGTTCTTCAACGGCAGTTTGCGCCAATGGTTTACCGATAACGGTATTACCTATGATCAACGTAACGCCTTAGTTGTTGGTATTGCGATGGGTTTTGCGGTAATTCCGAATATCTTCTCGATTGCCGAAGACGCTGTGTTTAACGTGCCACGCCACTTAACTCAGGGTTCACTAGCCCTTGGTGCAACACCGTGGCAGACCATGATTGGTGTGGTATTACCAACCGCAAGCCCTGGTATTTTTGCCGCGGTGATGGTTGGTTTCGGTCGGGCAGTTGGTGAAACCATGATTGTGTTGATGGCAACAGGTAACAGCCCTGTCGTGAACTTCAACTTGTTTGAAGGCATGCGTACCTTATCGGCAAATATCGCAGTGGAATTGCCAGAAACTGCAGTAGGCAGTACTCACTTCCGGGTTCTGTTCCTCGCAGCGCTGGTGCTGTTCGTATTTACCTTTATTTTCAATACCCTGGCCGAAGTGATTCGTCAGCGTTTACGTCAACGCTTCAGTAGTCTCTAAGGTGGAGTTGTAGCATGAAAGCTTGGTTTAGAACGGGTACTCCGTGGATTTGGTTAAACGCTGGTGCGATCGCTTTATGTTTAGTGATGGTCATTGGAGTTTTGGGATTAATTTTAGTACAAGGTGCTGCGCACTTTTGGCCAGCTGACTTGCATACAGTGCAAGCTAAACAGTCAGATGGCTCGATGAAGCGCTTGCTAGCAGAACAAGTTCGCGCTGAAGATGTTAGTGCAGCTGTTTTGCGTGACTCTGGCGTTAAGCTGGAATCAAACGAACTTGTCTATCAACGTCAGTTACTGAAGCTTGGTAACCGTGATGTTTATGGCCGTGATTTCGCTTGGTTCTTGTCGCATGACTTGTCAGATCGCCAAGAGCCGCTTGACGCAACAGTTATTGAACGTCGCGAATGGGGTAATTTCTACGGTTTCCCAGTGAAATTACTCGAAGGTGACAAAGTAGTGGCCGAGGGCGCACAACTTTGGCAAGAGTTGGTCGTGCGAATCGAACGTTCGAATGACATTCACGATGAAATTAATGATATCGAAAGAGGCGAAATCGGCGTAATCAACAAAGCCTTAGAATCGCTTCGTCTTGGTAAACGTCGGATGGAACTTGATGGCGCACCAGCTGCTGAAATCGCAATTTTTGAGCAAGAAGCTCAACAGCAAAAAGCAGAATTGGAAGCGAGTTATGCAGTTTTGCAGCAGAAGCTTGAAGCTTTGTACGAGCAATCTCGCCGCGATAATTTGATTGTGGTGACCGCCGAAGGCAAAACCATGACCATTAACTTAAGCCAGATTGTGCATGCTTTCCAGCCGAATGCGATGTCGATTATGCAGAAAATCGGCCATTACTTTGGCGCTATCTACGCGTTCTTGTCAGAAGATCCGCGTGAAGCCAATACTGAAGGCGGTATTTTCCCAGCAATCTTCGGCACCATTACCATGGTGTTGTTGATGGCGATTATTGTGACGCCGTTTGGTGTATTAGCCGCGATTTATCTGCGTGAATATGCCAAACAGGGCACTGTGCTGAAAATCATCCGGATCTCGGTCTACAATTTGGCTGGTGTACCATCGATTGTATATGGTGTGTTTGGCTTAGGTTTCTTCGTCTACATTATGGGCGGTAGCATTGACCAATTGTTCTATCCAGAGTCGTTGCCAGCGCCAACTGTTGGTACGCCAGGTTTGTTCTGGGCATCTTTAACCCTGGCATTGTTAACGCTGCCAGTAGTTATTGTTTCGACTGAAGAAGGTTTATCTCGTATTCCAAGCACTATCCGGATGGGTAGTTTGGCACTGGGTGCGACTAAATCGGAAACTTTATGGAAAGTAGTAGTACCGCTGGCGACCCCAGCGATGATGACAGGGCTTATTTTGTCTATCGCTCGTGCTGCAGGTGAGGTTGCACCGTTAATGTTGGTTGGTGTGGTGAAATTAGCACCGTCATTACCAATTGATGGTAACTTCCCATACATCCATTTAGAACAAAAAATCATGCACTTAGGTTTCCATGTCTATGACGTTGGTTTCCAAAGTCCAAACGTTGAAGCATCGCGTCCGTTGTTATACGCAACTGCGTTGGTGCTGGTGTTGTTAATCGTGTTACTCAACGCCGTGGCAATTCGCCTAAGAAATAAACTACGTGAGAAATATCGCAGCGAGTCTGATTAGCAGCCGCGGATGTTCCTGACCTCCTTTAACACAGTTTGTGAATTGTACAGATTAGATAGAGTGAAATAGAGATGACTCAACAACAGTTACCAAATGCTTATACCGAGTTAGATTTAGCGAACGAGAAAACCAAGTTACAAGTCAACGATTTGCGCTTGTACTACGGTGACTCTTTGGCACTGAAAAACATTAACCTGACTATCCCAGAAAAACGAGTAACCGCGTTTATCGGTCCATCAGGGTGTGGTAAATCAACGTTATTACGTTGTTTCAACCGGATGAACGACTTAGTTGATATCTGCCGCATCGAAGGCGAGATCATGATGGACGGCCAGAACATTTATGACAAGTCAGTAGACGTTTCAGAATTACGTCGTTCGGTTGGCATGGTGTTCCAAAAACCAAACCCGTTCCCGAAGACAATTTATGAAAACGTGGCTTACGGCCTGCGTTTACAAGGTGTGAAAGACCGCCGGATTTTAGATGAAGTGGTAGAGACTTCGTTAAAGGGCGCGGCACTTTGGAATGAAGTAAAAGACCGTTTGCATGACAACGCCTTTGGTTTATCAGGCGGCCAACAACAACGTTTGGTAATTGCCCGTGCAATCGCTATCGAACCGGAAGTGTTGTTGCTTGACGAACCGGCATCTGCGCTTGATCCAATTTCGACTTTAAAAATCGAAGAGTTGATTTGTGAGCTAAAATCTCGATACACCATCGTGATTGTAACGCACAACATGCAACAGGCAGCTCGGGTTTCTGATTACACGGCGTTTATGTACATGGGCGATCTGATTGAGTTTGATACGACCAATAAAATGTTCACGACTCCGTCGCAACAACAAACTGAAGATTACATTACTGGTCGCTTCGGTTAAGCGCCCGTTGGAGGGAGTCCATTATGGATAAGTTAAATTTAACAAAACATATTTCTAGCCAATTTAATGACGAAATTGAGCAAGTTCGTAACCATGTCATGGCGATGGGCGGCTTAATTGAACAGCAGCTTTCTGATGCCTTGACTGCCATCGCCAACAGCGATGCAGAACTAGCGCAGCGAGTTATTGCGAATGATTTACTCGTCAACGATTGGGAAATCAAAATTGATGCGGAATGTACCCGCATCATCGCTAAACGCCAACCAGCTGCCAGTGACCTGCGTTTGATCATGGCTATTATCAAGGCTATTTCTGATCTGGAACGTATTGGTGATGAAGCTGAGCGTATTGCCAAAGTTGCTTTGGAATCATTTAGCAGCGCCCAACAAGATTTATTGATTAATCTTGAAAACATGGGCCGCCACGTCGCGCAAATGTTGCACGAAGTGTTGGATGCTTTTGCACGGATGGATGTTGAGTCAGCTCTGGCTGTCTACAAAGAAGATAAAAAGGTCGATCGTGAGTATGAAGCTATCACTCGTCAGCTGATGACATACATGATGGAAGACCCGCGTTCTATCCCAAAAATTATGAATGTGCTCTGGTCGGCGCGCTCTTTAGAGCGCATCGGCGACCGTTGTAAAAATGTGTCTGAATACGTGATTTCCTTCGTAAAAGGTCGCGATGTTCGGCACAGTGATGAAGATAGCTTAGAGCAAAAAGCCCGTAGTTAATTTCTTATCATCGATCTGCTCGATTTATCAACAAAACAGCCCTAAAAACGGGCTGTTTTTTGTTTTTTGGCCTAAGATGAAGTTTTTATTCAAGGTCGGATGCATTACAATACGCGCCGACTTTCGTTCATAACAAAACCTAGAGGCAAAGCTATGCCAAGTGCATTTTTGGCTGTTTTCGCAAAATCTCCAATCAAGCCGATTGAAGAACATATTCGTAAAGTGCTTGCTGCCAGCGAGCAGTTACTGCCGTTTTTTGCGGCGGTTTACAACAAGGATTGGGAAACTGCTGCGGAAGTAAGAAAAAACATCGTTAGCTTGGAAAAAGATGCTGACAAATTAAAACGTGATATTCGCATCCATTTACCACGCGGATTGTTTTTGCCGGTAGATCGTACTGATATTTTGGAACTTGTTTCTCAACAAGACAAAATTGCTAATAAGGCAAAAGACATCACTGGCCGTGTGTTAGGCCGTGAATTAGAGATCCCAGAACCAATCCAACAAGAATTCAATGCTTACTTACAGCGTTGCGTTGACGCAGTTGCTTTAGCTTGCGAAGCGATTAACGAATTGGATGAATTGCTTGAGACAGGTTTCCGTGGTCGTGAAGTCGATTTAGTGATCAAAATGGTCGAAAAAATTGATGAAATCGAACACGATACCGACCAAATGCAAATCAGTTTACGTAAATACGTACGTAAATCAGAATCCAACATGAATCCAGTTGATGTGATGTTTTTATACCGTACGTTGGAATGGGTTGGTGATTTAGCCGACACCGCTTTACGTGTTGGTTCACGTCTTGAAATCATGTTGGCGCGTTAACTTCTAAGGTAATAAGATCATGGAAATTTTAGCTCAGTATGGCTTCCATCTGGTGCTCTTCGCTGCGTTTGTTGGCTTTGTTATGGCCTATGGCGTCGGTGCAAATGATGTGGCAAATGCCATGGGTACTTCGGTTGGTTCAAAAGCACTAACCATTAAACAAGCAATTATCATTGCTGCAATTTTTGAATTTACCGGTGCTTTTTTCGCCGGTGGCGAAGTAACTTCAACTATCCGTAGCGGCATCATTGATGCAAAAGTATTCGCAGAAATTCCTGAGTTACTTGCATATGGGATGATTGCGGCGTTAATCGCTGCAGGAACCTGGTTGTTAGTTGCCACTTATTTTGGTTGGCCTGTTTCTACAACTCACTCTATCGTTGGTGCAATCATTGGTTTCGGTGCTGTTGGTGTTGGTATGGACGCTGTGCATTGGGACGAAGTCGGTGGCATCGTGGGTAGTTGGGTGGTAACACCTGTGCTGTCTGGTATTCTAGCGTTTTTGATTTTCATGAGCGCACAGAAATTAATTTTCGATACTGAAAATCCGTTAGTAGCAGCGAAAAAATATGTGCCGTTTTACATGGTCTTCGCAGCGTTTATCATGGCATTTGTGACTATCTCTAAAGGTTTGAAACACGTTGGTATTAAACTTTCAACCCAAGATGGTTTGCTTTTGTGCGTTGCTATTGCAGTTACTGTTGGCGTAATCGGCAAAATTGCCATAAACATGGTGAAGATCGATCCGGATGCAGATAAAGAAATGCATTTCACCAACGTAGAAAAAATCTTCGGCATTTTGATGATTTTTACTGCTTGTTGTATGGCGTTTGCTCATGGTTCAAACGACGTTGCGAACGCAATTGGGCCTCTAGCTGCTGTGGTTGGTGTGATTCAATCTGGTGGCCAAGTGTTAGATAAAGTTTCATTATCTTGGTGGATCCTGCCTTTAGGCGCAGTAGGTATTGTCATTGGTTTAATGACTTTCGGTGCTCGTGTTATTGAAACTATCGGTTCTAATATCACCCACTTAACGCCAAGTCGCGGTTTTGCTGCTGAAATTGCGGCGGCAAGCACTGTAGTAATCGCATCAGGTTTGGGTTTACCTATTTCTACTACTCAAACTTTAGTTGGTGCGGTATTAGGTGTTGGTATGGCTCGCGGTATCGCTGCACTTAACTTGAGCGTGATTCGTAATATCTTCGTTTCTTGGGTAGTTACGCTGCCAATTGGTGCAGTACTGTCGATTATTTTCTTCTACATCATCAAAGGTGTAATGGGCATGCTGTAATTACAGCTGTCTTTAAAAAAACCGCTTCGGCGGTTTTTTTTTGCTTTAAATTTTTGTTTCGCCAAGAAATCTCTATTATTGCTTCCCAGTTGATCTAGCGCAGGAAAGCGCTTGCACAGGAGATAATGATGTTTTAGCATCATCTTAATCGTTCCAATGAAGCGAACTGTCCTTAAATAACGGAAATTCGGATGAAGCGCCTACCTAGTATTAAGCAATTGCAGTATTTACTCGCTTTGCATGAACATCAGCATTTTGGCCGAGCTGCTGATGCTTGTTATATCGGACAATCGACCTTGAGTGCCGCTATTGCCAATCTGGAAGAGACAATAGATGCACAGCTGCTGGAACGTGACCACAAAACTTTTATTTTTACGTCGCTCGGTGAAGATGTGGTACGCCAGGCCCGTTACATCATTGAGCAATGTGAAGAGTTAACTGATTTTGCCCGTCATCAAGGTAAACCGATGACTGGTCCATTCCGCTTAGGCTGTATTCCGACTATTGCGCCATTCGTGCTGAGCGAAGTCATGAGCCAATGCCGAGAAAAGTATCCTGATTTGCAATTGCTGTTGCGTGAAGACACTTCAGATAATTCATTACACGCATTGGCAGAAGGCCGTTTGGATATGGTGCTCTTAGCACTGCCTTATGAAACAGGTGCTTTGCACACTGAAGTGTTGGCGCAGGATCACTTTAAATTAGTCCTGCATCAGGATTGGTTAGATCGCGGTTTTAGCCAAGATATTAGCCAATGGCCAGATGAAAGTATCTTTCTGCTCGAGCGTGAACACTGTCTAACAGGCCACGCAGTAAAGGCATGTGAGCTTGAAGATAGCCGCAAAGTGAATCCATTTTTCGCAACAAGTTTGCATACCTTAACGCAGATGGTGAATAACAAACTTGGCGTCACTTTTATGCCGCAAATGGCCATAAACAGCGGGCTTCTGCAAGGCACAGAATTAGTTGCGCAGTCGCCGTTAAGTGCCAATGCTTTTCGAGATATTGGCGTTGCTTGGCGGCCAACCTCTAGCAAGGCTCGTAGTTACCGACTAATGGCTGAATTGATAGCTGATGTACTTAAAGCTAAATGCGCGCCATCAAATTGATTGCGCTCATTCGTTCATAGTCACTCTCATAAATCGTTAATTCAAAGCCCGAAATTATGGGCGTTGGCGATATTTGCTGAAATACAATTGATGCTCATGTAGCTTTTTATCTGGCAATAACAGCAGCATCATCAGTGAGAATAAGTTTGCTACAGGTAATAAGCCACAGGCCGCAAACCAGCTTGGTGAGTAGCCTTTTTCTTTGGCTAATTGAGCGCAATACCAACTTAAAATCAATTGGCTGGCGGTAAACAATACGGCAGAAAACCATAGATCCATCATAAACTCCCTTTGTGATGATTGAATTCGATAATTAAAACGGTTATTTAAACGTGACTGCTTACAGGTTTAATCATTGTGTCGAGGCATCCTGCCTAACGACAGTTCCAGTATAGGTCAGCAGTTGCGACTTTCGCCAAATTTAATCAAGAAAAAATCTGCATTTCCGGTCTTTAAACCGCGTCTTCATTGAGTTTAAAAGCTAAAAACAGTAGACTGTCGGGCCTTTTTTAACCAGTTTGTCAGTAAAGCGGACTTGTTTATGCTTCGTAGTGATTTTAACTTTGACCTTCCTGATGACTTGATTGCGCGGTTTCCGCAAGCGGAACGTTCTGCAAGTCGACTTCTAAAACTCAATCGCAGTAATGGCGAGATAGGCCACGGTAAGTTTACCGATGTATTATCTGCGCTGTCCGCGGGCGATTTGTTAGTGTTTAACAACACTCGGGTTATTCCGGCTCGGCTTTTTGGTCAAAAAGCCTCAGGCGGAAAAATCGAGGTGTTAGTCGAGCGTATACTTGATAATCAACGCTTTTTGGCGCATGTGCGGGCGAGCAAAGCTCCAAAGCCCGGTAATATCTTGTTGCTTGAGCAAGATGCCGAAGTAGAAATGCTTCAGCGGCATGGCGAATTATTTGAACTGAAAATGTGCAGCGAAGAGCCTGTGTTGCAAATGCTGGAGCGACTAGGTCATATGCCGTTGCCTCCATACATTGACCGTCCAGATGCCGCGTCAGATCGAGAGCGTTATCAAACCGTTTATAACCAAAAACCAGGGGCGGTTGCTGCGCCAACGGCAGGTTTGCATTTTGACGAGCCTTTGTTGGCGGCGCTCAAAGCTAAAGGTGTTGAATTTGCCTTTGTCACTTTGCATGTCGGTGCCGGGACTTTTCAACCAGTAAGGGCTGATAACATCCTTGAACACCAGATGCATTCTGAGTATGCCGAAGTTCCGGCAGAGGTGGTCGATGCAGTGCTTGCCTGTAAAGCTCGAGGCAATAAAGTGGTGGCAGTTGGTACTACATCCGTCAGATCACTTGAGTCTGCTGCACAGGCTGCAAAATCGCAGGGATTAGGCTTGCAGCCATTTGCCGCAGATACCCAAATTTTCATTTATCCAGGTTATGAGTTTTTAGTCATTGATGGCTTAATTACTAATTTCCATTTACCTGAATCGACATTAATCATGTTGGTTTCGGCACTGAGTTCGCGAGAATTTGTGCTCAACGCTTATCAGCAAGCGATTGCTGAGCGATACCGTTTTTATTCGTATGGCGATGCCATGCTGATCCTGTAAATCCTACCGAATTCACGGTAGGGAATGGCGATTGTTTCTGCTACAATCGGCCGTTAAATGTAAGGCCGGACTGTCTTTCTGGCTAGATGAGGTTGATGTGAAATTTGAATTATTAACTACCGATGGCAAAGCCCGTCGTGGTCGTATGGTGTTCGAGCGTGGAGTGGTTGAAACTCCAGCGTTTATGCCGGTTGGTACTTATGGCACGGTAAAAGGAATGACACCGGAAGAGCTCGCTGAAACTGGAGCGCAGATTTGTCTTGGTAACACCTTCCATTTGATGCTGCGTCCTGGTACCGAAATCATTAAGAAACATGGTGATTTGCATGATTTCATGCAATGGCAAAAGCCAATTCTGACTGACTCTGGTGGTTTCCAAGTGTTTAGCTTGGGTGAACTGCGCAAGATTAAGGAAGAGGGCGTTACTTTCCGCTCGCCATTAAACGGTGAAAAAATCTTTTTAACGCCAGAGCGCTCAATGGAAGTTCAGCGTGATCTTGGTTCTGACATCGTGATGATTTTTGACGAGTGTACACCGTATCCTGCCACTGAACAGCAAGCCAAAAAATCGATGGAAATGTCACTGCGTTGGGCGAAACGTTCAAAGGATGCGCATGCTGATAACCCATCTGCCTTATTTGGTATCATTCAAGGTGGCATGTATCCGAATCTGCGCGATGTCTCACTCAACGGTTTAGAGGACATCGGCTTTGATGGTTACGCCATTGGTGGTCTCTCGGTTGGCGAACCTAAACATGAAATGATCAAGATTCTAAATCACACCACAGATAAAATGCCGGTGCATAAACCGCGTTATTTAATGGGTGTGGGAAAGCCAGAAGATTTGGTTGAAGGTGTTCGTCGTGGCATCGACATGTTTGACTGTGTGATGCCGACTCGTAATGCGCGAAATGGCCATTTGTTTGTCAGTGACGGCGTGATTAAGATCCGAAATGCCAAATTTAAAGACGATATTCGTCCTTTAGACGAAAATTGTGACTGTTACACTTGTAAAAATTATTCTCGGGCATATCTACATCATCTCGACCGGTGTAATGAAATTTTGGGCGCGCGTTTGAACACAATCCACAATTTGTATCATTACCAACAACTGATGCAAGGTTTACGGAATGCAATTGCGGCAGGTGAATTAACGGCGTTTGTAGAAGCATTTTATGCTCGACGAAATTTACCTGTGCCAGCTTTAGATCAACTGCCTCCGCTGGTTGAAGCGAAAGCAGAATAAAGATTTTACCAAATAAGCCATCCACACCATGTGTAGGGTTGGGATGGCAAAAAATTAACAAAATTACTAATTTAACAACTAAGGGGAATTTTATGAGTTTTTTTATCGCTGATGCGCATGCACAAGCTGCAACACCTGCTGCCACCGGTTCTGGTTTTGAACCTTTTATCATGCTCGCGGTTTTAGGTGCTTTTTTCTATTTTATGATTATTCGTCCGCAGTCTAAGCGGGTAAAAGAGCATAAAGCATTGATGAGTGCGCTAGCTAAAGGCGACGAAGTGTTGACTGGTGGCGGTATTGTTGGTCGTATCAGCAAAATTGCTGATGACAAAGATTTTGTGGTAATTGCCCTGAACGACACCACTGAAGTGACTGTGCAAAAGGGCGCCATTTCTGCAGTGTTGCCAAAAGGCACCATGAAGTCACTGTGATCTTAGCCTGACAAGGATTTTATCGTGTTAAATCAAAACTCCATTTGGCGTTATTTGATTGTATTTTTGGTGATGAGCGTCAGCATGCTGTACGCACTGCCAAATATCTATCCTAGTGACCCATCGTTACAAATCAGTGCTATTCGGGGCGCTGAAGTTAGTCCAGAAACCGTTACGCAAGTTTCCGACGCTTTTGCGAAGCAAAACATCCAAGTAAAAAGTGTTGAGCTGGCAAAAGGCCAAATACTTGCGCGTTTCTTAAGCACTGAAGATCAGTTAAAAGCGCGTGAAATCGCAGATACTCTGCTTGGCGACAAGTTTGTTAGCGCATTAAATCTAGCGCCAGCAACACCAGCTTGGCTGGATAGCATTGGTGCTGCGCCAATGAAACTGGGTTTAGACTTACGTGGTGGTGTACACTTCTTGATGGAAGTGGATATGAAAACCGCGATTGATAAGAACATCAATGATTTAGAACAAATCTACAAATCCGATCTTCGTGATGCCAAAGTACGTTACGCGTCGGTAAGAGCTGATTTGGTCAAGCAGCAAGTTGTTATTACCCTGCGTAAGACCGAGGACGTTGCTGCGGCGATTAAAGTGTTGAGTGCTAAAGATAAAGAGATGACTTTTGCCGAAGGTCCAGACTTGACGGTTATTGCCAGCTTTAGCGAACAGCGCTTAAAAGCTCTGCGTGAAGATGCCGTTGCACAGAACATTACTATTATTCGTAACCGGGTTAATGCCATCGGTGTTGCTGAGCCACTGGTCCAACGCCAAGGTGCTGAGCGTATTGTCGTTCAACTTCCTGGCGTGCAGGATACTGCTCGGGCGAAGGAAATCTTAGGCGCTACAGCTACCCTAGAGTTTCGTTTAGTCGATGAAAATGCCGATGTACAAAGTGCAGTTGCGGGCCGTGTTGCGCCAAATGCTGAACTGTTCCTTGATCGTGGCGGTAATCCTGTAGTACTGCAGAAAAAGGTCATTCTGACCGGTAACCATATTGTCGGAGCCGCATCTGGTTTTGATGAATACAGCCGTCCACAAGTGAATATCGATTTGGATGCCAAAGGCGGCAATAGCATGTCTGCTGCCACTAAAAATGCCATCGGTAAACCAATGGCAACGGTGTTTATTGAATACAAACCAACTGATAAAAAAGATGCTAACGGCAAAACAATTCTTGAGAAAAAGCAAGAAGTTGTCAGTGTTGCAACAATTCAAGCTGTGCTTGGTCGTAGCTTCCGCATCACTGGTTTAGATGCTCCTGGTGAAGCACAGAATTTAGCGGTGTTATTGCGCGCAGGTGCATTGATTGCACCAATTCTGATTGTTGAAGAACGCACCATTGGTCCAAGTCTCGGTAAAGAAAATATCGAACTCGGTATGAATGCCATCATGTGGGGTATGTTGGCCGTTGTTGGCTTTATGGTCCTCTATTACAAGTGGTTTGGTGTTGTCGCCAATATCGCACTTGCAGCTAACGTCGTGCTTTTGATCGGCGTGATGTCGATGATCCCGGGTGCAACCCTAACTTTGCCTGGTATGGCTGGTATTGTATTGACAGTCGGTATGGCGGTTGACGCCAACGTATTGATATTTGAGCGTATCCGTGAGGAGCTTGCCAGCGGCCGTTCAGCGATTCAAGCAATCCATGAAGGTTATGACCGCGCCTTTGCTACCATCTTCGACTCGAACTTAACCACACTGTTAGTGGCGTTGATTCTGTTTGGCATTGGTACTGGTCCGGTAAAAGGCTTTGCGGTCACCTTAGCGCTCGGGATTTTAACCTCGATCTTTACTGCGGTGGTTATTACTCGCTTAATTATCAACGCAGTTTGGGGCCAACGTCGCGGCTCTGACTTGCCGGTTTAAGGGGACAGAGATGAGATTGTTTGTTTATAAACATGCGCTTGGATTTATGCGCTTTAAATGGCCCGCACTAATTTTTTCTGTTGTATTAGTGTTGGCATCATTGGTTAGTTTATTCACCAAAGGCATGAACTTTGGCTTGGATTTCACCGGCGGTACTGTGATTGAGGTTGCTTTTCAGCAACAAGCAGATCTAACAAAGGTTCGTAATTCTTTGGCCGCTAGTGGTTTTGCTGATGCTCAAGTTCAGTACTTCGGTAACAGCCAAGAAGTAATGATCCGGATTTCCCCGCGTCCAGGTGTCGAGCAAAAGACTATCGGTGAGCAGATCCTCGCATCAATTAACGCAGTTGCCGAAACGCCGGTAACAGTACGTAAAGTTGATGTGGTAGGTTCTGCAGTTGGCGAAGAGTTAAAAGAAGATGGTTTTCTTGCGGTCTTGATGGCTCTAGTCGGTATTATGATCTACGTTGCTGCGCGCTTCGAATGGCGTTTCTCTGTAGGCGCAGTTGCCTCGTTGGTGCATGACGTTATTATCACACTTGGTCTGTTTTCCATCACAGGCATGGAGTTTGATTTAACAGTACTTGCAGCAATCTTGGCACTTATAGGTTACTCAATTAACGATACTATCGTTGTATTTGACCGTATCCGTGAGATGTTCCGCAAAATGCGTGACGCTACTGTTGATGAAACTGTCGATGAAGCAATTACGTCAACATTAAGCCGCACTACGATGACGTCATTCACCACAGCTTTAACCTTGATTGTGTTGTTCTTTATGGGCGGCGCAATGATCCATGGCTTCGCAACCGCATTGCTGTTTGGTATCGCA
>JACCDI010029594.1_pt1 | contig 30631 bp, 28 predicted proteins | sample 7442791 | NCBI WGS metagenome assembly JACCDI01 (sample SAMN15323434, study PRJNA562643) | freshwater metagenome | isolation source: river surface water | place: USA:Blue River Watershed | collected 2017-08-15
AGCGCGTGTTGAACTCGGATGTAGTGATGCAGTTCGATGAATGTACGCCGTATGAAATTGAAGGTCGACCCGCAACGCGGGAAGAGGCTGGGCAATCGATGCGTATGTCCTTGCGTTGGGCTAAGCGTTCGCTAGACGAATTTAATCGTGAAGAAAATCCGAATGCTTTATTTGGTATCGTGCAAGGCGGTATGTTTGAAGAGCTGCGCGATGAATCGCTCGCTGGCTTAAATGATTTAGATTTTCATGGTTTGGCAATTGGTGGATTGTCGGTGGGCGAGCCTAAAGAAGATATGCAGCGCATATTGGCGCATACAGGTCCGCGATTGCCGACGGATAAGCCGCGCTATTTGATGGGTGTGGGCACACCTGAAGATTTGGTCGATGGTGTAGCGCACGGAATCGATATGTTCGATTGCGTGATGCCAACCCGTAACGCGCGGAATGGCTGGTTGTTCACGCGTTTTGGCGACATAAAAATCAAAAATGCCCGTCACAAAAATGAGCAAATACCGCTAGACGAGACGTGCTCCTGCTATACCTGTCAAAACTTTTCACGCGCTTATCTGCATCATTTACATCGCTGCGGCGAGATTTTGGGTGCTCAGTTAAATACGATTCATAACCTGCATTTTTACTTGCAATTAATGGACGACATGCGCTCGGCGATTGAAACGGGTGGTTTTTCGGCGTTTCGCCAGCGCTTTGCTGCAGAACGCGCAAGCGGCTTCTGAGTGCATTTAACTATCTGACAACGGACTTAGCCGGTCTGGAAGTTGGTCAGCTTTCCGTTGTGAACGCATTCTGGCGTTCTTACTGCGTGGTTGGCCGCGTATCCAATAAGGTGCGGAGTGATAGAATGCCGCGTCTCGAAAAATCCCTATTCTGGAGTAGTCCATGCTGATTTCTAATGCCTATGCGCAAACCGCAGGCGCGTCTGGCGCTGCTGGTGGCCTGATGAGCTTTTTGCCCATCATTTTGATGTTCGTCGTTCTGTATTTTCTGATGATTCGTCCACAGATGAAGCGTCAAAAAGAGCAAAAAGCAATGATAGATGCCTTGGCCAAAGGTGATGAAGTGATTACTGCAGGTGGTTTGCTGGGCAAAGTTACCAAAGTCAGTGATGGCTATATTACGGTTGAAGTGGCTGCAGGCACTGAAGTGGTTATGCAAAAAGCCGCAGTAACTTTGTTGTTGCCCAAAGGCTCGATCAAAGCACTCTAAGCTGCTCAACTATCTTCGTTCGACTGAGTTCCGTGTCCGGCCTGATCAGGCCGGATATTTTTTAAAGTAAGCGACCTGTCATGAATCGTTATCCCGTTTGGAAATATGTCTTGATCTTACTCGTGCTGTTGTTTGGTGCGCTGTACACCATCCCGAATTTCTTCGGTGAGTCTCCTGCGGTGCAGATCAGCAGCGCCAAGGCAACCATTAAGCTCGGACCTGATGCGGTGGGCTTGGCCAGCCAAGCGCTGGAAAAAGCGGGTGTGCGTGCAGACAATGTCTTCTACGAAGATCTGGGTAATAACGGCACCGTGCGTGTTCGCTTTGCTAGTACTGATTTGCAGTTCAAAGCGAAAACAGTACTGGAGCAAGCATTGAATCGTGATCCGCTGGATCCGAATTATTTAGTCGCCTTCAACTTATTACCGAATACACCGATCTGGCTGCAAAGCTTGCATGCCTTGCCTATGTATTTGGGTTTGGATTTACGCGGTGGTGTGCACTTCTTGATGCAAGTCGATACCAAAGCAGTTATCGCTAAGCGCATTCAGGGTCTGCAAACAGGCGTGCGTGCCTTACTGGTTGAAAAGCATATTCGTTTCGCAGGTATCACGCGTGATGGTGATGCGATCGATATTCGTGTGCGTGATCAAGAAATTCGCGATGCTGTTCGAGCTGTATTGTCAGCGCAGATTTCTGATTTAACGTTGGTCGATGCCGCCGATGCAGAAGGACTAAAGCTGCGTGCCACACTCAGCCCGGTAGCGCTTAAGCGCACGCTGGAAGAAGCGGTTCAGCAAAACATCTCGACGTTATCTAAGCGTGTGAATGAACTCGGAGTCGCTGAGCCTGTGATTCAACGTCAAGGCTCCGATCGTATTGTGGTGCAACTGCCTGGTGTGCAAGATGTCTCGCGCGCAAAAGACATCATTGGTCGTACCGCTACGTTAGAAGTACGTATGGTGGATGACTCGATACGCCGCGGTACCGAAGAAAGCTCAGCGATCCCTTTAGGTTCTGAGTTATTCAAAGTAGGTAAAGGTGCTCCGGTGGTCTTGTTCAAAGAGCCCGTCATTACTGGCGACTATATTTCTAACGCTGGTGCTAGCTTCGATTCAAACCAACAGCCTTCAGTCAGCCTCGATTTGAATGGTGATGGTGGTCGTAAGATGCGTGAAGCAACGCGCAGCAAGATAGGCAAACTGATGGCCATCGTGTTGTTCGAAAAAGGTAAGGGCGAAGTACTCACCGTGGCGACGATTCGCGACGAACTGGGATCACGTTTTCAGATAACGGGTATGGAATCGCCCGCAGCTGCAACCGATCTAGCCTTGTTATTACGTGCTGGTTCGCTCGCAGCGCCGATGGAAATTATTGAAGAGCGCACGATAGGACCGCAGCTCGGCGCTGAAAATATCGGTAAGGGTTTCAACTCCACGTTGTATGGTTTTGCAGCGATCACCGTTTTTATGGTGCTTTACTACATGCTGTTTGGCGCGTTTAGTGTGTTCGCGTTGGCGGTCAATGTGATGTTGTTAATCGCTGCGTTATCGCTACTGCAGGCAACGCTAACCTTGCCAGGTATTGCAGCGATTGCGCTGACCTTAGGTATGGCGATTGATGCCAACGTGTTGATCAATGAACGTATCCGTGAAGAACTCAGACTCGGCAATCCACCGCAAGCAGCGATTGCGGCGGGTTTCGAACGTGCTTGGGCAACGATTCTTGACTCCAACGTCACCACATTGATTGCGGGTCTGGCCTTGCTAATTTTCGGTTCAGGTCCGATTCGCGGTTTTGCAGTAGTTCATTGTCTAGGTATTTTGACGTCGATGTTTTCAGCGGTAGTGGTAGCGCGTGCGTTAGCTAATGTTTGGTATGGTCGCCGTAAGAAACTGACAGGCGTTTCGATCGGTCAGGTTTGGAAGCCCGATTAAATCGACCAAGCAGGCATATAGAACTCGGCATATAAGAGGAACATCATGGAATTTTTCAGAATCAAAAAAGACATCCCGTTCATGCGCAACGCATTGCTCTTTAATGCGATCTCAGCGCTGACCTTTGTAGCGGCAGTGTTCTTTCTGATTGCGAATGGCCTGCATTTATCGATTGAGTTCACCGGCGGTACGGTGATGGAAGTCGCGTATACCAAGCCAGCTGACCTTGAAGGTATTCGAGCGACGGTGACGGGATTAGGCTTTGCAGATAATCAGGTGCAAAGTTTCGGTACAGCTCAAGATGTGTTGATTCGTTTGCCAGTTCAAAAAGGTGTCAATACCGCGCAAATTAGTACTCAGGTCATTGACGCGTTAAAGGCCAACGATGCTTCGATCATTTTGAAGCGGGTGGAATTTGTTGGCCCGCAGGTGGGTCAGGAATTGGCTCACGACGGATTGACTGCGCTGATTTTTGTGATCGTTGGAATCATGATTTATCTGGCCTTCCGATTCGAATGGAAATTTGCCGTCGCAGCCATCATCGCGAACTTGCATGACGTAATCATCATTTTAGGATTTTTTGCTTTTTTCCAGTGGGAGTTTTCTCTCACGGTACTAGCAGCAGTGTTGGCAGTGCTCGGTTATTCGGTGAATGAATCCGTGGTGGTGTTTGATCGGGTAAGGGAAACTTTCCGTGATCGCCGCTACGGTAAATTAACAACGCCGGATGTTCTTAATCACGCAATCACCAGTACGATTTCACGTACAGTGATTACCCACGGCTGTACTCAGTTGATGGTATTGTCGATGTTGCTGTTTGGTGGCCCTACGCTGCATTTCTTTGCAGTGGCGCTGACGATTGGTATTTTGTTTGGTATCTATTCGTCGGTATTTGTTGCGGCGGCCGTGGCGATGTGGTTGGGTGTTAAGCGTGAAGATTTGCTCAAGCCGATTAAACCAAAAGATGAAACCGATGGCGCTGTTGTGTAAGCTAAGCAGCGCTGAATAAAAAAGCCGGCTACAAAGCCGGCTTTTTTTATGGAGCGAGAGTTAATCAAACATCGCGCGCTAATGTTGCAGCCAGTCCTATGTAGCTGGCCGGTGTCATGTCCAGTAATCGTTTTTTTGCTTCATCTGGAATAGCCAGACCTTGAACAAATTCGCGCAGCGCCTCTTTGGTGATGCCTTTGCCGCGTGTGAGTTCTTTTAATTGCTCGTAGGGGTTTTCAATACCATAGCGACGCATGACGGTTTGTATCGGTTCGGCGAGTACTTCCCAGCTTTCATTTAAGTCAGCGGCTAAACGATCAGGATTGACTTCAAGCTTATTCAAACCGCGTAAACAACTATCGTAAGCCAGTACGCTGTAACCAAAACCCACGCCGATATTTCTTAGTACGGTGGAATCGGTCAAGTCGCGCTGCCAACGTGATACCGGAAGTTTTTCAGCCATGTGCTTAAGCACGGCGTTTGCCATTCCTAAATTACCTTCAGAGTTTTCAAAGTCAATCGGGTTAACTTTGTGCGGCATGGTTGATGAACCGATTTCACCCGCCTTAGTGCGTTGCTTAAAGTATCCGATAGAAATGTAGCCCCAGATATCGCGATTTAAATCGAGCAGTATGGTGTTAGTACGAGCTATTGCATCAAACAGCTCGGCGATATAGTCATGCGGTTCGATTTGTATGGTGTGAGGATTGAAGGTCAATCCTAGTTTGGTTTCAATCACCTTGCGCGAAAATGCCGCCCAATCGATATCGGGGTACGCCGATAAATGCGCATTGTAATTTCCGACTGCGCCATTCATTTTTCCCAGGATTTGTACTCCGGCGATACGTTCGCTGGCACGCTTGAGGCGTGCAACTACGTTCGCCATTTCTTTGCCCAACGTAGTTGGGCTAGCGGGTTGGCCGTGGGTGCGTGACATCATCGGTAAATCGGCGTGCTCATGTGCTAGCTCGGTCAACTTAGCAATCACTGTCGCAAGTTGCGGTAACAGTACCGTATCGCGAGCGGTTTTTAGCATCATGCCGTGCGAGGTATTGTTGATGTCTTCGGAAGTGCAGGCAAAATGAATAAACTCGGATGCTTTAACTAACTCAGGGACATCATTCACTTTTTCTTTGAGCCAGTACTCGACAGCTTTCACATCATGATTAGTGACGGCCTCGATACTTTTTATGCGCGCTGCATCGTCCTCAGTAAAATTAGAAGCGAGGCCTTCTAACAAATCGCGTGCCGATTTTGAGAACGGCGGTAACTCGGCAAATCCTGCTTCGGAAAGCGCAATTAACCAAGCAACTTCGACCATGACACGGTGATGCATAAAACCCGCTTCAGAAAGAATAGGGCGCAAAGCATTGGTTTTCGAGGCGTAGCGTCCGTCTAGAGGTGATAGTGCTGAGAGATGAGAAAGTTGCATAGTCGGAATGAGCCCGTTTGGCTAAGAATAAATCGAGTTGTAACGAGCCGGATTCTACCACTCAGGCAACGTCTGGCCTCGGTGTACTAGAGCATAGGCTGGTGCAATTTTCGAGTGATATAATCCGCCTCCCTCGAATCACTACTGAATCGCTATGAAACTGATTGGATCACTCGCGAGTCCGTATGTACGTAAAGTGCGGATTGTTATGGCAGAGAAAAAACTCGATTACGAGTTTGTTCTTGAAGATGTGTGGTCACCTACAACCACTATTCATTTATCTAATCCGTTAGGCAAAGTGCCTTGTTTGGTTATGGAAGATGGTGGCGCCATGTTTGATTCGCGTGTCATCGTTGAATATCTGGACACCATGTCGCCGGTGGGTAAATTGATTCCTAGTGCCGGTCGTGAGCGTGCCAGCATTAAATGCTGGGAAGCGTTGGCTGATGGCGTATTAGATGCGGGGATCGTGGTGCGAATCGAGCGTACTCAGCGTCCGGTTGAAAAGCAAAGTGATGCTTGGGTCGATCGTCAGCTGGGCAAAATACGCAATGGGTTGAATGCTATGGCGATGGCTCTGGGTGATGCACCCTTTTGCGCAGGCAGTCATTTATCACTCGCCGATGTGGCCGTAGGCAGTGCCTTGGGTTGGCTGGCGTTTCGTTTTCCTGAAATTAATTGGCGTGACGATCATACTAATTTGGCGCGCCTGTTCGATAAATTATCTGAACGGCCTTCGTTTAAAGAGACGGTGCCCGTCGCATAAATTGAGTGATCGTTTAGTTATAAAAAAACAGAGCCTGAGAGCTCTGTTTTTTTTGTGTCGTCGATGTGTGTCTTTATGTGACTTCTTTGCGACCTTGAGTATTAGCTAGTGAGTGTGGAGCCCGTATCAATAATGCCGCCACCGAGACACACATCACCGTCATATAAAACGGCCGATTGCCCGGGAGTGACAGCCCACTGAGCTTGCTCGAACTGAAGACTAAAACGGTGGTCGGGTAAGGTGCGGTGCTGACAGTTCATATCGTGTTGTCGGTACCGAGTCTTGGCACTGAGTTGAATTTCAGTAGGTGCGTGACCACTGACCCAGCTCACCTGATCAGCAGCTAGTGTGTGCGACAAGAGCCAGGGATGATCATGACCTTGCACGACATACAGCGTATTGTTGGCCACATCTTTGCGTGCGACATACCAGGCTTCATGATTGCCATCGTCATCGCGATGTTTTTTACTGCCGCCTAAGCCTATGCCTTTACGTTGACCTAAGGTATAAAAAGACAGACCAACATGCTCGCCCATAATTTCGCCTTCAGGCGTCATCATCGGCCCCGGTTTGAATGACAGATAGCGATTTAAAAATTCGCGAAAGGGGCGCTCGCCAATAAAACAAATGCCCGTTGAATCTTTCTTAGTGGCGTTGGGCAAACCGAGTTGGTCGGCGATCTTTCGTATCTCTGTTTTATGTAACTCACCTAGCGGAAAAAGCGTATTTGATAGCTGTGCTTGATTTAAGCGATGTAAAAAATAACTTTGATCTTTGCTGGCGTCGACCGCTTTCAGTAATTCAAATTGCCCATTGTTCTCACGCACGCGCGCATAGTGACCAGTGGCGATCAGGTCAGCACCGAGTGTCATCGCATGATCGAGAAAGGCTTTGAATTTGATTTCGGCATTACACAGCACATCAGGATTCGGAGTGCGGCCCGCTTCGTACTCGCGTAAGAATTCAGCGAATACGCGATCTTTGTATTCCGAGGCGAAATTCACGGCGTCAATATCGACACCTAAAACATCCGCGACGCTGACAGCGTCTATCCAGTCTTGGCGCGTAGAGCAGTACTCATCGTTGTCATCGTCTTCCCAGTTTTTCATGAAGAGACCGATAACCTCATAGCCTTGCTGTTTGAGTAGCCAGGCGGCGACGGACGAATCAACGCCACCGGACATTCCCAAAACAACGCGCTTAGGCATAACTAGGATCACTCACGCTAGGATGGGTATAAATAAGCGACAAGGGGCTGCGTTTACCACTCAGATAGTCATCGACGCATTGCAGTACTAAGGGGCTGCGGTGCATTGCTTGGCAGGTGAGTAGTTCATCGCGCGTCATCCACACGGTGCGGATGATGCCTTCGTCCAGCGGCTGGTCATGTTGTTTACCTAAACTACCGGTAAATGCAAATCGCAAGTAGGTGACTTCTTCTTTGGTGCGGCTTGAGACATAGCGCGACATATAAACGCCGACTAATGCCTCGGGCGAGAAGTCGAAGCTGGTTTCTTCCAGCGCTTCACGGCTGACCGCATCGATCAGTGATTCATCCGGGTCGAGATGGCCAGCCGGTTGATTAAATCGTATACCGTCACTGGTTTCTTCTTCGACCAGTAAAAATTTGCCGTCGCGCTCAATAATCGCGGCCACGGTCACAGAGGGTTTCCAGATAGTTGACATGGTTTCCTTTGAATTGTCGGCATTTTACCCGCTGGCATAGTCTGGGCTATCCAGCGGGGTGCTGAGGCTGGCTAGTGCCATATCAATGATAAGTAGCGTTTGCGCGAGTAGTCAGAGTACGAAATGCTAGGTTTGTTGGCTAATCTGAAATGTATTTATAAGAATCTTTCCAGATACCTACAAATCTATCCTAGATAGGCCATCATAAAATAGAACGGTTGTTCCATTTTAGAAATTGCGTGTAAGATTCTGGCTTTCTTTTTGGGAGATCCCCATGAAAATCGGCATTCCCGCCGAGACGCGGCCGGGTGAGACGCGAGTTGCCGCGACACCCGAAACAGTTAAAAAGCTGGTCGCTGCTAAGCATCAAGTGGTGGTGCAGGCTGGCGCAGGCGTAGCAGCCAGCATAACGGATGAAGCATACGCAGCAGCGGGCGCGGAGCTTGTCTCTGCAGACCAAGCTTTGGGTGCTGATTTAGTTTTAAAAGTCAGAGCGCCTTCCGCAGATGAGCGTAAGTCTATGAAATCTGGCAGCGTGCTGGTCGGCATGCTCAACCCCTTTGATGCAGACAACAACGCGGCGATGGCCGCTGCAGGTCTAAGTGCGTTTGCGCTCGAGGCGGCGCCACGTATTACGCGCGCTCAGTCGTTGGATGTCCTTTCTTCTCAAGCGAATATTGCTGGTTACAAGGCTGTTCTGATGGCGGCGAACGCTTATCAACGTTTCATGCCTATGCTGATGACGGCGGCGGGTACGGTGAAAGCAGCGCGCGTGCTGATTATGGGTGTGGGTGTCGCTGGTTTGCAGGCGATTGCTACAGCCAAACGTATGGGTGCAATCATTGAGGCGTCGGATGTACGTCCGCCTGTGAAAGAACAAGTCGAATCGCTGGGTGCAAAATTTATTGACGTGCCTTTCGAAACGGAAGAAGAGCAAGAAATCGCGAAGGGCGTCGGTGGTTATGCACGCCCGATGCCAGAAGCTTGGATGAAACGTCAGGCAGCATTAGTACATGAGCGCGCCAAGCAAGCTGACATCATCATCACTACTGCACTGATACCGGGTCGTAAAGCTCCGATATTGATTAGCGAAGACACGGTCAAATCAATGAAGCCAGGATCGGTGATTGTTGATATGGCAGTTGAGCAAGGCGGCAATTGCCCACTCTCTGAATTGGGCAAGACGGTCATCAAACATGGCGTAACCATTATTGGTGAGTCTAATATTCCTGCGTTGTGCGGTGCGGATGCGTCGGCGCTGTACTCACGCAATGTGTTGGATTTTCTCAAGCTTATTATCAACCCAGAGGGTGCGTTGCATATCGATACCAGTGATGAAATCGTCGCTGCGACTTTAATGTGCTCAGGTGGTGAAGTCGTTCGTAAGGCTTAGGAGATTTAATGCAGCGAATTATGTTGCGCGCGAAAATACATCGCGCGACAGTAACGCAATGTGACTTGAATTACGAAGGTTCTTGCGGGATTGATCAAGATTTACTCGAAGCTGCAGATATCCGCGAGTTTGAAAAAATCGAGCTGTACAACATTAATAATGGCGAGCGCTTTTCTACGTATGCAATTAAAGGTCAGCGTGGTAGTGGTGAGATTTCACTTAATGGTGCCGCCGCACGCTTAGCCCAGTTGGGTGACTTACTCATTATTTGTACCTATGCGCCGATGAGCGATGCTGAGGTCGGTGAGTATCAGCCAAAGATTGTGTTTGTAAACGACAAAAATCGAATCACTGGCCTTAAAAAATAATGCCTTCTCAGAAGTTTTGAAGGCGCCTACTGTCTACAACCAGAGGACATCATGGAAGTCAGTCATACCGTCATCAACCTGATCATTTTTGTGCTGGCAATTTATGTCGGCTATCACGTGGTGTGGACTGTCACACCCGCATTGCATACGCCGCTCATGGCGGTAACGAATGCGGTGTCAGCCATCATCATCATTGGCGCCATGTTGGCCGCTGCGTTAACAGAAGGACCGCTTGCGCAGTTTATGGGTATGGTTGCCGTAGCCCTGGCAGCAGTCAATGTCTTCGGTGGTTTTTTGGTCACCCAGCGCATGCTGGAAATGTTCAAGAAAAAAGAGCCTAAGGCCAAGAAGAAGGAAGAGGCTTAATCATGAGCATGAATTTGGTTACTTTGTTGTACCTGTTGGCGTCTGTGTGTTTTATCCAGGCGCTGAAAGGCCTCTCCCATCCTGCGACGGCGCGCCGCGGTAATGCCTTTGGTATGACCGGTATGGCGATCGCCGCATTGACGACCGTTGCACTGATCGTGAAGCTTAAATCGGAAGCGACCACAGGTACTAACTTGGGTTATGGCTTGCTAGCAATCGGTGTTGTCGTCGGCGGTGGTATTGGTACCTTGCTCGCTAAGCGCGTTGAAATGACCAAGATGCCTGAGTTGGTCGCCGCTATGCACTCATTGATCGGTTTGGCTGCAGTGTGTATTGCGGTTGCTGCTGTATCTGAGCCTTGGGCTTTTGGAATCGCCGCGCGCGGTGTACCGATACCCTTTGGTAATCGTATTGAGCTATTCATTGGTACTTTCGTCGGTGCGATTACCTTCTCAGGTTCGGTGATTGCGTTTGGCAAACTCGCTGGCAAGTATAAGTTCCGTTTGTTTCAAGGTGCACCCGTAGTTTTCCCTGGGCAGCATTTGTTTAATTTGGTGATGGCCATTGTGATGGTGGGTGCGGGCTTGATGTTTGTTGCTGATCCGGGTGTGGAAGCAGCATGGACACCGTTCATCGTAATGACCGTGATTGCTTTCATTCTGGGCGTGCTGATCATTATTCCTATCGGCGGTGCAGATATGCCGGTGGTGGTGTCTATGCTGAACAGCTACTCCGGTTGGGCGGCAGCAGGTATTGGTTTTTCTCTGAATAATTCCATGCTGATTATTGCGGGATCGTTGGTCGGCTCATCCGGCGCGATTCTGTCTTACATCATGTGTGCCGCTATGAATCGCTCGTTCATTAGCGTGATTCTGGGTGGTTTTGGCGGCGAAGCCGGTGATGCGGCGGCAGGTGGTCAGCAACAGCGTAATGTGCGTTCAGGTTCGGCGGATGATGCAGCGTTTGTGATGAGCCATGCCGAGACGGTGATCATAGTTCCAGGTTATGGCTTAGCCGTTGCTCGCGCTCAGCACGCCTTGATGGAGTTAAGTGAAAAACTGACGCATCGTGGTGTGACCGTTAAATACGCGATTCATCCTGTTGCTGGTCGTATGCCTGGTCACATGAATGTTCTGTTGGCTGAAGCGGAAGTACCTTACGATCAGGTCTTTGAAATGGAAGACATCAACGGTGAATTTGGTCAGGCCGATGTAGTGCTCGTATTGGGCGCGAACGATGTGGTTAACCCAGCGGCTAAAGATCCGAATTCTCCTATCGCTGGCATGCCGATTCTGGAAGCCTACAAAGCCAAGATGGTGATTGTGAACAAACGCTCGATGGCCGCAGGTTATGCTGGCCTCGATAACGAGTTGTTCTACATGGATAAAACCATGATGGTGTTTGGTGATGCGAAGAAGGTCATTGAAGACATGGTTAAGGCTGTGGAGTAACGTCAACAATCTCATTAGTTACAAGCCCTCAATCAATGAACGACAAGCTAAACTTAGCCCCGCTGGAAAAAGCGGTGAGTCGGCTCACTGAGGGGCTTGCTCGCTATGAGAAGGACATCACGGATACCCAGATTCGAGACGGCCTGATTCAGCGTTTCGAGTTCAGCTATGAAATCAGCCACAAGATGCTGAAACGTCATCTTGAAGCGGTGTCTCCGACACCAGAGCAATTCGATGCCATGGCCTTTGCTGATCTTATTCGTTCAGCGAATGAACAAGGGTTGCTACTGGGTGACTGGTCGTCGTGGAAAATTTATCGTGAGATGCGCAGTAAGACTAGCCACACCTACGATGAAGAAATAGCGATCGAGGTTGTGCAGGGTATTCCTGCTTTTCTAGAAGAAGCGCGTCACCTCTTGAAACAACTTCAAGAACGGAATCCATAGCGGCATGGTTGACCAGCCTCTCATTGATATCAGTCCTGAGAACTGGCGAATCGTTCGAGACATTCTGCAACGCTATGTGCCGGATTGCGAAGTTTGGGCTTTCGGGTCGCGGGCAAAATGGACAGCCAAGGAATTTTCCGATCTTGATATTGCGATCATCGGCGATAAGCCCTTGAGCATCGCACTCACTGCGGATTTGCGAGAGGCATTTCAGGAATCAGCCTTGCCGTTCAAGATTGATATCGTTGATTGGGCCAACATTACGCCATCATTTCAGCAAGTCATTCAAGCGGCAAAAATTCAGATTCAATAATCTTTTTAGTGGTAGTTGACCGTTTGCGTTTTTTATCGCAACCCAAACATCATGTGCGAAGCCAGCCAGCGTTTTGCACTTGGTGTGACATCAATGAATCCCAACGAGATACCGAGCATCGTTTGTGAGATTGATTGATCAGGCGCACTGGCAAACACGCGCGCCATCCAATCGGTTATGCGTATGGTTGTGCTGCGATCAGCTTGACGCTTCTGTTCGAACGCTGTGAAAGCCGCCGGCGACATTTCTTTCGCTAATAATTCAGCCAATACGGCAGCGTCGCGTAATCCTAAATTGAGGCCTTGCCCTGCAACGGGGTGTAACGTTTGCGCTGCATTGCCGATAGCGAGGGTTCGCGCTGTGTTGATTGCCTCAGCATTTAAACCGAGTGGGTAGGTTGATCGTGATCCTACGTTGATGAAGCGTCCCACGCGTTGCCCAAAGGCGTGTTGTAGCGCCTGAAGAAATGCTTCATCGGCAAGTGCCATTAAATGTTCACTATGCTCAGGACGCACACACCAGACCAAGGCATAGCCGCCTGCTTGCGGTAGTAATGCTAATGGTCCTTCTTCAGTAAATCGTTCAAACGCTCGATCAGGCAGCGGCGAACTCGTTTCAACTCTAGCTACGATGGCGCATTGCTGATAATCGCGGTGCTTTGCTCGCGGTACTTGCTCACCAAAGACACCGCCTTCAGCTTGTATCGCAAGCGTTGCAGTGAGGGTCTGGCCATCGGATAACTCTATCGATACTTGTTCACTATCTTCATGGATGCTGGCAATGCGAGATGGCCTGAGTTGATGTAATTCAGCGTTAGATAAGCCATCAGACAGAGCGCGTACAACGTCACCGTAGCGGCAAACATAGCCGAGTGCGGGGAGCTTATAGTCGGCTGCTTCAATTAATGTGCGGCCAAAACTTCCGCGACGTGAGATGTGAATTTCTTGAATAGGTGTGGCCGTAGTTGGCCAGCCATGAATTTGCTCGAGTAATTGTCGACTTCCGTAAGACAGTGCGACCGAACGCGGATCTTCCGCAGCTACTGAAAGCGATTTAGCATCGATTAACGCAATTTTATGCGCATCGATACCACGAGCAATCAGCATGCCCGCGATGGCCAGACCCACGGGCCCGCCGCCTGCAATCGCTATGTCCACCTGTGTTTGCATGTGAGTCGATGGGTGGATTAAGCGCGCATCACTGCTTCGATTTCAGCAATGGTTTTTGGTGCTTTGTGTGTCAAGATGTCACAGCCCGAGGCAGTAACTAACGCATCATCTTCAATGCGAATACCTATGTTCCAGAATTCTTTCGGAACGCCTTCTGCCGGACGAACGTAGATGCCCGGTTCTATCGTTAGCACCATGCCGGGCATCAATGTGCGCCAGGGTTTTTGCTCACCCTCAGGCACATGATCGCGATAATCACCTACATCATGCACATCCATGCCGAGCCAGTGGCCGGTTCTATGCATATAGAATTGTCGGTAGTCACCGTTAGCGATCACATCGTCTAATGAACCGACTTTATTTTTATTCAGTAGACCGGTGTCTAGCATGCCTTGTGCAAGCACCTTAAGTGCGGCATCGTGTCCATCGGTAAAACGTTTACCGGGTGCGGTTACGGCAATCGCAGCGGCTTGCGCATTTAAAACAAGTTCATACAATACTTTTTGTGGCCCACTGAATTTTCCGTTCACGGGAAAAGTGCGGGTGATATCCGATGCGTAGCTATCTAACTCACAGCCTGCATCGATAAGCACTAAATCACCGTCACGTAATTCAGCGTCACCAGCACGATAATGTAAAACGCAGGCATTCGCACCGGTTGCAACGATAGAGCCATAAGCGGGAAACTGTGAACCCTGACTGCGGAATTCATGTAGCAATTCAGCTTCGAGATGATATTCGCGCAAACCGGCTTTAGATGTTCGCATCGCTCGCGCATGAGCATGCGCGCTGATATCAGCAGCTCGCTGCATGATAGCTATTTCATGCTCGTCTTTAATCAGGCGCATGTCATTTAGCAGTACTCGGATATCGACCGCTTTACTCGGAGCAGTGATACCAGCTCGCGCTAGTGCGCGCACAGAATTTAGCCATGCTTGTATTTGTGCATCGAGCTTCTGGCTGCTGCCTAGTGCATAGAACAAGGCATTCACATTCGCCATTAATTTTGGTAATTCAGTATCAATGGTATCGATGGCATGAGCGGCATCAAAACCAAACGTTTCTTTCGCGGCTACCGGGCCGTAGCGATAACCATCCCAAATTTCGCGTTCTTCATTTTTTTCGCGACAAAATAAAATAGCTTGATCAGTCGCTCCCGCGATCAGCACCAGCGTGGCCTCGGGTTCAGTGAAGCCTGTCAGATAATAAAAATAGCTGTCGTGCCGATAGGGATAGTCGGCGTCGGCATTGCGCATGACTTCAGGTGCAGTAGGAATGATGGCGACACCGCCACCTTGTTCACGCATTTTGGCCAGCACGCGAGCGCGCCGTTGGGCATAGGGATTCATGTCAGTTCTTGTAGTGAAGTGGTGCATTCAGTTGTTCTAGTCGCTCCACGGTTCCCACGTCAGTCCAGTCACCGCGATAAAGCTCACCACCTATTCTGCGCTGATCTGCTAATTCGCGCAGGATGGGTGCTAGTTTGGCTGAATCACCAGGAGTCAGTTGATCGAACATTTCAGGTCGGTAGACGCCAATACCCGAGAAGGTGTATCGAGGCTCACCTTGATTGGCGATAGAAAAATTCGCTAGCGCGAAATCGCCCTCGGGATGATGTGCGGGATTTTTTACCAAATATAACCAAGCGAGATCACGCGTGTGATGTGGATGCGGTGTACCCCAAACATCATTCTCTTCGAGCACGTCTTTGATTTTGGAAAAATCGAAATGTGGGCAATACACATCACCCGCAATCGCAACGAAGGCTTGATCTCCCAATAAATGCCGAGCCTTAGCGATACCACCTGCAGTTTCGAGTGCAGTACCCTCGGGAGAATACAGAATGCTTGCGCCGAATTGGTCACCGTTTCCTAGTGCCTTTTCAATCATGTGACCCAGATGCGCATGATTGATAACGATTTCAGTTATGCCAGCGCGAACCAAATTTAAAATGTGCCACACAATTAGTGCACGACCACGTACCTGCAACAAGGGTTTGGGGCAGGTGTCCGTGAGTGGTCGCATGCGCTCGCCACGACCGGCGGCAAAAATCATCGCCTTCATAGCATTAAAATGTAAATCCTACGCCAGTGGTATTTTCTTCCAGCGCATCGAGTAGTTTGATGAGCGGCGCAAATTCTTTATACCGATAGGCCGTTTTACGGGTGTAATCCATAACAAGTGGAATATCAGCTAGATAGCCATCTTTGCCATCACGGTGATACAGGCGCGCAAAAATTCCCAGTACTTTGAGATGCCGTTGCAGACCCATGAATTCGAAGTCACGATAAAACATATCGACATCGGGATTCACGGGTAGCCCGGCACGACGCGCGCGTTCCCAGTAGCGTATGGTCCAGTCCAGCACCATTTCTTCATCCCACTGAATATAGGCATCGCGCAGTAGCGATACCAAATCATAGGTGATAGGGCCGTAGACAGCGTCCTGAAAATCCAGAATACCGGGGTTACCTTTATCCATCACCATCAAGTTGCGCGAGTGATAGTCGCGGTGTACGTAGACGGGCGGTTGTGCGAGGTTGTTCGCCAAAATGCAGTCGAACACTTTATTCAACGACTCGGACTGGGCGTCAGACAAATTCGCTTTTAAATGTTTATGGATATACCAATCCGGAAACAGCATCAGTTCACGATGGAGTAGGGCTCGGTCGTAGTCGGGCAGCAGTCCCGGTTTGCTTTGGGTCTGCAGCAAAATCAGCGCATCAATCGCATCCATATATAGCTTGTGGGCGGTATCGACGCTCAGCTGTTTTAAATAGGTCGTGGAGCCCAAGTCCGACAGCAGTAAGAAGCCCTGCTCAATATCGCTGGCCAGCAACTTGGGTACCGTTACGCCGGTGTCCCCAAATAAACTGGCCACGTGGAGAAAAGGGCGCACATCTTCTTGTGGCGGTGGCGCATCCATCACGATCAGGGAGTCGCCTTGAGCGGTATCTACCCGGAAATAACGCCGAAAACTCGCGTCCGCTGAAGCGGGCCGCAATGTGTCGGTGAGGGGGTGGGGTGTATCGATCTGGCCTAGCCAGTCGGCAATTTTTGCTAAACGTGCATCGTTTTGAAGAGAATCGGGCATGGAGAACACAGAATAACAAGTTGAAAAGCACTGCCGCTGATGTTCGCGCAGTGTGTTCCCATATAATAAGGGATTCGCCTCACAATGCGGCGCTCACTATGCCGCGCCTCTCTTCATGATCCCGCGATTGCCAATTTCACAACCCGTTGCTGTACTGCGCTTAAGTGCCATTTCTATCGCACTGGCCTCCTTGCCTGTGTTGGGTATTGCACAGGAGCGCACATGGCTGGCTGGTTCCGTCGACGATAAAGCGCCCACCGAAGTTCAGGCGGATCAAATTACGGGTCGCCCCGATCGCGACATCAACATGGATCAAGGTGTTGAAATCATCCGCGGCAAAACGCTAATACAAGCGGATCACATGCGTTACGACATGGTGGAAGACAAGGTTGAGGCAGAAGGTCACGTTCGAGTTGCCAAAGAAGGGAATGTGTTTACAGGTAAAGAACTGCGCCTGAAGCTTGATACGGGTGAAGGCGTGATGCAGAGCCCGATTTATCAGCTGATTCGAAAGAATGCTCATGGCAAAGCTGATCGTATCGACTTTCAGTCACAAGATTTAGCGACCGTTATCGGAGGTTATTACACCACCTGTAGCCAGCCTGAGCCCGATTGGTATTTACGGACGGGTTCGCTGACGTTGGACAACGGCCGAGAGCTGGGCGTTGCTAAAGATGCGGTTCTAGTTTTCAAGGGTGTACCGGTGGCTGGTACTCCGCATATTTCTTTTCCTCTGAGTGACGAACGAGTATCTGGTTTTCTTGCGCCTACCATAGCGACATCCACGTCCGGAGGTTTAGAAGTCACTACGCCTTATTACTGGAACATCGCACCGAATCGAGATTTACTTCTTGCCCCTCACTACATTGCTCGACGCGGACTCATGATGGGCGGTACGGCTCGCTACTTGGGTGAGCAGTACTCTGGGCAGACACGCTTTGAAGTCATCGATCGCGATGCGCAAACTCTCGACAGTCGTTATGCGATTTCATCCCGGCATAAAGAAGACTTTGGATCAGGTCTGACGTTTACATCCAACCTGAATATGGCGTCGGATAATAATTACGCCCAAGATTTTCCGTTTAGCCATGTATGGGCATATCAGCCCGGTGTAAGCCGTCGTATTTTGCCGCGCGATGTACGAGTTGATTATGGTTCCTCGTCCTCGATGGCTAGCGCTCGCATTATCGAATATCAGGTTCTTCAGGATTCGAGCCTAAGCGCAAAGATCTTGCCGCCGTATAGTCGCTTGCCACAGCTGCGATATAACTATTATGGTGATAACGAAGGTAGTCTCAGTTGGAGTTTTGCTTCAGAGTTAACTCGCTTTCATACGTCAACCATTCCCGTAGTTGGTATGCCGCGTCAGGGCGATCGCTTGGTATTGAATCCTCGGTTAACTTATAACTACTCGAGTGGTGGGTTTTTTATCCGTCCCAGCGTTTCAGCTCATGAGACTGTTTACAGTCTTGACGAGACTGCAGATCCGGCGATGAAAGCCCCTTCCCGTTTTATCCCTACGCTGTCGGTTGATTCGGGCCTTATCTTTGAACGCGATGCCCGTTTGTTTGGTAATGCCGCTGTACAAACGCTTGAGCCTCGTTTGTTTTACACCCGTACGCCGTATAAACGCCAAGATTCACTGTTGTATCCAAACTTCGATTCCAGTGAGGCAGATTTCAACTATGCGACCGTATTCAGAGAAAATCGGTTTGTCGGTAACGATCGTATCGGTGATTCGAATCAGTTGACTTCGGCGTTGATGACGCGCTTTTTAGAAACCAATGGAGTAGAGCGAGTTCGGTTGGCTGTCGCGCAGCGATTTTCTTTTGCCGATCAGAGAGTCTCGCTTGATCAATCTGTCACCTCGTCGTCCGAAACTCGTTCAGATTTATTGTTTTTGGGTTCTGGTCGAGTGACAGATCAGTTACGTTTAGACTCTAATTTCCAGTATAGTCAAACGCGGACCGAACTCAACCGTATGAACGTCGGTGCTTTCTGGCAGCCTGCGCCCATGAAAGTGTTGAATGTTCAATACCGTCGCGACGTTCGTAATTTGCCGAATGATCCCAACTCCAATTTTGAATTGATTGATATTTCAAGTCAGTGGCCCATTGGTGATCGTTGGTATGGTGTTGGACGGCTAAGCTACTTGCTTAAAGAGAGCAAGCTGGGCCAATCACTCGCTGGTCTAGAGTACAAAGCCGACTGCTGGATTTTTAGAATGATTGGCCAAAAAGTTCCAACCGCGCAGGGCGTCTCGAATACGATGTTCTTCTTGCAGCTAGAATTTAATGGGCTGTCTATGCTGGGAGCGAATCCTATGAAGGCTCTACGAGCCAACGTGCCTGGCTATCAACCCTTGGGTCAGACGGACTACCCCTACGAAACTTATTAACTGTGACTATGATTAAAATGGGTGACTTTGTAATGACAGCGATGAAACGTTTTATACGTTGGTTGGTTGTGGCTTTGCTGGTGACCTCAAGTAGTTTTGCTCAAGATAAGAGTGCGCTTAAACAACCTGTACTTGTAGATGCCATCGTTGCTGTTGTTAATACCGACGTCATTACACTAAAAGAATTAGATGATCGTGTTCGTTTGGTTGAGCAGCGACTACAACGTCAAAACACGCAAATGCCACCGCGTCAAATATTGCAACGTCAATTACTTGAGCGGATGATAGTTACACGCGCTCAAATGCAGATGGCCAGAGATAGTGGAATACGGGTCGATGACATTATGCTAGACCGGGCTGTTTCACGGATTGCCGAACAAAATCAGTTATCACTGCAAACCTTTCGTGATCAGCTAGAGCGTGATGGATTGTCTTTCGCACGATTTAGAGAAGAAATTCGCGAAGAGATTACCTTGCAACGTTTGCGCGAGCGCGAAGTTGATAACAAATTACAGATAGGCGAATCGGAAGTTGATAACTACCTAGCTGCATCTGCTGGTAAGAACGATGCCGGACAGCAGGAATTAAACCTTGCTCAAATTTTGGTGCGCGTACCAGAAAATGCATCGCCGCAGCAGATAGCTGATCGTCGCAAGCGTGCCGAGGCAGCGGTGGCGCAACTGAAATCTGGTGCTGATTTTGCTAAGACTGCTGCGAGTTTTTCTGATGCCGGTGATGCACTCAGCGGTGGCGATCTTGGTTGGCGTAGTGTCTCGCGTTTACCGCAGTTGTTTGTCGATGCGGTAGAAAAAATAAATGAAGGTGAAATTGCACCCTTGGTTCGTAGTGCAAATGGTTTTCATGTGCTCAGGCTGAATGGACGCCGTATCGCGACTCTCGCAAAAGGTGTGTCGGGCACGATGGTGCAACAGACGCATGCGCGACACATACTCATCAAGGTCAATCAGATTGTTTCCTCAGCCGAGGCGCGCCGTAAATTGGCAGAGTTGCGTGAGCGTTTACAAAATAAGGCTGCCAAATTTGAAGATTTGGCGCGTTTGTATTCTAACGATGGCTCCGCAAGCAAAGGCGGCGACTTAGGTTGGATTTATCCTGGTGATACGGTTCCCGAGTTTGAGCGCGCTATGAATGCCCTGAGTCCCGGTGAAGTTTCTCAGCCTATCGAATCACCATTTGGTTTCCATTTAATTGAAGTACAAGAGCGTAAGACTGAAGAAGTCTCGCGTGAGCGTCAGCGTCTGATGGCGCGTCAGTCATTGCGTGAGCAAAAGTTAGATGAGGCCTACGAAGATTGGTTGCGACAGCTGCGTGATCGTGCCTATGTCGAGTACCGACTAGACGAATTCAATCCACGTCAGCCGTAATTGGTCGGCAGTATGTTTTGTCCGCGCATTGCCATTACCTGCGGAGAGCCAGCCGGTGTAGGGCCAGAGATTTCTGTGCGCGCGGCCCTAGAAGCCGCCGACAGTGAAATTGTATTGATTGGCGATGCGATTCAAATCAAGTCACTGGCTGCACAAATCGATCCGCACCAAGTCATCCATACAATTAAAACGGATGAACTTTCAAAACTACCCAGACAAGCGGGCCGCATTCAGGTGATTGACTGCCCGCTCACCGTTAGGCCGATTCCTGGAAAGCTTGATCCTGCTAACGGGCGGTCCGTACTTCAAACACTGGATATCGCGATTGACGGCGCTATGCATCAGCAGGTTGATGCTGTAGTCACTGCGCCAGTACAAAAAAGCACCATCAATGATGCGGGCGTTGCGTTCACTGGCCATACCGAATATCTCGCAGAGAGAACTAATACGCCTCAAGTAGTGATGATGTTGCTGGGTCCGGCAGGTGGCTACACATTACGTGTTGCGCTAGCGACGACGCATTTGGCGTTGAAAGATGTCTCAGCAGCGATAACTCAACCCAGTTTATTCCGAACCCTGGAAATTATTCGCGCTGACTTGATCCATCGGTTTGGCATTGCTCATCCCAAAATTTTAGTTGCAGGTTTAAATCCGCATGCGGGCGAGGGCGGTTATCTCGGTCGCGAAGAAATCGATGTCATTCAGCCTGTGATCGATCAATGTCGCAGCAAAAATTGGCACGTCTCTGGCCCCTATCCGGCCGATACGTTATTTCAACCAAAATATCTGAAAGACGCAGATTGCGTGCTGGCGATGTATCACGATCAGGGTTTACCCGTACTTAAGTACGCTACTTTCGGTGAGGGTGTGAATATCACCTTGGGTCTTCCCATTATTCGCACGTCGGTTGATCATGGCACCGCACTAGATATTGCTGAGCAGGGTTTGGGGCTGGCAGATCATTCGAGTATGAGTGCTGCTTTGCATGCCGCTACCGAGATGATTCACGCATCACGCAGTACGATTCAATGAAGCATATTCCACGTAAGCGATTCGGCCAGAATTTTTTAACTGACCGACATGTACTGAATGAAATTATCCAGTCGATAGCGCCACAAGCCGATGACTTGATGGTGGAAATCGGCCCCGGTCAGGGTGCGATGACATCGTTACTGCTGGATGGACTTAATCAGTTACAGGTGGTCGAATTAGATCGCGATTTGGTTCAGATTTTAGAAAAGAAATTCCAGCATCGCGCATTAAAAATTCACTCAGGTGATGCGCTTAAATTTGATTTTGCATCGCTGGCACCGACAGATAAAAAATTGCGTGTGGTGGGTAATCTTCCTTACAACATCTCGACGCCACTTCTATTTCATCTAGCTGACTATGTTGATAGCATCATCGATCAACATTTCATGCTGCAAAAAGAAGTTGTGCAACGGATGGTTGCCTCGCCCGGCAGCAAAGACTACGGGCGACTTTCGGTCATGCTGCAGTGGCGCTATCAGATGGATTTACTCTTTATTGTTCCACCGACCGCATTTGATCCGCCGCCCAAAGTGGAATCAGCGATTGTGCGCATGAAACCACTAGCCGAACCGTTAGCCTGCGATCAGCACAAGCTAGAGCAAGTCGTTACTAAGGCATTCTCACAGCGGCGCAAGGTGATTCGCAATTGTGTGGCGGGCATGTTCACTGAAGGTGATTTGATCAATGCAGGTATTGATCCTCAGACCCGACCAGAGACAGTAGCGCTAGCTCAGTATGTGAATCTAGCGCGAATTTTGTAAATTCGCGACTTGCGTCGGATATCGCAGAGTATCTTTAGGCGTCGCGCTCTATCAATTCAATTTTGTAGCCGTCGGGATCTTGGATAAAGGCGATCACAGTGGAGCCACCTTTGACTGGGCCAGCTTCGCGAGTCACATTGCCACCCGCCGCTTTAACGGCGGCACAGGTTGATGCAGCATTTTCTACACCGATGGCAATGTGGCCATAAGCCGTACCCATCTCATAGTGAGTGGTGCCGTAGTTAAACGTCAACTCTAACTCTGCCTGATCCGGATTAGATTCATACCCCAAAAAAGCCAGCGAATATTTTTGATCAGGGCGATCAGTTGTTCGCAGTAACTTCATTCCCATGACATTGGTATAAAAATCAATCGATCGTTGCAGGTCGCCAACGCGCAGCATGGTGTGAAGTAATCGCATAGTCTAGTTTCGTTATACGTAAGTTGGAGAGTTAGTCGGAGAGGCTGAGCTTAGTTGCAGCCAACGACTCGTGTTCAAAATTCAGGGAGCTGATGAGATTCGTGATCACGCAATGCTTTGCGAGCTATTTCAAACTCGGGCAGTACCGATTGCACCGTGGTCCAAAACTGCGGCCCATGATTCATCTCTCTCAGATGAGACAGTTCATGCGCGACCACATAGTCGATATTGGGTAACGCAAAATGCATTAAACGCCAATTCAGTCGTATGCGGCCATCGGCAGTGCACGAACCCCATTGCGTACTGGCTGATGATAGTGCGAAGCTGGAAAACTGTACGCCGAGTTTTTCTGAGTAGAAGGCGAGACGGTCTGCAAAGACCCGCTTGGCTTCGCTCTGCAACCAGCCTTGAACTCTATCTTTAAGTTGTTGCTCTGTTGCCGAGCCAGGCAGGCTGATATGCAATTCGCGTTGGTCTTCATCAAAGCGCGCACCAACGGTGCCGTTAAAGGCTATGCGAAGCGTAATATCAGATCCCAGATAAGGAAGCTTCGCGCCATCGCGCCATTCCATTGGTGGCCGAAGGCGACGCACTGAACGCTCTCGCTGTTCATTAATCTTTTTAAAAATCCACGCTTGCTTGGCGCTGATAGCGGCTTCGATATCCATCATCGTCAGCCACTGAGGAGCTGTCACTCGCAGTCCATCATCATCGATGAGAAAGCCGACACTGCGGCGCCGTGAGCGCAGCAAGCGATAGTCTAGAAAGTGCGTACCAAAATGTAGCCGGCGATGATTCGGTGGTATCGCTGGATCGGGTGCAATAGCGTTTGGCTGCGCGGAATCAGCAGTGTTTTGGCTGCCATCAGAAAAAAAAGCGTCGAGCAGCGATAGCTGATTCGGATCGGCTAGTTTTTTTCTTAGAAACTGCTTGATGGCCATGAGGTAGCGAATTTAGAGTGACTTTTCATTCAAATAAGCAGCGGGACTTAATGTCCGCATCTCAGATTCTATCCAATTTTCGGCTTTAGCCATTAATTCTGCTGAATTCATCCCTTCGGAGGCAATTGGAGCGCCAATCGACACCGTAATTAACCCCGGTTTTTTAATAAATGCATTGCGAGGCCAGCAATCGCCAGAATTCATGGCAATCGGCACTACCGGAACATTGGTACCAATCGCGAGTATCGCTCCGCCGGCTTTGTATTTACCTTGTTGACCCACAGCGGTGCGTGTCCCTTCGGGGAACATGATGACCCATTGTCCGTCATCTAGTCGTTTTCTTCCGGTGGTAATTACTTGTGACATCGCATCGCGACCTTTACTACGATCAATCGCAATCATACGCAGCATGCCTAATCCCCAACCAAAAAAAGGAATGTAGAGCAGCGATTTTTTAAATACAAAAATCAGCGGGCGCGGCATCAGCCAGCAATAAAAAATTGTTTCCCACGCAGACTGATGTTTGGAAAGCAGGATGACAGGTGCATCCGGAAGATTTTCTAGCCCTTTTACTTCCCATCGTATGCCACAGATATAACGAGCAGCGAGAATGATGAATACATTCCAGCGCGTGACCATCCAATAACGCTGGCGATAAGGTAGGAGTACGAAGCCAAAGCAGGCAGTAGCCCAAATCACGGTCGCTACGACAATCACTAGCGCAAATAATACTGAACGCATCAACAGCAACAATCGTGACATTCAAACTCCAAGAATAGTTAGCGCAGACAGAGCCAACTGTGAATACATTATTTTTTCTTTTGCAGAGCGGCGCGTGCCATTTCTACGGTTTCCGGAACGATGTCATCCGCATGCAGCAAGCGCTCCACCATCATCGCTAGACTGTCGAAAATTTTGGTGCCATGTGGCAGACCACCGGCGGCCAATGTTTTTTCACCTTTACCGGTCATTACCAAATAAGGAGCTGCACCTACTTGTTCAGCTGCTTGCAGATCACGTAGTGAATCACCGACCATAGGTACGTCGCGCAAACTCACGCCAAAGCGTTTGCCAATCGAGAGCAGCATGCCGGGTTGTGGTTTGCGGCATTCGCAGTGATCGTCGGGGCTATGCGGGCAGAAAAAAATTGCATCGATTCGTGCACCTGCCATTTGCGCCGTTTGATGTAGTTTGTGATGCATGGCACCTAGCGTTTTCATATCAAACAAGCCGCGTGAAATACCCGCTTGATTCGTCGCCACCGCTACGCGATAACCCCGTTGATTTAGACGCGCAATCGCCTGCATAGAGCCGGGAATGGGCTTCCATTCATCCGGTGATTTGATGTACTGGTCGGAGTCATAATTAATGACACCATCGCGATCCAGAATGATGAGCTTCATCCAGTGATCCTTCGTACCAACATTAGGCCGCTAGCCGAGAAATATCAGCGACACGATTCATCATCGCATGCAAAGCTTGCAGTAATGCGAGGCGATTAGCGCGCAATGCAGCATCCTCAGCCATGACCATTACATCATTAAAAAACGCATCAACGTCATTGCGCAGTGCAGCTAACGCTTTTAAAGTCGAAGCAAAATCGCCTTTGGCAAAGGCGTGATCCACGGCTTGTCTTGCTTCTACCATGGCGCCATAAAGTCGTTGTTCGGCAGGCTCGACTAATAAGGCTGATTGCACTTCACCGTGCGGAGCTTCATTTTTCTTCAGAATATTAGTAATCCGCTTGTTCGCGGCAGCGAGTGAAACAGCTTCGGGTAGGGCAGCAAACGCTTTGACAGCATCTAGCCTATCCAAAATATCATCGAGTCGGTCGGGTGATTGTGAAACGACGGCTTCAATCGCATCTTGTGCATGACCGCGATCACGCAATAGGCCACGCAAGCGTTCGTACACAAAAATCTGTGCGTCATGTACCGGATCAGTAAATTGCGCATTGCCCTGAAATTGCTTCGCAGCTTGAAGTAACAAGTGCGATAGCGACAAAGGTAAACGTTGCTCAATCAACATGCGCAGCACGCCCAATGCGTGTCTACGTAAAGCAAACGGATCTTTGTCACCGGTGGGTGCTAAACCGATACCCCAAATACCGATGAGCGTTTCTAATTTATCAGCCAGCGCGACAACTGTTCCAGTTTGTGTGGTGGGTAAGGCATCGCCAGCAAAACGTGGTTGATAATGTTCGCTAATGGCCAATGCTATATTTTCTGGCTCGCCATCATGGCGTGCGTAGTACGTTCCCATGATGCCTTGCAGCTCAGGGAACTCACCGACCATGTCAGTTAACAAATCAGCTTTTGAAAGCTGAGCGGCTCGTTTAGCCTGCGCGACATCGGCACCCAGTGATTCGGCGATCGCTGCGGCAATAGCAACCACGCGTTCATTGCGTAGCGCTTGCGAGCCAAGTTTATTGTGATACACCACGCTGGCCAGGCCAGGTAGTCGGTCTATGAGTTTTTTCTTTTTGTCTTGCTCGAAAAAGAATTTGGCGTCCGATAAACGTGGTCGAACCACACGTTCATTACCGCCTATGATGTGACTTGCGTCTTGAGTTTCAATATTCGAGACAATCAGAAAGCGAGAACGCAGCTTGCCTTGTGTATCCGTGAGGGCAAAATATTTTTGATTAGTCTGCATCGTCAGAATCAGACATTCTTGTGGCACGACCAGAAACGCAGCATCAAAGTTGCATTCATAAACCACAGGCCACTCAACTAATGCCGTCACTTCATCTAGCAGTGACTCAGGCATCAGAATGTGATCGCCATTCGCCTTGGCTAATAAAGCAGCGCGTATTTTTTCTTTGCGCTCGGTATAACTGGCGATGACACATCCTTGTTCTTGCAGAATGTTTGCATAGCTAGTCGCAGTGGGAATGCTGATTGAAGCTTCTTTGCTGAGAAAACGATGCCCTAATGTGGTATTCGACGATTGCAGACCGACTAGCTTAAGTGGAATAATCGTTTCATTTAAGAGCGCTATCAAACCATGTACAGGGCGAACAAATTGCACGGTGGTACCGTCGGGTCGCTGATAACTCATGACCTTAGGTATGGGTAATTTCGTAATGCTTTCTTCTAACGTGGTTTGCAGTCCCTCAGCCAGTGATTGACCGGGCGCTGTGTAGGTGAAGAAAAAACTATCGGCTTTACCGTCGCTGGCGCGTTCTAATTCATTGATAGCAATCGACTCGCGCCCTGCTTGCGTTGCCAGTGAGGTCAATTTTTTTGTCAACGGAGCAGCTGGTTGACCGTCTTTATCGAGCGCTACTGAAACGGGAAGAACTTTTTCGCGAATTTGTTTATCAGGTGATGCGAGACGCACGCCCTCAATTTCAACCGCCAGTCGACGTGGGCTCGCATAAGCCGTAAAGCGTGCGCCCTCGTCTATAAATGCGCGTGCGGACAGTCCATTGAAAAGCGCCGAGGCAAAGGCATCGCCTAATTTGCCGAGTACTTTCGGCGGCAGTTCTTCAGTCAGTAATTCAACCAGCAGTGTTTGCTTCATGTTGTTTGGTGTAGTGAGTGCGTTTATTTCTGAAAATATCAGGCGGCTTTGCTGGTATCGCCCAGCATAGGAAAGCCCAGTTGTTCGCGTGAAGCGTAATACGCTTGAGCGACGGCGCGTGCCAGATTACGTATGCGGCCGATGTAGGCCGCGCGTTCAGTCACTGAAATCGCGCCGCGTGCATCGAGCAGGTTAAAGGTATGTGCTGCTTTCAACACCATTTCATAGGCAGGCAACGCTAACGGCACGGCCATAAGTCGCTGAGCTTCAGATTCGTAGTTGGTGAACAGGGAAAATAAAAAATCAGTATTTGAATGTTCGAAGTTGTAGCAAGACTGTTCGACTTCGTTTTGATGAAACACATCACCATACGTGAGTCGTTGAGTGATGCCACGCTCTTGCCATTCGGTCCACACTAAATCAAAGACATTCTCAACGCCTTGTAAATACATGGCTAATCGCTCAATACCGTAAGTGATTTCGCCCAGTACCGGTTTGCAATCGATACCACCGACTTGCTGAAAATACGTAAATTGAGTCACTTCCATGCCGTTCAGCCAGACTTCCCATCCTAGACCCCAAGCACCCAAGGTGGGATTTTCCCAATCATCTTCGACAAAGCGCACATCGTTCTCAGTTAACTTCAAGCCGAGTGCTTCAAGTGATCCTAAGTACAGATCCAGAATATTTTCTGGAGCTGGTTTGAGTACGACTTGATATTGATAGTAGTGCTGCATGCGATTTGGATTTTCGCCATAGCGCCCATCTTTAGGGCGACGTGACGGCTGCACATAGGCCGCACGCCAGGGCTCAGGTCCAATAGCTCGCAAAAAAGTAGCGGTGTGCGAGGTGCCAGCGCCGACTTCCATATCGTAGGGTTGCAGTAGCGCGCAGCCTTGTGCATCCCAGTAGTCCTGGAGTTTAAGAATAATTTGCTGGAAACTTGGTTTGGTAGTCATGAGAAACGAGTGTTGATGACAGTCCATCGCTTTTGAGCGAAGTGCCGATCATTGTTGCGGGAGATGAGTTTCCCGAATTGTTAAGAAACCCCGAGATTTTATCCGCTTTTCCGCGCTTGACGGCTGATAAACCAGAGCCCAAGCAAGAGTAGCGAGGCTAGTCCGACCACAGGCAGATTACCCAGCCGTATATAGGGTGTCATTCCCTTCATGCCTTGCACATCGGCTACTAATGTGGCGCGAGTCCAGGGCGGCAGTTGGGATAGCACTCGCCCTTGGCTATTGATCACTGCCGTAGCCCCGGTATTAGTGGCGCGCAGCATGGGGCGTCCGGTTTCTAAAGTGCGCATTTGCGATATCTGCAGATGCTGCGGTAGTGCGATGCTGTCACCAAACCATGCAATATTCGAAACATTTAATAGTAGGGTGGGTTCTGGACTACCCCTATCGATGGCAGCGGCAATTTGCGCAGCGATTTCTTCACCAAACAAATCTTCGTAGCAGATGTTTGGTAAGACCCACTGATCACGGACATCAATGGGAGCTTGGTATAAATCACCGCGTCCAAAATCACCTAAGGGTATGTGCATCATGTCGACAAACCAACGCGCACCGCGCGGTATGAATTCACCAAACGGTACTAAGTGGTGTTTATCGTAGCGATACGGCGTTGCTTGTGCAGAGGAATAGCCGATCAGACTATTGAGATAGATTCCTGGGCTGGGTGACCACGGAATACCAACTAGCAGTGTGCTGTTGTTTTGCCGCGCATAATGCGCGAGATTTTCGAGATAATTTTCAGGCAGCTGAGTGGATAACAAAGGCACAGCAGTTTCCGGCGTGGCGATTAGATCAGCAGGTGCTTCAGTGATCATGTCGCGGTAGAGCGCCAGCGATTGCACAATATGTTCTTCATTAAATTTCATCTGCTGCGGAACATTTCCCTGCAGGAGACGAACGCGTATCAATGATCCATGTGCTTCGGTCCAGTGGATGCTCTTCAACGCGCTACCCGCGCTGATTAAAACGATGATCAAAGCAACCGCTACGCGATTGAAATAACTCGTTTGAAACATCCAAGCGATGCAACCGGCAATGATCGTACAAATCCAACCAATACCGTATACACCCACCATAGCGGCATAACCTGAGAGTGGACTAGTCGTGTGCGCATAGCCTGTGGCTAACCAAGAGAAGCCAGTAAAAATCCAATTGCGGGTCCAGTCAGCCAACATCCAGCAAGCCGGTGCGATAGCCAATGCAGCAAGTCCAGCGTGCTTGAGTTTCAAAGCAATCCGTGAACCCACCCAAAGAGCGAAGCCATACAAAAGTCCTAGACTGCATGACAGCAGCATGATGGCGATGATAGCTAACCAAGCAGGTAAGCCGCCATAGGTATGCAGGCTAATGACTAACCAATAGGTACCCGCCATGAGTAATGCGCTGGAGAATACCCAACCTATCAAGAATGCATCACGAGGGCGCGGTGCTCGAATAAAAAAATGAATGAGCAGTGCGAGAGTGGCGATTTGTAGAGGCCACCAACCAAAGGGCGCAAATGCAAAAACAGACACTGCTCCTGCAATGAAGCAAAAAAGCAGTGTGTTACGGGATAGCGGCTGATGCTCAAGCTCAGGCGTGCTGAGAGGATGAGCGGTATCAGCTGAGGATAAGAACATCAGAGTCAGGGCGCGATGTAATTCGCACCGGCATCAGCTGGTTTCTACCGTTGGACGCTGCGGCAATTTTTCTACCAGCAGCACATGCACTTGTCGCGCATCTGAACGTAATACTTCAAAGCGCAGATGATTGATTTCGAACTCTTCACCTTTGCGTGGCATGCGTCCTAAGTGATTGGCCACCAAGCCGCCAATGGTGTCGACATCTTCGCTGGTGAGTTGTGTGCCTAGGATTTCATTGAATTGCTCAAGTTCAGTCAGTGCACGCACACGCCAGCGTGGGCCGAAGTCACCTTCTTTAACTGCAAGGATATTATCTTCGGCTTCATCAAAATCATATTCATCTTCAATGTCGCCGACGATTTGTTCGAGCACGTCTTCAATCGTAATCAAGCCAGCGATACCGCCGTATTCATCGACGACCATAGCGATGTGATTGCGGTTAGCACGGAAATCGCGCAGCAATACATTCAATGGTTTTGATTCTGGAATAAAGACCGAGGGACGCAACATGTCGCGCACATCGAAATCTTCTTGCGCGTAATAACGTAATAAATCTTTAGCTAACAAGATGCCGACAACTTTGTCACGATCGCCCTCTACCGCAGGAAAGCGCGAATGTGCCGTGCTCAACACCATGGGTATCCATTCTTCTATCGGGCGCGCGATATCTACGACGTCCATTTGAGAACGCGGAATCATAATGTCGCGGGCGCACAGATCAGATACCTGAAATACGCCCTCGATCATCGACAAGGCATCGGCATCGATTAGATTGCGCTCGTGCGCATCATGCAAAATTTCGAGTAGTTCGCTGCGATTCTCAGGTTCGGGAGAAATCAGCGCTGTTAGGCGCTCGAACAGGGAACGATGGGGCTTGTGTGGGGTAGCCGAT
>JACCDI010629340.1_pt1 | contig 30572 bp, 22 predicted proteins | sample 7442791 | NCBI WGS metagenome assembly JACCDI01 (sample SAMN15323434, study PRJNA562643) | freshwater metagenome | isolation source: river surface water | place: USA:Blue River Watershed | collected 2017-08-15
CGGTTCTTTTACAAGGGACCAAAGACTTTGTTGGTCTGGCCCAAACCGGAACAGGAAAAACAGCAGCATTCGGCCTGCCGTTGCTCTCGCTGATAGACACATCAAAAAAAGAGGTACAAGGCCTCGTTATTTGCCCTACAAGGGAACTATGCATCCAGATTGCCAACGATTTTAAAGCGTTTGGCAAGTACATGGATGAATTTTACCACGTTGCCGTTTACGGTGGCAGCAGTATTGACAGTCAGATCAGATACCTTAAAAAAGGTGTTCAGATCGTTGTGGCTACGCCTGGTCGTTTAATCGATTTGATTGAACGCCGTGCAGTTAAATTAGACGCTGTTACCCACGTGGTACTAGATGAAGCGGACGAAATGCTCAATATGGGCTTCCGCGAAGACATCGAACACATTCTTTCACATGCCACAGCTCGTCAGGCTGCCTGGTTGTTCAGTGCAACAATGCCGAAAGAAGTAAGAAGAATTGCAGAAACTTTTATGGAACACCCTGTAGAAATTAAGGTGAATTCTAACGAAACTGCAAAAAACATTACACACGTTTACTACCAATGTCAATCTTCTCAGAAGTATGAGACATTGAAACGTTTGATTGATTTTAATCCAGGCATGTACGGTATCATCTTCACAAGAACGAAGATGGAGGCTCAAGACATTGCAGAGAAATTAATGAAAGAAGGCTATGAAATTGATGCTTTGCACGGCGATTTAAGTCAGCAACAGCGCGATAAAGTAATGGGTCGATTTAGAGAAAAAACCATTCGTTTATTGATTGCTACTGACGTTGCAGCAAGAGGTATCGACGTAAATGACATCACACACGTAATTAACTATGCTTTACCAGACGAACCTGAAGTGTACACACACAGAAGCGGTCGTACTGCCAGAGCTGGTAAATCTGGTGTTTGTATCAGCATCTTGCACAGTCGCGAAACAGGCAGATTAAGAGATATCGAACATTTAACTAAATCTAAGTTCGAGAAACTCGAAATTCCAAGTGGTAGAGAAGTTTGCGAAAAACAGTTCTTTTCTTTTATCGAAAAACTGAAACAAGCAGATATCTCTCATGGTGATTATGAAAATTATCTTCCTTACCTTAAAGAGCAGTTCGCTGACATGAGCAAAGATGAGGTAATTCAAAGAGTTGCTTCCCTTGAGTTTAACAGATTCCTGAAGTACTACGAAAAAGCAGGTGATCTTAACGCAAGTGGCGAAAGACATAAGAATAGCGATTACTCAAGATTATTTATCAGCTTAGGTGAAAAAGATGGTTTCTATAAAGCGGCATTCCTTGAATTCCTGCTTGATACCAGCGGTCATAAAAAAGCTCAGTTAGGTAAAATTGAGTTAATGGATTCTTATAGTTTTGTCGAAGTTGAAAATGCCATAACCGAAGAATTTATAGCTTGCTTTAATGGCAAAAAATTCAGAGGTCGTGCAATCAGAATCGAAGTTTCAAGCGACCGCACTGGCGGTGGCAGAAAAGGCGGTTTTGGCGGCGGTGGCAGAGGTAGAAGTGGCGGCGGTTTTGGTGGTGGTGACAGAAGAGATCGCGGACCAAGAGCTGACAGAAACGATAGAGGTGGCGACAGAAACGACAGAGGCGGACGCGGTGGATATGAAAGACGTTCCAGCGAAGGTAGTCGCGACAAAGGCGGAAACGGTGGCCGTGAAAAGAAAAAATTCTACTCTAAATAAAATTAGAATAATTCATACTTTAAATAGCATTCAGAATTCTGAATGCTATTTTTTTTTGTACCTGAATCATGTAACAAAAATCACGATTTTGTCAGTAAAATAGTTGTATTTTTGCGACCTTAAAAAAGTAATACATCATGAATGGATTTTTCAAAGTACCAGTAGCTGTCAATGAGCCTGTTTTAGACTATGCACCAGGCAGCAAAGAGAAATTAGCTCTTAAAGCAGCTCTTAACGAAGCCAGATCTAAAGTAATTGATATTCCTATGTACATCAATGGTCAGGAAGTTAGAACTGGTAAAACCCAGGATATCTTCCCGCCTCACGATATTCATCACAAAATCGGAACTTTTCACCACGGTGATGCTTCTCATGTACACCAGGCAATAGATGCTGCATTAGCGGCCAAATCTAACTGGGAAAACATGCCATGGGAACAAAGAGCAGCGATTTTCTTAAAAGCGGCTGACCTAATCGCAGGACCTTACCGCGCGAAACTCAATGCTTCTACTATGCTTGCCCAATCAAAAAATGCCTTTCAGGCAGAAATTGACGCAGCTTGCGAACTAATCGATTTCTTCCGCTTCAATGTTCAATACATGGCTGAAATTTATGCAGATCAGCCAAGTGCTAATAGCAAAACCATCTGGAACAGACTTGAACACCGTCCGCTCGAAGGATTTACTTTTGCTGTTACTCCGTTTAATTTTACAGCAATCGCCGGCAATTTACCATGTAGCATGGCTATGATGGGCAATGTGGTTGTTTGGAAAGCTGCCTTTACTCAGATCTATTCAGCTAATGTTGTTATGGAAATTTTGATGGAAGCTGGTTTACCTGCAGGTGTCATCAACCTGATTTATACTGACGGACCAACAACTGGAGATATCGTTTTCAATCACCCTGACTTTGCTGGATTGCACTTCACAGGTTCTACAGGTGTTTTCAGACATATGTGGTCTACCATTGGTGCTAATATTTCTAAATATAAAACTTACCCTAGAATCGTTGGTGAAACTGGCGGAAAAGATTTCGTTTTGTTGCATAAAAGTGCCGATGTTGCAACTTCGGTTACTGCCTTGGCGAGAGGTGCCTTCGAATATCAGGGACAAAAATGTTCGGCTGCTTCCAGAGCATACGTCCCTTCAAACCTCTGGGATGCTGTTAAAACTCAACTTGTAGCGGAAGTAAAAACCATGAAAATGGGTCCTACAGAAGATTTCAGAAACTTTGTAAATGCCGTTATTGACGAGAAATCATTTGATAAAATCAGTCGCTATATTGACAATGCTAAAAATGATAGTTCAGTAGAAATTATTGTAGGTGGTAATTGCGATAAATCTAAAGGTTACTTTATTGAACCAACTATTATCGTTGCTAAAGACCCTAAATATGTAACTATGTGCGATGAGCTTTTCGGACCAGTTCTATCTATTTATGTATACGACGAGAATGAGTTTGAAAAAGCACTGGATCTTGTCAATACAACAAGCGAATACGCCTTGACAGGTGCTGTTATCGCCCAAGACAGATATGCCATCACTCAGGCAACTAATGCACTTAGACATGCTGCAGGCAACTTCTACATTAACGATAAACCTACAGGCGCTGTTGTTGGTCAGCAACCTTTTGGTGGCAGCAGAGCAAGTGGAACTAATGATAAAGCGGGTAGCAAAGCCAACTTATTAAGATGGACCAGTACCAGAACAATCAAAGAAACTCTTGTTCCTGTTAAAGATTACAGATACCCTTTCCTTAACGAAGAATAATTTATAAAATAGCTTAAAAAAAGCCTGTCTTAATCAGACAGGCTTTTTTTATTTATAAACTTACTTTTGTTGAATTCTGATTAAATTTATTAGGATTAACTGTATTTTTTGTGAAATTTATTTTGTTCTATTGCTTTTATTGATAGTCAAATAGGTTTTTCATTTTATATCAGGTAATAATATTAAAACAATACAATTAACTTATTTTCAGTTGTTTAAAACCCATAATGATATAATATTATTGCATTTTTGACATAAACGAAACACCGTTATCCACAAATGTCAACAATTAAAAAAAATTAACATTTAAAAATACTAAATTAATATTATAATTGCATTGTGTTTTCATAGTTTTAGTTTTTAGAATGGGTTAGACTTAGGTCTAACCCTTTTCTATTTTAGCAATAAAAACTAATCATTTACCATTCCATACTTATTCTTAATTTTGCTTCATGGTTAATTCTTCTAAAGAAGCGCTTTATTCTGAGATGCTTTCAAAAGCATCTGGCCTGATAGATAAACAATGTGGAGACACCGCTAATCTTGCTAACATAGCAGCACTTTTAAAAGAAACTTTTAATTTTTGGTGGTGTGGATTTTATATGGTCAACGCAAACAATCAACTAGAACTTGGACCGTTTCAAGGTCCTGTTGCCTGCACACTAATTTCTTATGGAAAAGGGGTTTGTGGAAGTGCATGGAAACAACAAGAAACGATTATTGTCCCGGATGTCCACCAGTTTGAAGGACATATAGCCTGCTCATCGGTTAGCAACTCCGAAATTGTTGTCCCCTTTTTCAGAGACAACAATATTATCGGAGTTTTAGATATTGATAGCGAACACTTCAACCACTTTGACCAAACAGATCAAAAATATCTTGAAGCTTTGCTTAAACTTCTCAATTAACGCTTAATGGTGTCTACCATATTGCCAGACATCATTTTTCCTTCTGAATAGTATTCTTCTTTCAAACTCAGATTACCGCCATATGTATTGATCCATGCGGCAAACTCTTCGTTGCTCATAAAGCAGACTTTATCACTTAGATTCAATCCTCCAAGGTCGCCTACCAGCCATCTGCCAGATTTCTTACCATTCTCGAAAGCACCAATAGCATTTGGTAAACCAAATTTACTGTAATAAACCCATATACCTTCTTTCTTGCCATTGACCATTCTACCTTCTTTTAATTTGTATCCGTTGGCCTGTAATTCCTCTATAAAGCCACTACCATTCACTAAAACTGGCTTTCCAACTGTGTCGTAGAACTCCAGATAATAATCTTCTTCAGTCGGAATATCTGCCTCGCTCTCACATGAATATTTTGTCTCCTGGTCTAATGCCAGTCCTTTAAACATTAATCTTCCATCATCGTAGTATGCTTTAACGATTCCATAACTATGGAAGGTATCTTCACCATTAATCTCAATGATTGAATCTTTGAAATCTATGCGTTTGTATATTCTGTCTTTACCTTCTCTGTAGAAATTCCACTGCCCCTCAGGATTGTTATCCTTCTTTACACCTTCGCTAAAGACCTCACCACTCTTATAGTAATATTTATAGTTACCTTTTTTGATGTAAGAGGTTGAGAAAATACCAGTCAGAAAATCACTTCCACTTAATTCTGGATTCTCTAATTTCGTATTTGCACTCTCAGAGATAGATGGCACTCTCTTACCCTTTTTGTAATTCCAGATCATTCGTGGAATTGAATGGTAGATGTCATAATACATACTGTCTTTTGGATTCATATCAACAGTCATTTTCAGCTGACCACTATCGCGGTACAATTCGTATTTACCTACCATATAACCTTTATTAAACTGGTAGCGCTCTACAAAACGGTTTGTTGTGTCTAGATCATTATATCTCACGAAATAACCATCTGGAACACCCATATTGAAATACCCACTGTAATTAGGCATTCCATTCATATCCAGGTTCCAAACTTTACCATTTACAGTATCTCTTTTGGCATTGTATACATAGTTAAGGTAGTTATAATTATATCCACTATAAACGTATTGCATCCCGAACTTTTTATCTTTTGAAAAATTGTATTGTCTTTCTAAAGTACCATTACTCACTATATGCCACTGACCGTGCTTCATACCTTCAGCAAACTGAATGGATGATGCCTTAACTTCATAAGTATTATCTAATGTAATTTTTGTGCGTTTCCTGTTATATCTGGAACGGTAGAAATCTGGCTCGTATGCGTAATCATAATCATCGTAATCATAGTCGCTGCCTTTACTATGTCCATTGATTCTGTATAACTCAAACTCCAGTTCAGAAACAATCTTATTGCTGCTGAAATATGTAGACACAGACTGGTTTCTAAAGATATCATAATACGAGGCACCTCCACTGAAATTAGCCTCCTCTATGCCAAAGTTCATTCTTCTTACAGGCATCATAAACGTATTGTAATATTTCTTCAACATCCTTTTATCCAACTCTACTGTCAACTCGATGATTTGCTTCTTTGCAAGAAAATCAAAGAACTGCGTAATTTCGTATACCTTTCCCTTGATTTTATTTGGGTTCTTTTTGTATTTGATATTGAGCTCGAATGATCCGGTAAATGGCTTTCTTCCTAAATAAATTGAACGATGCATTACAGGTTTTAATGTAAAAAACTCCATCAATTTGACATTGAAGTTTGACTTTGGATCTAAACGGCCATCTCTGTAGAATTCAAATAAATCATCTGAAAAATCGTCATACGCATTGTAAAAATTCTCATCATATTCGTACAGCTTTTTCCCCTTTAACATCAAGGTATCTGTCAGTGTTAAAGTATCATAATGAGTTGGAATTTTTATCACCCTTAAAATTCTGCCATCCTTGTAACCGCCGCTTACAACATAATACATTTGATAATTGAAGTACTTCCCTTTAGTAAACTTCATATTATAATAATTATAATCAAGGGCCATCTGGTAATATGACTCGCTTAGTAACGCGCCACGCTTAGTTGAATATTTTAATTTAGAAACTAATGAATCTCCTGTAAATAATTTATCGTAAGTAGAAGTATACACGGTTGTAACTTTTCCCTTCTTGTCGGTAGATCTATCCCATAACTCAGTCTTACAATATGTACTACCTTCATCGTTATAGTCATATCTGCGACCATACTCAGTACTATTATAATGTTTCTTCGCGCACGAATCTATGAGGTAGGCCACTTCACTCTTACCACCTTTCCATCTGTTGTAACTGCTAATCTGAATATAATACCCATTGATAATAGTGTCTCTTAAATTTCTATATTTCTGTGTCAGTTTATAATAGTTGTAGCGCGCAGAATCACCAATGGCGTAAGTATACTCTGTAGTAGAAGTTTCATTGTTATATTCAAAACTCACAAAGTCAGAATAAAATTGACCATATTCATAAGAATAACTGTATTCATTTCTGACAATTGGAATATGTTTATCCGATTTATAATTGCTCGCGTATTTCATCACACTGTCTTTACCGTACAGTGTTTTACTTTCCATTTTTCCACCAGAAAAATAAACCTTTGCTGTTTGCTTACCTTTGTTATAGATTTCCAGAGTGTAATTGGTTTTAGAGTTCTGATAGGTTTTTCTCCACTCCCCTTCTTCCTCACCTTTAACATAATTCCCCTCAGTGGTAAGATATACAGCTGGCTTTTTCTTCTTAAGGTAATATGTTGTTTTCTTATAGGCACCCGATTTCTGCCCCATTGACATTGTAACCAATTTGGTTTCTAAAGTATCTCTTTTACCATAGCACGATCTCACCTTTTGTAACCCATCTAAAACCCCATCTTTAAAATTAAGTTCGAAGACATATGCATTATATTTCATATTACCCCCAGGTGAATAGTCATAATCACCATCATAATAGTCTCTTTCATAATAATCATAATGTCTTCTTCTGGGATAATACCTGTTTGAATTCTGTATAATTCTGACAGAACCATTAATCATATCGTTCTGAAAAGGCAGCTCAGCAAATGGCTTTACCTGATTATCCCTTGAATAAAACTTAGCAACACCTTCTTTCTTATTGTTTTTAATAGTGACCGTTGCAAATACATGGTAAACAGTATCAAACACCACATCTTTACCTATTTTACGTTTGTTCTTTAGCTCAAAAGAAGTCGAATACATCAGATATTCGCCATCTTCTACAGCTCCTATCACAGGCGGCATATTGTAATTGTAAAATTCTAAAGATGATTCACTGATGGTGAATTGCATTCCCGAGTAACCAACATCTATGGTTTGAGGATAAATGAGATAAGGCTTGCCATTAAATCGGGTTGATTTCTGTGCACTAGCCGTTAAAAAAGAAACGAAAAGTAATAAAAAAAGAGATTGTTTTAGCTTTAATTGCATAAGTTAATCATTATAAAGTTAGTCTAACGCAAATATATTGTATTTATTTTACTAATCACTTGATTTTTAAAGCCAATTTGAAATAGCACTTAAAAACCTTACCTTTGCAGGTCAAATGTCAAGAATTGTAGCCATTGTAGGAAGACCGAATGTCGGTAAATCAACCTTGTTTAATAGATTGGTTGGTGAAAGAAAAGCCATTGTAGATGATTACAGTGGCGTAACCCGCGACCGTCACTACGGCGATTGTGAGTGGAATGGCGAAACCTTCACAGTAATTGATACTGGTGGATATGTGAAAGACAGCAAGGACATGTTTGAAGCTGCTATACGCGACCAGGTAAAAATCGCCGTTGAAGAAGCCAGTATTTTGATCTTCATGACTGATGTGCAAACTGAAGTCACCGACCTGGATACTCAATTTGCAGAAATTCTTAGAAAGTCTAAAAAACCAGTTCTTATTGCTGTAAATAAAGTTGATAATCACGAACAAATTACGGAAACAGCCGCTTTCTATCAGCTGGGTTTTGGCGAACTATTCCCAATCTCATCTGCTACAGGTAGTGGAACTGGTGAGTTACTGGATAAAGTTGTTGAATTACTTCCAGAAGATGATGGCAAAGATTATATCAGTGAAGAAATTGCCAATCTCCCTAAAATTGCCATCGTTGGTAGACCTAATGTCGGTAAATCTTCTTTTATCAATTCACTTCTCGGATTTAACAGAAATATTGTAACCGATGTTGCTGGCACCACCCGCGACTCTATCCATACACGTTACAATGCTTTTGGTAAAGATTTAATACTAATTGACACTGCCGGAATTCGTAAAAAATCAAAAGTAGAAGAAAATATAGAATTCTACTCTGTGATGCGAAGTCTTAGAGCTATCGAAAACTGCGATATCTGTATCATCATGTTGGATGCCCAAAATGGTATTGAGTCGCAAGACTTAAACCTATTATTCCTGGCACAGAAGCATGGAAAAGGTATTATTGTATTGGTAAATAAGTGGGACCTCTATGAGAAAGACACCAATACAGCTAAAGAATACGAAGAGCATATTAAGAAACGTACTGCACCATTTGTAGACTACCCGGTTTTATTCATAAGTGCCCTGAATAAACAAAGAATTTATCAGGCTATTGAAACTGCATGTGAGGTATACGACAGATTATCAACCCGGATCAAAACGTCTAAACTAAACGAATTGCTATTGCCAATTATTCAGGCTACACCTCCACCAAATATTAAAGGTAAAACTGTTAGCATTAAATACATCCAGCAACTGCCTTCTAACTCGGTTTGTTTCGCTTATTTCTGTAACCTACCACAGTATATTAATGATTCATACAAACGATTCCTGGAGAATAAACTTCGCGAAAACTTCAACTTTAACGGTATTCCGATTAAGATTTTCTTTAGAAAGAAGTAATTACTTTTTTCTGAATCCCAAACTTACAGAATTAATACAATAACGCAAGCCTGTTGGTGTACCATAGCCATCTGTAAAAACATGCCCCAGGTGCCCTTCACAATTAGCACATAAGACTTCCACTCTAATCATACCATGACTGGTATCGCGTCTTTCTATTACTTTACTCTTATCCGCAGATTCATAAAAGCTAGGCCAGCCACAACCTGCATCAAACTTGGTATCTGAGGTAAATAATAGCTCGCCACAACCCTTACAAACATAGTCGCCAGCCTCCCAGTGCTTTTCATACTCGCCACTAAACGGACGTTCTGTTCCCTTTTCTCTCAAAACTCTATAGGCTTCATCTCCCAGTTCTTGAAGCCATTCTTCATTGGTTTTATTAATCATAACACTTTACTGTTTAATGTTGCAAATAACGATAGTCTGTTATAAAAGACAACAATTGCTTTCTTAATTTGTTTGTTGCTCTATTTCACCCTAATTTTGATTATTTAAACCTATTTACAAGACGCTAATATTTTATGTCTGCTGGACTATTTTTTACCATCATTATCTGTTACTTCGCCGCACTAATTTTTATTAGTAAAATCACTTCTCGAAAAGCCGATTCTGCTTCGTATTTTATAGGCAACAAACAATCTCCATGGTACCTTGTAGCCTTTGGTATGCTTAGCGATTCGCTTAGTGGTGTTACCTATATCTCTGTACCTGGCGCTGTTCAGAAAGTATCGCTTACCTATATGCAGGTGGTGTTTGGCTATTTCCTTGGCTACTTCATTATTGTCTTTATTCTCTTACCTCTGTACTACCGACTAAATCTGGTTTCCATTTATACTTATCTGCGTCAGAGATTTGGTGTCAATGCTCAAAAGACTGGTTCTTTCTATTTTCTGGTTTCCCGATTACTTGGCGCTGGTGGTAGATTAATGCTGGCCATTGGCGTCATGCAAACCTTTGTTTTTGACGCTTACCACATTCCGTTTGCACTCACAACAGCTGTTTTTATTGGCTTAATGCTGATCTATACCTACAAAGGTGGCATTAAAACACTGGTATATACCGACGCCTTCCAATCGCTTTTTCTTATACTTGGTGTTGTACTTGCTATCACAGCCATAGCAGGGCAATTGAATATGGGACTATCCGATATTGTTGCAGTGGTTAAAGACGGTCCCATGAGTAAAGTCATTGAAACTGACCCGATGAAAGCCAATTTCTGGGCCAAACATATCATCGGTGGCGCTCTGTTTACCGTGGCAATGACTGGTCTGGATCAAAATATGATGCAGAAAAATCTGAGCATGAAATCGCTGAAAGACGCTCAGAAAAACATGATTTGGTTCAGCTTCGTCATGATGCTGGTGAATATTTTCTTCCTCTCACTGGGAATCTTGCTTTATCACTATGCAGCTACCAAAGGTATTGCCTTACCTATGGAAAACGGCGCTGTTATTACTGATAAAGTTTTTCCAAACTTGGCACTTAATTATTTCGGAACCTTTACAGCCTTAGCCTTCATCATCGGATTAACCGCAGCCACTTTCAGTTCTGCCGATTCGGTACTGGCCACTTTAACAACTTCTTTTTGCATCGACTTTCTCAATTTTGGAAATAGAAATGACATAAATGAGAAAAAACAAAATCAAATCAGACATTGGGTACATATCAGTTTTGCAGTTATCCTCTTACTGGTCATCATCTACCTCAAATACGCGCTTAACAGCAGCACTACCATCGATCTTATTTTATGGCTGGCCACTCTAACTTATGGCCCTTTAATCGGATTGTTTACCGCTGGTTTATTTACAAAAATTAACTACAAAGACAATTGGATTCCCTATATCTGCCTTGTATCTCCAATACTAAGTTATCTCTTATCTACTAATAGCAAAGCAATGTTTGGAGGTTACGTTTTTGGCAATGAATTGATTTTAGTCAACGGCTTAATTACTTTGCTATTATTATTATTGATTAAAAACCGCTCAAACACGTCAACAATAACCGTATAATTTAACCTTAAAAATCACCTCGCAATAAATGGCAAACAATTTGCGTTACATGGGTATGAAACTTACCACAATCATATGGATTCTACTGGCAATTTTAGTGGTCAATTTAAGTTTCACTTTCGCTGGTGGTCCCGGACCCAAAAAAGTATACCGTGATACCATTTATCGTTACGGCACTAAAACCAAACCAGCATCACCTTCTGTACCTGTTGTTAAAACCAAAACCAATCCTGTTGCACCAGCATTACCAAAACTACCTGAAATAGCTGAAGAAGACAGAATCATTGCTATAACTGCAGACATCAAAAAATTCGTTGTTAAGAAATCTGCCCAAAAACTCTATGTGTATTTTGCTGATACTTTTAAAGTTTTCAGAATCTCTTTAGGTGCAAATCCAATAGGACATAAACAAAAACAAGGAGACAATAAAACACCAGAGGGTAAATATACCATCACCTACAAGAATCCTCAAAGTCGCGGGCACCGCTCTTTAAAGATTTCATACCCTAACGATCAGGACCGTGAGAACGCGCGCAAAGATGGTGTAAATCCCGGTGGAGATATTTTTATTCATGGATTGTGGTGGCCTACTCAAGACCCTAAAACACATTGGAAAGATAACTGGACCAGAGGTTGTATCGCCGTTAACAACAGCGAAATTGAAGAGATTTTTGATCATGCTTTAACCAATACCGAAATCATTATTCAGCCTTAAGGCTTACATGATTGTACACTTGGCGTTGATCAACTCGACTAATTTGTCAAGGTCTTCTGGATTATCTAAATATGACTTCTGAAAAGACAGAATCTCGCCACTCACAGTTAATTTAAAATTGATTTCATACAACTGGTGGTTGACCTTTTCAATCTGACTCCATTGTACACTCTTGGCTTGTTGAAATAAGTTAAAGCAGTAACGAATCCCTTCATCGTCTAAAATAAGAAAACATTGTTTAGCAAATAAACCCAGCTTCATTTTTCTTAACAGAAGATAAGAACCCGCAAGCAATGGAAATATCAAAAAACTATACCAGTAAATTTTAGGATAGAAAGCAATACTTACAAATAATCCAAAAATTGCAAATGCTGCAATTAAAGGGGCCTCCGATTTCGCTCTATCAATTTTAAAAATATGCATCGCCGCAAAATTAATGCTTTATCTTGTAATACGGGCAAACCGAATTTTACCTTGCATATCTTTACCTGTTTGAATCTGATAGCCGCTTTCATTGCAATACACCCTCAGTCCCTCTACTGTCAATGGGTTCAACTCAAAAAAGATTTCCGGAAATTGACCTTTAGAAAACACTTCAATAACTTTTTTATAAAATAATAAAGTATCTGAATCATCAACAAACAATGCCAAATGAGGCTCATATTGGAGTACATTAGTCGTCATCAACTCAGATTCTTCCCTTCCAATATATGGTGGATTACAAATCACTAAATTTGGCCAGACTGCTTCCCAACTCTTATTTAAAATATTATGTTGAGTCCAATTAATTTTATTATTACCAAATATCTCCAATTCGCTTGATTTTGCAGTAGCCAGCGCCTCCTCCGACAAATCTGTGGCATATATTTTCCAAGCTTCCGAATTATTCCTCATGTAAATAGCTATACAACCACTTCCTGTACAAATATCAGCAACAATTCCAGATCTGAGAGTAGTATTCTGCATCATCCACTCGAGCAATTCCTCGGTCTCCGGTCGGGGTATTAATACATTGGAATTCACATTAATTTTTAACCCACCAAAATATTCATATCCTATCAGATGTTGTAATGGCTTGCCTTCCAGAAGACTTTGGAGACTTTGATATAGATGTTCCTCTTGCTCAAAGGCACTTTCAGGATGAAGAATTAATTGAGTTTTATTGATTTTATAAACTTCGTCGAAAAGTGATAATGCTATAGCATCAGCCTCAGCTTCAGAATAAATTTCTCTGAGTTTTAAACGAGTCAAGTGGTATGCTTCTTTGATTGTCAAAATGTCTGCAAAGTTTTAAGTATTTTTGCAGAATAACAACTACAGACGAAAAATACATGCAGATGTGTCTGAATGAGGCCCAAAAAGGCTTCGGACAAGTTTCACCCAATCCAATGGTGGGTTGCGTTATTGTGCATAACGACCAGGTGATTTCTGCTTCTTATCATAAGATTTATGGTGGACCCCATGCTGAAGTAAATGCCATTCAGCAGCTGGAGGATCATAATATCCTTAAAAATTCTACTGTTTATGTAAGCCTTGAACCTTGTGCTCACTTCGGTAAAACTCCTCCATGTGCTTCACTTCTGATAGAAAAACAAGTAAAAAAAGTTGTTATTGCTACTAAAGACCCTTTTGCTGAAGTTTCGGGAAGAGGAATACAGATGTTAGAAGATGCTGGAATTGAAGTGGTATGTGGTGTTCTTGAAAAAGAAGCTCAATCACTAAACAGACGTTTTTTTATCAATCAAACTAAACAAAGGCCATATGTCATACTTAAATGGGCTGAATCAAAAGATGGTTTTATAGGCAATAACTCCACCAGAAAAATTTCAGGAAAAGATGCACAAATACTCCTGCACCAATGGCGCTCTGAAGAAGATGCTTTTTTGGTAGGTACTAACACTCTCATAAAAGATAATCCCCAGTTAAATACCAGATTGATTCAAGGAAAAAACCCTATTCGTATAGCCGTAGATTTCCAATTGCGCTCTGAAGGTATGCCACTGCACTTTTATGAAACCAATCAAAAAACAATCCTGCTAAATGGCCTGAAAAATGGTACAGAAAATAACATCAACTACATTAAACTAGATGATAGCTCAGTTTCTACCATTCTTAAGAAATTACATGAACTTAAAATAGGTAGTCTGGTTGTTGAAGGCGGCACCCAACTCATCAATAGTTTTATCAAAGCTGATTGTTATGATGAGGTGAGAAGATTTAGTTCAAAAAATCTAAAACTTGAAACCGGAATTCCAGCACCTGATTTAATTCTACCTCCTTCTCAGGTAAGCGATCTCGGTGAAGATATTTTAACCGTTTATAAGAGATAATGCTTTTCAGCGATTCCTATATTACTGTAACAGAGAAAGCTAAATTACTTTATAAATCGAAAGGAAGTAAGTTTTTTGCCTTTGCTTTTCCAGTCGAGAAAGAAATTGAGATAAAAGCAATAATTGCTGATCTGAAAATACAATATCCGGATGCTACTCATCACTGTTATGCCTATGTTCTGGGCATGGATAAAAGTGTTTTCAGAGCCAACGATGATGGAGAACCTTCTGGTACTGCAGGAAAGCCCATTCTGAGACAAATTCAAAAAATGGAACTGACCAATACTCTGGTGGTTGTGGTGAGGTATTTCGGTGGAACACTACTGGGTGTAAACGGTTTGATTGAAGCTTACGGCGAATCTGCTGCAGAAGTATTGAAATTGTGCCCTCTCAAAACCAATGAAATAACTGAAAAATACCTTTTAAGTTGTAACTATGGTGAAGAAAAAGATATTTACAGAGTGTGTAAACAATTTCAATTGCAAACCATCATCCAGCACGACCCATCGTGCTTTTCTGCTGAAATTAAAATACCTTTGCGTATAGTAGCCCCTTTTAAGGCTGCTATTAAAGACTTATACCATCTAAGAATTCAATACACAGGCATAGAATGAGGTTTTTCAAAGGCATACTACTTATCATTTTGTTCACAGGTGTCAACTCGTTTGCACAAATTAATGATTACTTCAATATCAAAGAGGTAAAAACATACCGTTTCGACCACCTGAATATTAACTCAGAAAAGGATATTATCACTTTTACTACAGACATCAGTGATTACAATTTTATTGAAGCTTTAAAAATCAGTAATACTTCAGATGTCAATCAGGCGCTATCATTTGTTAAACAATGCTATGGCCTTAAAGAAATCAATCTGATAGATTACCATGGAAACTTTAATGAATTAACTTTCGATTCTTGCACAGATATCGAAACCCTGCATCTCAGCATCTCAGAAGAAAAACTGGAGCAGTTACAATATCTTAAAGATCTTCCAAAGCTTCAGACTTTGTACCTGTATATTGTTGGGAAGCCAGAATCTACTGCTGCACTAAATAAACTGCCTACCCTTCGTGAATTGCACATAATTGGTGATTTTCTGCCTGCAGATTTAAATGCCATTGCTACTATTGTAACTAACAATCAAGGCCAATTAAAACAATTTGGATTAAGTGTCGACAGAGTAACAGATTTGCCTCAGGGAATTACTTCATTAAAATTGTTGGATAAGCTGATTCTATATGATAATCTCTCTGTGTTTACCAACAAAGGTATTGACGATTTGAGTGAAGAAAAAATCAGCATTATGTTTGATCTATTTTCGGATTTGGTTAGTGCCGTTGCTATTACATACTGTTCTAACAATGGCTCTCTGAGCGACTACGAGCGAGATTTTTTACAAAGCTTATACAAAGGTGAACTTGTTTCTCAACAATTATCCGAAACTGATGTGGTCGCCGAAGATGGCTTTACTATACCGTTCAAAAAAGAATTCATACCAGACTTTCCGGTAACACCAGAATTTAACTCACCCTATTCTTCTATAAAGCCAAGCGAAGAAATCTTTGTTATCAACCCGGCAAATAACTCCATTCTGCATACTCAGAGTGGCATGACAGTAAGTATTGCTGCAGGTAGTTTTATCAATGAAAATAGTGAGATTGTTAAAGATCCTGTTTATATCAGAATTATTCAAATCAATAAACCCACAGAGATATTGTTTGCAGGACTGAACATGAGTAACAGCGGCAACCAATTCACCAATCAGTTTTTATTCAACATTCAGGCAACTGCAGAAAAGAGTGCAGCCCGTCTGAAAGAAGGGTATCAAATGAAAGTCAATATGCCAGTTGCTGCCGATAGCTCTATTGCTCATTTCTATGATTACGAATCTTCAACCTGGCAAAATCTGAATTTCTACAATGAAATATTCGCTGGAAATTTTGAACCTATCGATTTCCATAAAATGGCAGCTTCATCTTCTACGCAATCTCTTTACTTATTTGATACAACAAATTTTGATAACAGGTTCAGAAGCAGCCATTCTACCTATCTCAACGACAAAGACAATAAAAGTCAGTTGTTATTCAAAAACAAATCCTTTTACAGCGATTTAGACAGAACATGGACCCGAACCTACAACCAGAATGGCAAACTAAGCGGAATTCGTATAAAAAAGGGCAAATCTTACATAAAAATTCAGAAGGTTATTCCTAAAGAAAGAAATAAAGCCAAACAGTATTTTAAGTTACTGGATAAAACAGAACAATCTATATACCCTGAACTGAAAGCTTTCAGCAAACTTAATTTCAATGTTCCTGTTAACACAGAAAACAAAAAAGAATTTAATGATAATTACATTCGCAATGTTAAGTATAATGATGTTAGAATAAGTTATTCAAGAGGTAAAGACTATTGCGAAATTCTGCTTAAAACCAATGAAGGCTATCGCAAATTAATCGCTTACATAACCGACTCTGACAATAAAGATATCATTAAAAAGCAACTCAAAAAGTTCAATAAATGTTATGATAAATACCTTAAAATAGTTGGTAAAAAAAGAGCAGAGTTTAACGAACTCAACCAGATAAGATTCCAGGAGTTCAGACAATACACCAGCGAAAAAACTTCTTTGCTGGAAAAGAATGGACAATTTCCTGAATTAAAAATTCATCAACTTGGCACTTTTGGAATGTTCTATTCTCAAACACCTGTATTTAACACGTCATTAATTGCTCAGTACACCGATCAAAAAGGTTTACCAATTGACATTAAAAATATTTACATGATTGACAACCGCTATAACACGGTCTTTAAAATCCAGGTGGGCAATCTTAATTTTGAACCTAATAACTGCGACTATATGATTGCAACAGATTATTCCGGAAATCTCTATTATGCCAATAAAAATGATATTCTGGCTTCTGCAATTTCGAATAATTCACTCATCTACATTAAACTCAAGAAAGTGTCGTCCAATGTGAGTGATATCAACGCCTTCAACAACCTTCTAAAAAATTAATTATTGGTCGATACTGATGCGTATCAACTCAGAGGAAATGCCGTTGTACTGCACTTTCACCATGTACTGACCTGCTTGTACATCTTCTAAGATGATTTTAGCTTCGCCCTTGAAATCTTCTAAATCAGCACTGTATACTACACGCCCGGCGTTATCCAAAACTTTAACAACTGGCCCAGGCAAACTCAAATCATCAGAGGTTATATTATAATAGAAAAAAAACGTATTTCTGGTGGGATTAGGGAAGGTTTGTCCTAATTCAATTTTACAAGACTCATTGCCCTTTGAATTAATTATTTCGCGTTTCTTAACTGGTAATGAGGTAGTCTCTTCTTTCAGCGTTTTTTCATTTGATTTGACAGAAGCAGTCTGAGCTTTAAAGTTAGTAATATCAAACTCTGGAAAGTTTATAGCCGTATCATTGGCATTGAAATTGGTAAAATACAAATCATTCTTTTCCCATACAGATTCTGATAAAACCAAGGTCATTAATCCAGCCTTTTCTGCAAAACGTACATGCCCTACATCTAGTTGTGATTCAAACTTTCTGACAAGATATACCTGAGCATTGAAATCCTCCTTTATACTGCTGCGTTTTCTACAAAACAATAGGTTTGGAAACTCATCATTAGTGTAATAATACAACAAGCCATCGCTACTTATTGTACCTAATTCTCCCTTACTGTTGGATAAAGTTCGGATATAGGTATACACATTATCTCCAGCCAGTGCATACTCACACATAAAACTTTTGCCAGAATTATATACCATGGCATACATGCGACTAAAATCTTCGGTAAAGCTTAAATAAGAAGTGGGACCAGCATTGACACTACCCATGTTGATTTCTATTTCCTGAGCCTGGTTAAATGAAGTGCGCGAACTATCGATGGAATAACACTTGTAAAGCTTGCCTTTGCTGGTGAAATACAACACTTCTTTGTCGTGACTGAGGTAACATGAACGAATTTCATTTTTAAAATTGCTGATGCTTAGTGGAACTGGGACCGTCCATTTACCTGTTGATTGCTCGCGTTGCGAATAAAAAATCCAGTCATAGGCTTGATCATGGGTATAATACAAATCATTACCATCCGCTGAAATAAAAGGGTAAGATTCTGTTCTGCAACGCTCATTAAATTCAAATGGTCTTAACTCGCGAGTGTTAAAAATCAAATCTTCACAATTGCTTTGAGCCTTGTCTTCTAATGCTGTATTAGTCTGTGCAGACAGGCTGAGGAACGTAAAAAGAAATGAAAAAAGAAAAAAGCTGAGTCGTTTTATCTTCATAGGCACAAAGATAACGCTAAAAGGACCTGAAAAATTATAACATTATCCCCTAAAATTATCCCGATGTACTATGAGCCACCTCTTCTTATTTAGCGGCGGCCTCATAGAGCTTTTCTTTGTCAACCACATTGACAGCTCCCCCATTGCTAATTTTAAAACTAATGGCTTCGTATGGGGCAGTGATAATTTCTTCGTCTTTCTTGATACCTTCTAATACCCTGATATACCTGGTATCCTGAATACCTGTTTTTACAACCTTCTTTACTGCTTTACCATCAACAACCACAAAAACAACTTCTTCTTTTTCACCGGAATTATCTGATTTCTCTTTTAGGGTAATAGAAGCAACTGGAACTGTCAAAACATTGCTTTCTGTTTTGGTGTATATATGCACCGTCGAACTCATGCCCGGTCTAAACGGCATTTTACCGCCATTCTCCGCCATGATAGCCTCGTAAGATGATTTAAGAATTAAAACTTTAACTTCATATTTTGTTACTTGCTCTGTTGACACCAGTGTTGAGCTGTTCTTAGAACTATTAGCAACCTGAGTGACAATACCTCTGAATTTTTTACCATCATAAGCATCAACTTCAATACCTGCAGAATCACCAACATTGATACGTACTATATCGTTTTCGTTGACTTCTACTCTTACTTCCATTCTGCTTAGATCAGATATACGCATCATTTCTGTACCAGCCATCTGTGCAGTACCTACAACACGTTCACCTCTTTTTGACACCAATCCGGTAATAACACCATCTGTTGGCGCAATAACACTGGTTCTGTTATAGGTTTTACCAGCCTGATTGACGCTGGCTTCTACTGATTGGGTGTTATACTGCGAAGCCAATGCTTGCTTCTCTGCTGCCTGTAATTCGGCTCTGGCCATTTCATACTGAGCTTCTGCTGTGTTATATTCCTGTTGGGAAATCACTTTTTCTTTGAACAATTTTTGTTGCATCTCGAAGTTCTTTCTCTGCAATTCCACATTCGATTTTGTCCTTAATAACTGTGCCTGAATATTGGCAGAGTTTGCTTTGGCATTGTTCAATCCAGCTTTAGCCTGTTCTAATTGCGTTTGATAAATATCTGGATTAATACGAACCAATAACTGTCCTTTCTTTACGGTATCACCTTCCTGGACATATAAATCGATTATCTCTCCAGACACATCTGGACTGATTTTAACTTCTGATTCCGGATAAATAGTACCACTGGCGGTAACCTCTTCAACAATATTGCGAAGGCTTGCTTTTTCAGTCGCTACCATTATTCCCTTTTTGTCTTTCTTTCCGAAAACAGCAAGTAAAATAAAAATCAGTGCGATTACTCCAATGGAGATAAATATTTTTTTCTTTGTCATGTAATTATAGTGTTATTGGATTGCCTTTGTAATATTCTAATATCAGACCTCTGAAGATGAGCTCGTATCTGGCTTGTGTCTCACTGGTCTGTGATTGTAAAAAATTGTTCTTCGACTGTATAAAATCAAATGATGTTGATGCGCCTGCATCATAACGTTTCTGCACGTAATCAAGACTCAATTTCTGTGCCTCTACATTATTACGGGCTGCATCATATCTTGCTTTCGCAGCGTTATAATTGGTAACGGCGATGTTAATATCAGACAATAAAGTATTCTTCACTTTTGTGAGGTTTAACTCACTGATCTGCATATTGATTTTACTCTTTTGATATTGATTCTGAACTTGAAAACCTCCGAATAAATTCCAATTTAAACTCAAGCCCATACTCTGTCCCAGATTGTCCTTAATCTGTTTACCAAAATCAATGGTTTTTGTAGTGTAGGCGAATGTTGGCTGAATAACCGGGTCATTATTAGTTTGTGTTACTCCAATTACTTGTGTACCTGTTTGTGTTACTGAAGTAATGGCTTTTGAATTCTGAGAATACACCGTACTGATATTGCCATATAATGAAATACTCGGCGCCATATTACCTCTGCTAATTTTAGATTGTATACCAGCAGATTCCGTCTGATAAATTGCAGCTTTTACCTGAGGCATATTCCCTATAGCAATATTATAGATCTGCATGGCATCAAGGGTGTTGACCATCAACTCACCTGAAATTACAGGAATCTCAATGTTTAAATCATTTTCAAAAGGCATTTGCATCAGTGTTTTCAAATTTAAAATTGCCGATGCTTTGGTGTTCTGTGCTGTTATAAGATTTAATTGTTCATTCGCTAATTGCGCTTTCAAACTTAATAATGCACTTAAATCAGTGGTCCCGGCATCCACCATTTTCTGAGCTCTTTCAATCCTGTTAGTGGTTGTGGTTATTTGAAATTCTGCATTTTTAATATTTTCATCTGCCTGAATAGTTTGCAAAAAAGCACTTGAAATACTCAGTGCAATCTGATTCTTTATCGTCTGAATGTTCTCATTACTGGCTTTCAATAATGCATCCTGATTTCTTACTGCATTTTCAAATTGCAGTCCGTTATACAACACAAAATTAGCATTCATGCTAATGTTATTTGTTCGGATAGTCTGATTGACGAAGGTATTGGTAAATCGATCGATGGTTCTACCAAACTGATAGTTCTGACCAGCGCCTGCTGAAATAGTAGGCAACATCTGGGTTCTCGATTGACGAGCATCTATTTTGGAAGTTTCATAGTTTAAAACATACTGTCTTACATCCAGATTATTCATCCAGGCATATTCAATACATTCTTTTAAAGTAAAGTTGCTGGTCTGGGCTCCTGAACTGAGGCAGATGATTAGAGATAAGGACAATAAAACTCGTTTGATCATAGGTTTAACCTGATTTTGGGTCGAAATTAAGAAAACTTTGTTTCAGACAATCATGTCTTCGACAAAATTAGTCGTTCGCCGATAAAAAACTAGGAAACCAGTTTGCTGACAATCTCAGCACTTCTAAGACACAATGGAATACCACCCCCGGGATGGACACTGCCACCACAAAAGTACAACTGATCTATACTACCTTTAAAATTAGGATGTCTGAAGAATGCAGACAATCTTGAATTACTGCTGCTTCCATACAAGGCCCCTCTGTAAGAAGATGTTCTTTTCTCTATGGACAAAGGGTCAAGGATATTTTCAGTTTCAATTAATTTTTCAATTTCAGTTCCTAAAAGTCTGCTAAGTTTGGCAAGTATTGCCGCTCTGGCTTGTGCAATAAGCTTGTCCCAATCCTGACCCTTATTAGGTGGCACATTCACCATAACAAACCAGTTCTCGCAAGCTTCTGGAGCATCATCAGGTTTTAACTTTGAAGTGATATTGATATACACCGTTGGATCTTCACTCACCTGGTCATTATCAAAAATGGCACTAAACTCTTTCTGATAGTCCTTAGCGAAGAAAATATTATGTAATCCAAGTTGCTTAAATTCGTGCTTAATCCCCCAATAGAAAATCAAAGCACTGCTACTGGATTCTACTTTCTTAACCGTTTCCGGCATTTCAACTCCTTTCAGCAAATGTCCGTAAGTATGGTAAATATCCATATTACTTACGATCACATCTGCAAAGTATGTTCCGGCTCCCGTCCTAATCCCAATTGCCTTATTGTCTTTGATAATAATGGATTCCACAATCGAATTAAAATGAAAAACAACACCTTGTCTGATGGCTAGCTCATATAAACTTCTGGTCACATCTATCATACCTCCTTTGGGAAAGTACGTACCTATCCCGTACTCTAGGTGGGGAATAATATTCAATGTTGCTGGTGCTTTGTATGGATTACTGCCATTGTATGTGGCATATCGGTTAAACAACTGTACTGTTTTTGGATTGCTGAACCATTTAGTATTGACAGAGTTCATGGTACTAAACATATTCAGTCGCCATAAATTGAGAATTCCCTTTAACCCGGTTTTCGACAAGTAGGTTGACGATTTATGAAGCGAATTTTCAAGAAATACAGGAGAAGTAAGCTGATACAAATATTTACTTTTATCCAGAAAACGCTTAACCTTTCCAGCATTTTCACCATGTGAATGCGCTAATGCTTCAGATAAGTTCTCTGTTTCAGATGGAGCCATAAACTTACTACCATCTTCGTAAAAATAATGACACGAAATTTTTAATGTTTCATAATTAAAACTATCTCGTGGGTTCTCTCCAAATAACCTAAAAAGCTCATCAACTAATTCTGGCATTGTAAAAAGCGAAGGACCCGTATCAAAACGGTACCCATTCGACTGGAATTCGCGCATCTTTCCTCCAGGTGTTTCATTTGATTCAAAAACATGCACTTCGTACCCCTTAGCTCTTAACCTTAAAGCACTTGCTATTCCTGAAATTCCTGACCCTATGATGATCGCTTTCGCCATGTAGATATTCAACAAATAAAATTACTTTTTGTTCATTTCCGATGAAAAAAATGTTTCCTCATCTTATATTTGACGCTAAATCGGAAATTATGACTATCATTTTAATTCTACTTTGTGTCTATATCGCCTGGATTTGGGTAGACTATTTCAGACTAATAGACATCTTTCAGAAAGATGATATCAAATACCTAATCCCTTTATTTATTGGTGGTGCCCTCTCCACACAACTGGTTATCGGTCTGGGTTATTTATTACCAGAAAATCCTATCCTTGAATTAAACGGTACTTTCTTACACGATTTCCTGATTTGCTTTATCAAAATTGGATTGGTAGAGGAAATAGCAAAGATTCTCCCTTTCTTCATGTTCTTCCTTATTTTCAGAGATAAGGTCAAAGAGCCAATCGATATTCTGGCATTCAGCTGTGTCAGTGCGCTCGGATTTTCTGCCGCTGAAAACTATTTGTATTACGACCAATACGGACCGCAAATCATCATTAGCAGAGCCATTCTATCAACTGTGGCTCACATGTTTAATACGGCTCTGGTAGCTTATGGCTTCATCAGATTTAGATATTTTCACCGAAAGAATGCAGTTCTGCTTATTCTAATGTATCTGATCTTTGCAGCATTCTCTCATGGATTTTTCGATTTTTGGCTGATCTATGAAACAGCTGGCGCCAAAGGGATTGTTATCACTATTGCATATTTCCTTTTAACTGTTTCAATCTTCGCTGTAATTCTCAACAATGCCATCAACAACTCAGAATATTTTACTTATAGCAAAGTAATAGATTCCGGAAAAGTGAGTTCGCGTTTATTGATGTCTTTCGGCTTTCTGTTTTTGCTTCAATTCCTGATGGTTTGGCGTCAGACAGAATTCATTGTGGCCTTCCTGAATTTATTTGTCACCTTGTTCTACATTGGCACTATTGTCTCTGTGACAGTTGTTAGACTCAGCAGATTCAAGCTTATTCGCAACCGCTGGCACCCTATACGATTTGAATTGCCTTTTACCTATGATACTTCTAAGGCTTTGCCTGGAGATAATAGAAGTAGTTTCAAAATTAGAGGCGAAGCTTACAACGAAACTTATATAAACGCTTACTACAACGATTACTGTGTTTTAAGTCCGGTAAGTAGTCGCAACACCTACCTTGAAGAGTCAAGAATAGCGTATATTGAAGAGAAACTGTTTCTTAAAAATGATGATACTTTCTATCTGGCCAATGTCTATGCTGATCTTGAAAATGGCATAGCTTTCCAGTTACTTCTGAAACCTAAAATTTCGGGAAGCAGTTTCGTTGAGGGTAAATTTCCGATAGTAGCACTTCTGCGTTTTGACGAAGATTTTGATATCAATGACACCAGTAAAGAGTTATCAGACTTCGAATTTCTCGAATGGGCTTATATCAAACCAAGACAACACTTTAGATAATTTCCTATGCTTTTAAGCATCGTTGTTTATCCCCCTCAAATTCTATAAATTTGCACAAATGCAGTTAGTACTCTCCTCTTCATGGTGGTTTATCCTACTTTGCCTGATTCTTGGTGCGGGGTATTCCTACTTGCTGTATAAACCTCAATTTAAAGATTTTAGTTACAAACTCATGGCTGTTCTCAGAGCCCTGTCCGTGAGCTTACTGGCCTTTTTTCTTTTAGGTCCCGTTCTGGTAAGAATGAGTTCAGAAACAGAAAAACCTAAAATCATTATGGTTCTCGACAACTCTGAATCAGTTCTTTCCAACAATAATGCTACATACTATAAAGGAGAGTTTCTAAAATCCTGGTATGCCTTGCCAACAGCATTGGGAGAAGACTATGATGTCGAATTCATCAATCTGGGTGGTGATATAAAAATCAGTGACTCAGCCGATTTTAAAGCAAAAAAGACCAATATTGGCGCTGCTTTCGACTACATCAATAATACTTACGCCAAACAAAATATCGGAGCAGTTGTGCTTGCTTCAGATGGTATTTATAACAGAGGCACTAACCCTTCCTATAAAACTATCAATAACCACAGTCCTGTGTACACCCTGGGCATGGGAGACACTTCACTCAAAAAAGATATTATTCTCAAATCGGCCAATACCAACGCTATTGCCTATCTCAATAATACCTTTCCGGTTGAAATCAATTTATCTGCTTATGAGTGCAGTGGTCAGTCAACTACATTGACTATCTCTGAAAGTGGAAAAACACTCCATAGCCAGGTTATTGCAATCGACAAAAAAGACTTTTTTAAAACTATTACAGTCAATCTTGACGCCACTCAGCCAGGCACTAAACACCTAACTGCGATTCTGAGCAATATCAAGGGAGAACATAGCATTATCAACAACAAAAAAGACCTGTTTATTGAAATCATTGATGGCAGAGAAAAAATCTTGCTAACATACAGTGGTCCTCATCCAGACATCGGTGCCATTAAAGAAGCCATCAGCGTCAATAAAAATTATGAGGTCATAAGCATTCAGGCAAACGAACTGAACCTTTCTGATATCAGCAAGTACAGCGTGGCCATCCTTTATCAGTTACCATCAAGATTTTACAATTCCTCAAACTTAATCAAAACACTGAGAAGCAATAATATTCCCTTATGGATTATAGCAGGTAATCAAACTAGTATTGAACAGTTGAGTACCCTTTCTCCGATGGCTAAAATAGACAAACATCAGGGTAGATTTAACGAAGCTCAGGCTTTTTTTAACTCAAACTTTAATGCCTTTACTCTCGAAGACAATACGCGTCAAACCTTAAATGCACTTCCTCCATTAAACGTCCCATATGGGCAATATGCCGGCACAGAAATGATTGAAGTGATGGCATTTCAGAAGATTGGAAGCGTCAATACCAGCATACCTCTTTGGGGCTTTAGCAATCAGAACAATGAAAAAACAGCTTATCTGTTTGGCGAAGGTTTCTGGAAATGGAGAATGTTGGATTTTGTTGAAAACGAATCACATTTCGCAACCAACGAATTGGTTGGAAAAACAATTCAATACCTTACTGTTAAAGAAGACAAAAGGAAATTCAGAGTTTACCCTGTTAAAAATGTCTATGAAGAAGATGAATCTGTCAGGTTTATTGCCGAACTTTATAATGCCAGTTACGAACTAATTAACACCAACGAGGTAAAACTCAGCTTAATTAATGAAGCCCAGCAAGTTTATAATTACACTTTTAGTAAAAACGACAGAAGCTATGCGCTTGATCTCGGTCTGCTGCCACCTGGCGCTTATCAATACACTGCTAAAGCTGATGGTATCACCGAAACAGTCAGCGGCCAGTTAATCGTTACCGCTCTGCAAACTGAATTAGTGAATACCAGAGCAGATTTCGGACTACTCAGAGATATCAGCAGCAAACACAAAGGAGAGTTTATGCCTGCCTCTGAAATTGCTAATCTGGCCAATAAAATCAAAGCTAATACTGCTGTAACAGCTGTCACCTATAACGAGAAAAAACCTGATGAACTTATCAGTTTGAAATGGGTATTCTTTTTATTACTGTTCCTTATTTCGGCAGAATGGTTTATTCGAAAATATGAAGGTGCCTATTAATGAAAATCGCTTTAAGACATCAGCCTGTACTTTGTAACTATTATGTTACTTACCGTTGCAATGCTAAGTGTGGTTTCTGTGATATTTGGGAAAAACCTTCACCTTACATCACCATAGAAAATGCAGAAAATAACTTTAAAGACCTCAAAAGATTAGGCGTTAAAGTGATTGATTTCACGGGTGGTGAGCCTCTTTTACACCGCGAATTACCACAACTCTTAGATCTTGCAAAATCTTTTGGATTTATCACCACTGTTACAACCAATGCCTTGCTTTATCCTAAACTGTCTGAAAAACTGAAAGGCAAAATAGATATGCTGCATTTTTCTCTTGATTCTCCAGATGAAGAGACTCATAATACCAGCAGGGGCGTAAAACTGTTTGATAAATTTGAAGAATCCATTCAGATTGCAAAAAATTTAGGGGAAAGACCCGATATTTTATTTACTGTATTCAGTCATAATATTGATGAAATAGACAGTGTCTATCAGAAATATTGTCTCCCAAACAATTTCATGCTCATTTTAAATCCAGTGTTTGAATACAATGAAGTTGGATCGGAACTGAGTAAGGAAGATCTTATTAAATTGGAACAATGGGGGAGAAAAAAACTGGTGTATCTGAACGGTGGATTCATTGAACTAAGAAAAGACGGAGGTAATCATATCAATAATCCTGTATGTAGGGCCGGAAGTACCACTATAGTTATTTCTCCAGACAATCAGCTGGTATTACCTTGTTACCATTTAGGCGTTGAAAGTTTGCCTATCAATAATAAGTTATATGAAGTCTGGACAAGTAAAGAAGCTCAAACTCTAATCCGTCAGGAAGGAAAAATGCAAGCATGCGAGGGATGTACCATCAACTGCTACATGCAGCCAAGTTTTGCTACTGAATTAAGTAAATATTGGTTCAAAGCTTTGCCTTCTACGATAAAATACAATCTATCTAAAGGCACCTGGAAGGAACTGATTTAAACAAATCTGGGATCTGTTTCCATCACGTGTCCGCAAGATTTACAAGTTCTCAGCTCTTCATTGCCATAATAGTCCTTAAACCTTGGAAGAAAATCTTTTTCAATATCGTGTAACTCAAAATAAGCAGAATGTAAAGGATGGTTACATTTTTCGCAGAACCATAATAAGCCATCTGTAAAACCTTTACCGGCTCTTACACGCTCGAATACCAAACCCAAAGAACCCTCTGAACGCACCGGAGAGTGCGGCACTTTCGCAGGCAATAAGAACATATCTCCCGCAGAAAGTGGAATATCCACCGCTTTACCGTCTTGCTGAATACGAACAGTGATATCACCTTCTAATTGATAAAAAAACTCCTCTGTTTCGTTGTAATGGTAGTCTTTGCGGGCATTCGGACCCGCAACTATCATCACAATAAAATCACCAGCCCCTACTGTCAGATTTTTATTTCCAACTGGTGGCTTCAATAAATGTCGGTTGTCTTCAATCCATTTAGTAAAGTTAAAAGGGGGTTTGATTTCTGTCATGATTCAAAATTAGGAAAATTATTTAAAATTGTTGCAGTCGTTATATTTTTTATATTCGCAGAATGAATGAAGAGAATCAGGATCTGCCTCTAATTAATGTGAGGAAAGTGTTTCACGACAAAAACCCTAAGTTAGCCCGCTGGATACCAGGCTTCTTATTCAGATTCTTTGAAAAACTGATTCGTCAGGAAGATCTGAACAGAATGCTTACTAAGGCCAAAGGCTTAAAAGGCGTTGATTTTGCGAGATCATGCTTTGATGATATTGGAGTAACCATTATCTCAAAAAACACCCATTATGTGCCAAATACAGGCCGTTTAATTCTTGCAGCTAATCATCCACTTGGCGGACTGGATGGCATGGGTTATATCAGTGAAGTACACAAAATAAGACCAGACGTAAAATTTCTTGTTAACGATATTTTAATGAACGTTAAACCACTTCAGAATGTGTTTTTAGGGGTGAATAAACATGGCACCAACGCTAAAAAATCATTATTAGAAGTAGAACGTCAATTTGCATCAGATAGCGCTACTTTGATATTTCCAGCTGGAATGGTATCTCGTGATCAGGGTGGAAGAATATTTGATTTGAAATGGAATAAAAGCTTCATCACCAAATCTGTCAAATACCAGACTGATATTGTACCAACATTCGTAGAAGCTTCTAATAGCAACCGCTTTTATAATATTGCCAAGTGGAGAAAACGTTTAGGAATCAAACTTAATATCGAAATGCTGTTATTGCCATCTGAAATGTTTCATCAGAAAGGTAAGACGATTACCATTCATTTTGGCAAACCAATTCCGGCTTATTTAATTAAAAATATAGGTGAACACCACAAAATTGCGAATGCCATGAGACATTTCGTCTACACATTAAAAGACAAGCCTGATGGTGATTTTGAAGAATTTTACCACGCATTTAAGCAAAAATAAATATATTTACCATCTGAAATCAAACAATATGCAGGAGATAATAGCACCGGTAGACAGAGCTCTGTTAGAGCAGGAATTGAATGATTCGGTCTTCGTTAGACCGACAAACAATGGGGGGAACAAACTTTATATTGTTGATTGCCACAACGCCCCAAATACATTAAGAGAAATTGGTCGACTAAGAGAATTGTCTTTCAGACAAGCTGGAGGAGGCACTGGAAAGGATTGTGATCTGGATGAATTCGACTATGGCTCAAGCGCTTATAAGCAGCTCATCGTTTGGCATCCTGAAGACAAAGAAATTATCGGAGGATATAGATTCATTTTAACCAAAGATGCCAGAATGCCAGATGGTAATTACCATTTAGCAACTACAGAAATCTATGAGTTCAGCGAAAGAATGAAAGATTTCTATTTTCTGAAAACCATCGAATTGGGTCGTTCTTTTGTACAACCAAAATACCAGCCAAGTACCGAAAACAGAAAAGGTCTTTTTAGTTTAGACAATCTTTGGGACGGACTAGGAGCATTGATTATCAACTACCCTGAAGTAGATTATTTCTTTGGCAAGGTAACGATGTATACCCATTTCAATCGCGAGGCTAGAGATTTGATTTTAACTTTCATGCACCACTATTTCCCAGATCCTGAAGGCTTAATTAAGGTAGAGCATCCAATGCCAATTGTATCAGACACCAGTGAATTCAAGAAAGTGCTGGAAGGACTTGATTACAAGCATGGCCACGTTGAACTCAACACCCGTGTAAGAGAACTCGGCGAGAACATTCCACCGCTGTTTAACTCATACATGAATACCAGTCCTACCATGAAAACCTTTCCCACCTGCATTAACACCCATTTTGGCGACGTAGAAGAGACAGGAATCATGGTTACCATAAAAGACATCTACGAGTCTAAAAAAGACCGTCACGTAAGCTCTTATATGAAATTCCTTGCCGAAAAGGGGTAAGTAATACTAGGCCTTCCCGTAAATTTTGCAGATTTTCAAAAAAAATTTTTGCAAAAAAAATTAAAAGGCTATATTTGCACTCCTTTTAGGAAATTCCTTGATAGCTCAGCTGGTTAGAGCGAGTGACTGTTAATCACTAGGTCCCTGGTTCGAGCCCAGGTCAGGGAGCAAACAAAAAGCCATCCACGTCCGGATGGCTTTTTTCGTTTGCGAGCTGAGCTGGGCGAGAAGTTTATCCCGCATTAGAGATTGTGCGAAGAATGAGCTACAAACTCTTTAGCGGGGAGCCCAGGTCAGGGAGCATCAAAAGCCGCAAGTCCTGCGGCTTTTTTTTATGCGACACAATCTGGGCGAGAACTCAGTGAAGCGTTCTCACGACCGAAGGGAGTAACTTTATCCCGATATAGTGTTTGTTATGAGGAACGAATTACAAACACTTTTATCGGGGAGCCCTGTCCCGTTAAACATTAAAGACAATATTAAAAACCACCTCAACTACCCAATGCACGAATACAATTCTCTCGGATCAACCAAAGTTCTTCGAGCGAATAGTGTATTTCTGGATGCTGGGATAGCCACTCTTTCAGA
>JACCDI010297257.1_pt1 | contig 30480 bp, 18 predicted proteins | sample 7442791 | NCBI WGS metagenome assembly JACCDI01 (sample SAMN15323434, study PRJNA562643) | freshwater metagenome | isolation source: river surface water | place: USA:Blue River Watershed | collected 2017-08-15
GATGCATTTTTTAATAACGTGATGTTTCACGAAGTAGCTCATGGATTGGGGGTTAAATACGTTGTAACAAATTCGGGCAAATCCACTGTATCCGACAACAACTCCGGTGGCAAGACCATCCGAGAGGCATTGGGAGTGCATTACTCTGCTTTGGAAGAATGCAAGGCCGATGTGCTGGGCTTGTACATGGTTACCGAGTTATTTGATAAAAAAGAATTGGGTGGTAAGTTGGATGATTACTATGTGACCTTTGTGGCGTCTGTTTTCAGAAGCGTTCGATTTGGTGCTTCTTCCGCTCATGGCAAAGCGAACATGATAACATTTAATACCTTGTTGGAGCGCGGTGCAATTGCTTATACAGCGAATGCTAACGGTGGATATTATACGGTGAATGTTGCGAAGATGCGAAGTGCAATTGCCGGCTTGGCGGGAGCATTATTGCAGGTTCAAGGCGATGGTGATCCAATCAAAGCAGCGGATATGTTAAATTCTTTGGGGAATATCCGAGAAGGGTTAGCCGCTGATTTGAAGCGAATTGAAGCAGCTTCAATTCCCGTTGATTTGGTATTTGACCAGGGTATTTCTACCTTGGGATTGGATAAATATTTTGATGATCCCGAAGTGAAGATGCGCGAATGGGCAAAACAGCAACAACAACGCGGAGGAATGAACGGGAACGGAATGAATGGAGGAATGAACGGTGGAATGAATGGAAATGGTATGGGTATGCCCGGGGGACCCAGTAAAGGGCCGAATGGAATGGGGAATCCTTCTCCTGGAGGGAATCCAGTGGGTAAGCCCGGTCAGCCTCCTGTGCCAACAGCACCCCCTGCTGGGAATAATCCTCCTGCAAAAGTTAAGAAATAAGAAAGTAAAGGAATTTTAAATAGTTTTTGAATAGTTCGTCGTTTATAGTAAAGTAGTTTTTATGAAGTTAAATCGTTGGGTGGTATTAACCACCACTACCAGTGTACTGGCATTATTTGTTTTTTGTAGCAATAAAAAATCAACCGGTTCGGACGGCTTTTTTGGCCATTTGATGGGGGTTTTACAATATGCACATTATCAACCCAAAGAGGTGGATGACAGTCTATCGGCCAAGGTATATGAGAATTTGCTAGGTCAACTGGATAGAACGAAACATTTCTTTACTCAAGAAGATTTAAAGGAATTATCGGCGCACAAATATTCAATCGACGATCAGATTAAAGCAGGGAGATTTGATTTTTTTGATAAAACTTGGAACACGCTGCATAAACGTATCGATGTACTCCAGCCCTTTATCGAATCGGAATTGAGTAAACCTTATTCCTACAATAGCAATGAAGAATATGTATTGGAGGATGAGCCACAGAACTATATGGTTAACGAGGCAGCTTTGCTAGAGGATTGGAAACGTTGGTTGAAATTTCAGTCGCTGGAACGACTTTCAAGAAAAATGGAAAGTCAGAAGAAGATGAAAGACTCTGCATCGGCCAGCAAGATTAAACCCTTTGATACTTTGGAATTGAGTGCTCGTAACGAGACGAAAAAATTCTATGCGGATTGGTTTAAACGATTGAAAAAAATGGATCGTAGGGATCAAATCGCCATGTATGCCAACGCAATTTCGGAGGTTTACGATCCTCATACTGAGTATTTTCCACCCGAGGATAAGGATAATTTCGACATTGGAATGACCGGTAAATTGGAAGGAATTGGCGCTACATTAACAGAAAGAGACGGATATATTAAGGTTGAACGTATTGTGCCTGGCAGTGCAAGTTATCGTCAGGGAGAACTGAAAGCCGGGGATTTAATTTTAAAGGTAGCTCAAGGATCGGCAGAACCGGTGGATGTAGTGGATATGAAGTTGGATGACGCTATTCAGTTAATTCGTGGCAAAAAAGGCACGGAAGTTCGACTAACAGTGAAGAAACCCGATGGAAAAACGCAGGTTATTCCAATTATTCGCGAGGTAGTAGTGATTGAGGATACCTATGCCCGAAGTGCCATTATTAATTATCAGGGTCTTTCGTTGGGGTTGATTCAATTGCCGAGTTTTTATGCAGATTTTTCAACCCGAGGCAGAGGTAGGCATTCCAGTGAGGATGTTCGATTGGAGATTGAGAAATTGAAAGAGGCGGGCGTAAAGGGTATTATTTTGGATTTGCGTAATAATGGGGGTGGAAGTTTGCAGGATGCTATTGATATGGGCGGATTGTTTATTCCACAAGGTCCAATTGTTCAGGTGAAGGATGCGCGTGGGGTGGAAGTGTACTCAGATAGAGACCCAGCCGTAAATTATAGCGGACCTTTGGTTGTATTGGTAAATACCTACAGCGCCAGCGCAAGCGAAATTTTGGCCGCCGCCATGCAAGATTATAATCGGGCAATTATCATCGGAACGAAAAGTACCTTTGGAAAAGGTACGGTGCAAACCTTTGTGCCATTAGAGGGTGGTGTTACCGATGTGTTTCCAAGAGGATATGGTCAATTGAAGGTTACCATTCAAAAGTTTTATCGAATTAACGGGGGAACCACGCAGTTGATGGGGGTAGTTCCTGATGTGATACTTCCTGATTTGTACGATGGTATCGAGCAAGGGGAAAAAGAAATGGATTATCATTTGGCTTATGATAAGATTCCGTCTGCCGTTTACAGTGCTTTTAATCCGTATAAAGAAGACAGAAGAAAGTTGGCGATAAAACAAACCAATGCGAAAAAAGGTGGATCGGAATATTTTGGATTGGTGACGAATCGATCTGTAGAATTGGCTAAACAGCGTAAATCATACACGTATTCGTTGAATTTGGAGAAGTTTGAAAAGCAGCAAGAGACTTTGAGAAATCAGGACAAACCATTGAAAGATTTTAAATATAAAACAGTGGCCGATACCATTATGCCTTTGGCAGTGGATATGGATGCGGTGAAGGGAGATAAAACCAAGGAAGCGTTGAAATTGGATTGGTTAAAGCGATACAAAGAGGATGCAGTTTTTGATATGGGACTGTTTGCTATGAGTGATTGGATTGGTGAGTCGCCAGCAACAAATACGGATCCAAAGAAAAAATCGAATAAAAAGGAATCGAAAAAGCCATCGGCCAAAAAACAAAGCAGCGGTAAAACGGAATCAAAACCGTCACCCAAGAAAGCTCCTGTGAAGGCCGCTACACCTGTTTCTCCGATGTAGGATTCTTGTTAATCCTTCCAAAGGGGGATAAACAGCGCGGAAGCAAGAACAAGTATTAGGAAATCTAATGCACCTACCAGGGCGATGTCTTTCCAAACGCTGCTCACCAATACCGGGTTAATGGTTTTGTTTGATGCCTTCATGCCAACCAAAATGATGGGCAAAATTACTGGCAAACTTAGCACGGGAGCTAAGAATCCTGCTTGATTGGCTTTGGATGCAATTGCGCCGATGAGTGTAAATACAAAACTGATTCCTGCGGTAACCAATAGTAGGTTAGTAAAATACGCCTGTATATGTTGAATGGGAAAGCCCATGAAAAACCCGAACAACAACAAATTTATTAGGGTTAGCATTAGCATTGTTACAATGCCGTACAGCATTTTAGACCATAGAATTAGCGTGGGTGAAGCTAATTGATTGTAATAAATCCAACGCGATCGGTTGATTCCTAAGAAATTTTTGGAAACGGCTTGCAAAGTGCAAAGTATAAGAACCAACCAAAATAAACTGTTCCAGATTTTGGGAGTGATGTGCGGCTGGGTTAGAAATGACAACAGGGCCATTGCCGCGATTTGCAGTCCTGCCGCTGCAATTACAGCAGGTTTTTTTAAGTCCATAGCCCATTCGGACTTGATTAAAGTGATCAGTGTTTTGATGCCGTGAAACTTTGGCTTTGAAGCGGGGTTAGAGGAAGAGTAGTTTCGGCTGTTGTCTGACATGGATAGTTGGAAAATTCTATCGGTGCGATTGCTTTGCGAAGGTATGCAATATTTTGTGCAATGCTTACGATATTTGTGGCATCTATGTTTACCAAGATATTAATTGCTAATCGGGGTGAAATTGCCATCCGTGTAATGAGAACTTGCAGAGAAATGGGCATTCAAACCGTTGCTATTTACAGCGAAGCGGATAAAAATGCAATGCATGTTCGCTATGCAGATGAAGCGTATTGTGTGGGTGGACCGGCTAGTGCCGATAGTTATCTTCGGATGGATAAAATCATAGAATTGTGTAAACAGACTGGGGCTCAAGCGGTACATCCTGGGTATGGATTTTTAAGTGAGAATGCCAAATTTGCGAATCTTTTAAAGGATAATGGAATCGTGCTTATCGGTCCTACGGCTGCTGCCATGGAGGTGATGGGAAGTAAAATTGCATCGAAGCAAGCGGTAAAAGAATTTGGCGTGCCCTTGGTGCCTGGAATTGACGAAGCAATAAAAGATGCCGATGCGGCGTTGCAGGTGGCAAAAGAAGTAGGTTTCCCTGTTTTAGTCAAAGCCAGTGCAGGTGGTGGTGGAAAAGGAATGCGTGTTGTGGAGCGAGAAGAAGATTTTTTAAGCAGTTTAACCATGGCGCAAAACGAAGCTCGTAGTGCATTTGGTGACGATAGTGTTTTTATTGAAAAGTATGTTGGCTCTCCTAGGCATATTGAGTTTCAGATAATGGCCGATTCGTTTGGTAATGTTTGTCATTTATTTGAACGGGAGTGTAGTATACAGCGTAGACACCAGAAATTGGTGGAAGAGGCACCCAGTGCCGTATTGAGCGAATCGCTGAGGGCAAAGATGGGAGAAGCAGCGGTTAATGTAGCGAGAGCCTGCAATTACACTGGAGCAGGAACGGTTGAATTTTTGCTTGGGGATGCAGATTCTTTCTATTTTTTAGAAATGAATACCCGTTTGCAAGTGGAACATCCCGTTACAGAAATGATAACCGGAATCGATTTAGTGAAAGAGCAAATACAAGTTGCCTTTGGAATGCCGTTGTCCTTTGAACAAAAAGATCTCGCTATCAACGGCCATGCCATTGAGTTGCGAATATGTGCAGAAGATCCAGCCAATCAATTTTTGCCCAACGTGGGAACCGTAGAGACCTACAAAATTCCTCAAGGTCCTGGGGTAAGGGTAGATGATTGTATGGAAAGCGGAATGGAAATTCCAATTTATTACGATAATATGCTGGCAAAACTCGTTGTATGGGGTGAAAACAGGGAGACTGCTATTGCGAGAATGCGCAGAGCAATTGCCGAATATAAAATTACCGGAATTGAAACTACCTTGATGTTTGGGGATTTTGTTATGCAGCATCCAGCATTCTTGGAGGGTAATTTCGATACGCATTTTATTCAACACCATTTTACCGGTAAGGAATTAGAAGCCAAGACGTTGCCCGCAGATATTGCTGAAGCCTTGGCTGTGGCAGCCGTTCATTGGTACGGCGCTACGGGTAAGGGAGAATCGGTTGCCATGGAAGCTACACATTCCTCTGATTCTATAACCAATAAACCAAGCGATTGGTATTTAAGTCGACGTAATTTCAGAGATTAATTTCGCTGCTAAATGAACCACTTATCGGATTCGGTTTTAATTATAGATGATGTACATGGTTCGTTGCTAGAAGGATTGAAGCAATCGGGAATAAATGTTTTTTATCGACCCGAAATCAAACCATCGGAAGTTGAAGAGACCTGCATAGAATTGGGGATTTCTGGATTGGTGGTTCGAAGTAAATTGCGATTAACGGAAGCATTTTTTAGCAAGGTAAGCGGTACCTTGAAATGGGTAGGAAGAGCCGGTGCGGGTTTAGACAATATTGATCTAGCTGCTGCAGAAAACCATGGCATTTATTGTTTTAACTCTGGAGAGGCCAATTCGGTGGCTGTGGGAGAGCAAACGCTAGGGATGTTGCTGAGTTTGTTGCACAATTTGGGAAAGGGGAATGCGGAGGTGAGAAGTGGAGTTTGGGATAGAGAAGGCAATCGGGGTAGGGAGTTGAAAAGTATGGTGGTAGGAGTACTGGGGTATGGGAATACGGGTACGGCAGTTGCAGAAAGATTGCGAGCATTTGGGTGTCAAATTATTGCCGTTGATAAATACAAAAAAGGGTTTGCTCCGAGGTGGGATTCTGTATTGGCAAGTTGTAACAATGAATCCGGAGTAGGAGCTATTTTCGAAGGTACTTGGGAAGATCTTTTTGTCCATTCCGATGTGTTAACGTTGCATGTACCCCTAACCGAAGAAACGCGTTTTATCTTCAATAATTCAAGCACTGATAGTTTTGCTAAGCCCTTGTGGTTGTTGAATTTAAGCCGAGGAGAGGTGGTGGAAACCTCTGCGGTAGTAAACGGGTTGCAAACGGGAAAAATTTTGGGATTTGCTGCGGATGTTCTGGAAATAGAACCGCCATTTAATCAATTGGGAGCTTTTGATGAATTACTTAATTTTTCTAATGTCATTTTTTCGCCACATGTAGGGGGCTGGACCGTGGAGAGTTACCGCAAGATTTCCGAAGTGATTTTATCGAAAGTATTAGATTATTATGGGGTTAAGGACAATTAATTATTAAAATTTGTCTATTAATTGTCATGGAAATGTTCCCTGCCAAGAAACATTTCCTATTTTTTCCATCCCAAATTCTTGGTAAATCCTTGATTTTTGGGTAAAATTGCCAAATTATCGATGAACTATATCAAAGTCATCGATGAAAGAAATTTACGAAAACTAACTATGTTGAAACGAATACTATTAGGTTTAGGGGTGCTAGCGCTTAGCACAGTAGCTACGGCACAGACCAATTTTGCGGATTTCCGTGCGAAAGTGATGCAAAATGGTAAGGCAGTGAGTGGTGTCGAGGTGAAAATGATTTTGAACGACATTGAAGTTGCCACGGATACCACGGACTCAGACGGTCGTGTGGGTTGGCCTAACTTAACGCCGGGAGAGTATAAAATTGTAGCTACTAAGAATGGTCAATCGCCCATTGAAGTGAGCAAATATTTGGTAGCCGGTAACAATCAAGAATATACCATTGATTTGGCGGAAAGAATGCAGGTAATTGAATTAACCGCCAAGAGAACCCAGAAAAAACCAGTGGATTTATTGAATAACCGAGTAGGTTTCACCCAAGATGAACTTCTGAACTCTGCAGGACGTGGCGTGGGATTGTTGGAAAATACCAACTCTGCCATTTTGAGTACGCCGGCGGGTTTGTCTATTCGTGGTTCTAGACCCGATGGTAACGGATATTTCGTAGACGGTATGAGAATTATTGGTGGCGGTGCTACTCCACCAACCTTAGGAACTCAAGAATTAGCGGCAACCATTAGCGGTATTCCTGCAAACGTGGGTGACTTAACCGGGGGTGCTTTTCAATCCACAACACGCAGTGCTACCAGAAAGACAACTACGGCAATGGAGATGAACACTTCTCAATTCTTGGATGCATTTGGTATCAGTGCGATGGAAGGATTTATTTCTGGTCCGGTTTGGATTAAAAACAAGGGCAAGAAAAACGAATACGTAAAATTAGGATATGTTGCGAATGCTCAGGTAAGTTATGCTAAGGATCCTGGACCTACTAGAACTGGGGTATATGTTGTAAAAGAAGACGTTTTAAATCAAATTGAACAAGATCCTTTGGTGTTTACGCCTAACGGTTTCGTTCATAGAGCGAGTTATTTGCGTGAGGATGATTTTGAACGATTGAAAGCTCGTCCAAATTCTGCTCAATATGGCGGTAACGTTTGGGGTAAATTGGAGTTCCGCCCAAGTAGTTTGATTACTATGACCTTGTACGGTCAGTATGTATATGGTGGTGGAAGAGCTGCTACCAATTCTATCATGAACTACAAGAATTCGGCTAGATCGGATGGACATACGTATCGCGGATATTTTCAGTTTGTACAGAATTTCAAAACCGATAAAGAGAGTAGTATTAAGAATGCCTTTTACACGATTCGTGCGGAATATCAGAATACCTATTCGTTTGGTAGAGATGCCAACCATTTGGATAATATTTTTGATTATGGGTACATTGGTAAGTTTACTGCACACCCAACCGCATTCTTCCAATATGCTAACTACGATCCTCAACAAAATCCTAATAAGGAGCCTCGAATTGTTCAAGACCAAAACGGTAATTATGTACAATTAAGAAACTATTGGGAACAAGTTGGTTTTGCAGATACATTGTTGACATTTGAAGCAAGCAATTTGAATCCGATTCGTGCGCGTTACACGCAGAATATCTACGATTATTTTGCTTCCAGAGGTGCAAAGATTGCTAACTCAAACCAAGTTCAAGTAAACCAAGGTTTATTGAATGGTTTCAATCCTAACTCGGTGTATTCTTTGCATGGTACTCCAGGGGGTATTACTTCCGGTTGGTCTAAATCTATGTCTGAGCGATATAGCGTTTTTGCTCAAGGTCAGATGCAGTACAAACCCAAAACAGAAAATGGTATTGAGCGCGCGCCTCACGATTTACAAGCTGGCTTCTATTATGAGCAGCAGTTTTCTCGTGGTTATGGCTTAAGTGCTAATAATCTTTGGATTTTGATGCGTCAGTTAATGAATAGTCATATTCTCGAACTTGACATGGCTAATCCAATTTTGAGTTACGATGCCAACGGTGTATTCACCGATACTGTTCGTTACAATCGTTTGTTGAATTCTGCTTCTCAGACTTCGTTTGATAAAGCCTTCCGTGAAAAGTTGATTTCAGAGGGTAGAACGGATGTTTATGGAAATAAAATTGATGAAAGAACTTTCGTAGATATTAATTCCTATGCCCCTGGTGATTTCGACTTAAACATGTTTACAGCGGATGAGTTGTTGAACAATGGTAACAGTTATGTAAGTTATTTTGGGTACGATCACTTAGGAAATCGTTTGAATGGTAAGCCATCCATCAATGAATTCTTCGATCCTTCCAAGAGAATGATTGGTGCTTTCCAGCCAGTATATACTGCAGCTTGGGTGCAAGACCAATTCCAGTTTAAAGATTTGATTTTCCGTTTGGGCTTGCGTATGGAACGTTACGATGCTAACCAGTTGGTGTTGGATGATCCGTACAGTTTGTATCCAATCCGTACGGCTGCTGAAGTGACCTCCATCAATGGATTAGACATTTCGCACCCTGATAATATTGGCGATAATTTCAAAGTGTATGTAAACGATATTACAGCGCCAACCAAGATTTTAGGTTATAGAAATGGCGATCGTTGGTTTAATGCCGATGGTAGCGAATTGAAGAGTCCTGAAATTTTGGCTAACCAAACCAGCAACGGCAGAATTGCTCCGTATTTGGTTAATCCAAATCAGAAAGATATTGAATCATCTTCTTTGCGTGACTTTACGCCTGTAGTAAACTTATTACCTCGTATTTATTTCAGTTTTCCATTGGTTCCGCGTAAGAAGACCTTCTACGTTATTTATGATGTATTGGCTCAGAGACCAAACAGCGGTGCTTCTTTCTTAAGTATCGACGAATTGTACTATTTGAAATTCCGTCAAGGTAATACTATTTCTAATGGTGATTTGAAGCCTCGTTTGAAAACCGATTACGAAGTTGGTTTCAAACAATTGAGTGGAGTTAAGGAAGATAGAGGATTAGAATTAGCAGCCTTCTATACAGAGGTTAGAAATGACTTTGGCTTGTATCAAATCACTCAAGGTTACCCTGTAACGTACATTACGTATCGTAACATCGATTTCTCTACCATCAGTGGTTTCCGTGCAGAATACAGAATGTTTGGTATTGGTGGAAAAGGAAATATCCCAGGTCCATTTAATTTCAATGCTTCCTACATGATGCAGTTTGCCGATGGTACTGGTTCAAACATCAACTCTCAGGCTACCTTGATCGCCTCAAATCAGCCGAACTTGAGAAACGTAATTCCTTTGGGAGAATTGGATATCCGTCATAATATAAAATTGATGGTAACCTTAGCATGGTTGGGCGGAAGAGATCCAAAAACAAAGCAGAACTTATATCTTGGTCCTAAGGTTGGTAACAAAGAAATTTTCAAGAATACCAGTTTCTCTGTTATTTCAAATAGTTACTCGGGAACTCCTTATACGCCAACCACTAGACCTGTTCAAATTGGTGCGGTGGATCGTGCTCAAATTAAAGGTGTACCTTTTGGCGCACGTTTGCCATGGAATCAACAGTTTGATGTTCAAGTACGTAAGCAATTCCGTTTGAATCGTGAAAGCAAAGATCCTTTGAAGATGGCTGCTTTCTTATTGGTGTCCAACATTACAAATCGCATGAATGTGGTAGGTGTATTCCCATACACTGGTCAGCCTCAGGATGATGGATTCTTAAACTCTCCTCAAGGTCAATTGTTGGCGAAAAACCAGATTGATGCTCAGAGTTATGTGGATTTATATCGTGTATTATTAAACTCTCAAACCGGTAATTTGGGTGCTCCTCGTACCTTGCGTTTCGGTTTACAAGTATTCTTTAATTAATTAGTTAGGAAAGATAAGGTATGAAAAAAATAGGATTTGTTGCACTGTCGTTGTTGCTCGCTGGAGCTTCATTTGCCAGACCCATTGTGAATGTGGAAGGCAGGGCAAAACAAACCACTCGTCGAGGTGGAATGGCCAATACATGTGAACCTGCTTCGCAGAGTGTTGACTTGGACATAAACAACGTAAGAACGAAGTTGTTGAACGGCGGTGATATGTGGTGGGATTTGAACAACCCCAAGTATGAAATTCCTAAAATTAGCGATCCCAACGCAGTAAGAAAGCATGCATTATTTTCCGGTGCCGTTTGGATCGGTGGAAAGGATAATGGCGGAAGTTTGAAATTGGCGGCTATGACCTACCGTCAGCGTGGTAGTGATTTTTATCCAGGACCCTTGGATACCTCTACAGCCGCTACGGATCCAGTGCGTTGTAAGAATTACGACAAAATGTGGAAGGTGACTCGCGATGAGTTGGAAGATTTTGAAAGTAGTAAATATGTAAACCAAAGTAGCGGTATCCGTGATTGGCCAGCAGGTAAGAACCGTGCACAAATGACGGGTAACGAAGCTTGGTACATGGCTCCTTATAAAGAAGTTGTTGCGGATTTCTTATACAATCCTTTAGATGGTGAACACCCAGTATTGGATGATCGCAGACCCAATGAAGAGAACGGTGTAGATCGTCAGCCAGATATGTTTATTTGGTGGGTATACAACGATAGAGGTAACGTGCACAACGAAACTCAAGGTCAGCCTATCGGGGTAGAATGTCAGACTACCGCATTCGCGTTTGCTACTAACGACGAAGTGAACAACATGACCTTCTATTCTACCAAAATGATCAACCGTGGTTTTACCACCATCAAAGACTGTTATATGGGTCAGTGGGTAGATGCCGATTTAGGTAATTACGCGGATGACTATGTAGGTTGTGATGTTGGTAGAAGTTTAGGTTTCTGTTACAACGGTGATGACGATGATGAAGGTGTTTTAGGTTATGGATTGAACCCTCCAACTGTTGGGGTGGACTATTTCGAAGGTCCAACCGATTCGGCGGGTAATCAATTGGGCTTGAGTCACTTTATGTATTATAATAACGATAGCGATCCAATTCGTGGTAATCCAACAGAGGCTATTGAGTTCTATAATTTGTTGCAAGGAAAATGGCTAGGTGGCCAGACAGTAACTTGGGGTGGTACCGGTTTTGGTGGTAGCAAACCAGCTAAATATATGTTCCCTGGCGACACCGATCCAGACTATGTTGGAGATAATTGGACAGAAAAGTCATCTGGAAATAGACCTGGTGACAGACGTTTTATTCAGTCAACAGGACCGTTTACGTTGTTGCCTGGTCAAATTCAGCGTATCACTGTGGGTGTAGTTTGGGCTAGAACAACTAGCGGTGGTGCTGTTGGATCCTTAAACTTGTTAAAATTGGCATCGGACAAAGCTCAGGTGTTGTTCAACAACAACTTCAAGATTTTGGACGGACCCAATGCCCCAGAAATTGAAATTCAAGAGTTGGAAAACGAATTGGTGATGAAGTTCTTGAATGTGAATTCACCTAAAGTTGAGAACTATTCTGAAAAGTATCGTGATGCGAACAATATTGAGCGTACCTACAAGTTTGAAGGGTACATGATTTATCAGTTGAAAGATGCAACGGTTAATACCGGAGATTTAGACAATATCGATAAAGCAAGATTGTTGTTCCAGTGTGACGTGAAGAACAATCGCGGACAAGTAATCAATAAAGTATATGATCCTAAGTTGGCGGCCTTAATTCCTGTTGAAAAGGTTGATGGTGCCGACAAAGGATTACAGCATACATTTAGCATCAAGAATGATTTGTTTGCTACAGGTGCAAATACCACGTTGGTGGATTTCAAACCGGTTTATTACATGGTATTGAGTTATGCGATTTTGTCCGATGACAGTTTGCAAATTGATCCGAATCAATTCTTGGCGGGTAGAAGAAATATTAAGGTTTACAAGGCTATTCCTCATAAAACTGAACCCGAAAACAATGGTACTGAATTACAAACTTCGTATGGAAGCGGTCCTGAGTTAACACGTTTGGCTGGTAGAGGTAATGGTGGAAACGTATTGGAGTTTTCGAAAGAGACGGTGGACGAGATTTTGGCTAATAATTTTTCTAATAAACCCAAATACGTTGCCGGTATGGGCCCTGTTAAAATCAAGGTAGTTGATCCTTTGAAAATTCCGAATGCTAAGTTTGAATTTGTATTCCAAGAATTAAAGGCTTCATTAAACAGTGGGTTGAAGGATTCGATGACCAAGAATACACGTTGGTTTATGGTGAATAAGGCTACCAATGATACCATTTTCGCAGATACTACTATCGGCGTTAAGTTTGAATCTGTACAAGGTAGAAAGAGCACAAACAATACTACCAATCAAACATTAGCGGATTGGGGTTTCTCAGTTGAAGTGGAACAAGTAAGCAATCCTGCTGAAAATGCTCTTGGAGATCCAAGTAATAGTTTAATTGGTTGGTCTGTTGAGTGGGAAGATAACGGAAAGCAATGGTTAACTGCCGTTGCCGATAACGATGGAGCAGCTACGCCTACAAATCCTGCGCCTTGGCAGAACTGGATTCGTTCAGGTCAGTCAGGGAAAGGTGATTTAGGTACAGCAGGTTTCGATCCTGTAATTCACGATTTTTTCTCTGCTACGTTTGAGAGTTTGGATCCTAACCAAGCGTATGAAAAGATTTGGAACGGTAGAATTGCTCCTTATGGTTTAGTTGGTAGAGAAAAAGAAACTGCGAACGGTAGAAACACCTTTGGGTTTGCATGGTCTGGAAATTCTGCACCTACACAGAATCCTTTGGCTGAGGTAGCGAGCATTGAGTTTGTGATCACCCCTGATAAGACGAAGTGGACACGCGCTGCGGTATTGGAGATGGGAGATGATGTAGTTTCCAATTCCACTGAGGGTCAAATGAAAGAGTTTAATTTACGTTGGGCACCATCAAAAGACATCAATGGAAATTCAGAGTCTAGTAGTACCGGATTGTCTTGGTTCCCTGGTTATGCTATTAATATGGAAACCGGTGAGCGTTTGGCAATTGCTTTCGGTGAAGACAGTTATTTGCCTGGTGAGAATGGAAGGGATATGCTATGGAATCCAACAAGCAGAGTTTTTAATGACAATGGTAATTACCCAGCTATTGGTGGTAAACACTTCATTTACATCTTCGGGACCGGATTAAGTGGTATTTCTCGTAACATTCAAGGAGCTCGTTATCAAGGAAGTGACGATGCAGCAATGGCTCGTTTTGTAAATGCTTTGAAGGCAAAAGGACCAGGTCAAGATGTTAACAGTGCAACTGAAAAGACGCGTTTATTGTCTCAAATCATGTACGTGATGCCTGCATATTTGGCGCCCGGGTATACAATGAATGATGGTGTTCCGCCAACTTGGGTTAAGTTTAAAATTAACGTTAAAAAGGCGTATACCACCTTTGACGCAGGAAATGCTATTAACAACAATCGTCCAATGTACGAATTTGATGCGGCTAGCATTGCTCCTAAAATTTCCAACGAAATTGGCAGGAAGAATTTGGATTTGGTTAATGTTGTTCCTAATCCATACAGAGGGTATAGCGAATACGAAAACTCACCCATTGATTCTCGTGTGAAGATTACTAATCTTCCTCCTACCTGTACCATTACAATTTTTGATATTGCGGGTAATTTGATTCGTAAGATTAAGAAAGCCGATGAGAATACATTTGTTGAATGGGATTTAAAGAATGGTTATAATGTACCAATCGCGAGCGGATTGTATTTGATTCACGTAAAAGCAGATGGTTTAGGAGAGAAAATTGTTCGATTCTATGGTATTATGCATGCCATCGATTTAGATTCTTATTAATCAATAATTATTAAACAGTACAATGATTGCAAACAGAAAGAATATTGTAGGATTAGGCTTAGCGATTGCTGCCGCTTGGGTAGGGGAATTGCATGCGGGCAACCCCGAAAGACAAGGTCAGGCAGGTGCAGCTCAATTAACAATTAATAGCTGGGGTCGCAGTAGCGGCTTAGGATATGGATATGGTGGGATGGTACGAGGCACAGAAGCTATGTATTTAAATGTAGCGGGTTTGTCGCGTTTGGATAATGCAACGGAATTGAGTTTTTATCGCACCGATTGGTTGCGCGGTTCGGGTATTGGTATCAATACCTTGGGCTTTGCACAAAAGTTAAATGGTGGTGAAGGTGGAACATTGGGAATCAGTGTAATGCAATTTGGTATTAAGCCAATTGATCAAACCACCGAGCAGAATCCTTATGGAGGTATCGGCCCTTATCGTGTAAATATGACGAATATAGCGGTGGCTTATTCGAAGACATTTTCAAACGCTATTTCCGCGGGTATTGTGTTGCGATCAGTAGCTGAAGGTATTCCAGATGCACAAGCAAACGGAGTTACCTTTGATGCGGGTGTGCAGTACATGACCACGTTGAAGCCTGGAAATAAAGGTAAGAAGAAGGACGATTTCAAGTTTGGTATTTCCATGAAGAACATTGGTCCAGACATGAAGCACGAAGGCGACGGATTGAGTTATAAGGCGATCCTGGATAACGGAAGTTTTTCTAAGACTATGCAAGTAAAAGTAGAAAGCATTAAGATGCCTTCTTTCTTGAATATTGCGGCATCTTACGATATGAAGTTAGACAAAGATCCAGAGCAATACGATAATAAGTTAACGGCAGCCTTTGCATTTACGAACTTTGCCTTCAGTGCCAATCAGACAACCGTGGGTTTGGAATACACTTACAAAAACATGCTTAGTTTGCGTGGTGGATTTGTTTACCAAGAAGGGGTATTGGATCCAGATAATAGAACTTCTGCCTTTACGGGTTTACAAGGTGGATTGAGTTATTTATGGACCGGTGAGGATAAAACTCAAATTTCATTAGACTATAGCTATAGAGCTACCAATCCCTTTAACGGCGTTCATACCTTGGGTGTGCGCATGGGATTCGGCGAATAAATTAATTTTTTTTGTATATTTGTAAATATGCATCAGTTGCGGCTGATGCATATTTTTTTAATCAATTTTAAGCGTATTAAACCATGAGTGATATTCAGTATTTATCCAAAGAAGGATTTGAACAACTAAAACAAGAACTACACCTGCTGAAGACAGAGGAAAGGCAGCGTATAACCAATGCGATTGCAGAAGCAAGAGATAAAGGGGATTTAAGTGAGAATGCGGAGTACGATGCAGCGAAAGAAGCTCAAGGTCATTTGGAAGCAAAAATCAGTCAATTAGAGAATTTAGTTGCTATTTCTCGCGTTTTAGATAATTCAATGATTGATACTTCCAAAGTGAGTATCATGTGTAAGGTGAAGGTAAAGAATCACAATGTTGGGAAAGAGGCCGAATACCGTTTGGTTTCTGAACGTGAGGCCAACTTGAAAGAGAATAAGATTTCTGTGAAAAGCGCCATTGCACAAGGTTTAATGGGCAAAACAGTTGGTGAAACAGTGGAAATTCAAGTTCCTGCTGGAATAGTGAAATTGGAGATTTTAGCCATTAGTATTTAATCTTTTTATCCATGCCAACCTTGTTTTCTCGGATTGTTGCTGGTGAAATCCCTTGCCATAAAATTGTAGAAGACGAAAAACATTTGGCTTTCTTGGATATCATGCCGTTAGTGCATGGTCACGTTTTAGTGATTCCCAAAAGGGAGGTGGATTATATTTTTGATTTGGAACCCCAAGAACTTGCCGATTTATGGGTTTTCGCACAACGGGTGGCTTTAGGTATGAAGTCGGTACTGTCATGTAAGCGAATTGGAAGTGCGGTTATCGGTTTGGAAGTGCCGCATGCACATATACATTTAGTACCCTTGCAAACGGTTGGAGATATCAACTTTGAAAAGCCGAAATTGTCGCCAACCCACGATGAATTGACAACCATGGCGGAGAAGATTTCGGCCGCTTTTCGGTAATTCATAATTATTGTAGGTACAAGCAAACTTGCTTCCCTATATTTGTTCTGAATGAAGCCAGAACTTTTTCATCTTGGTAGTCTAACGGTGTACGGATATGGTTTCTGTATTCTTTTAGGTGTTGTAGCTGCATATTTGCATTTTTATTTTAATCGAAAACGTATCGGAATTACCGAAGATCAAATTTCTACGTTAATTCTTGTTTGTGGTATCTCGGTTTTTGTTGGAGGTAAATTATTTTTTATTCTTGAAGATCCAGTGTTATATATCTCGGAGCCCGAAAAATGGATATCGAACTTAGGCGATGGATTTGTTTTTTATGGCTCTTTTTTAGTAACAATATTGGCCTTGTATTGGTGGTTTAAACGAAATGGATTTGTGTTTTGGCGGTTAATGGACGAAGTGGGCATCGCTGGTGCATTTGTGCATGGATTTGGTAAAATCGGGTGTTTGTTGGCCGGTTGCTGTTACGGTTTAGTATGCGAAAAGGAAATCGGCATAGTTTTTACCGATTCTATGAGTAGAGCTCGACCCTTAAATACACCCTTATATCCAACTCAGATTTGGGATGCAATGGTAATTTTCGGGGCGATATTGTTTATGTATATCTGGAGAAAATACAAACAATACGATGGGCAGGTGTTTATGATATATTCGATTGTGTACGGTGTGGGTAGAATTATTACCGAAGAGTATAGAGGAGATGAGGCTAGAGGCTTTTTGTTTGATGGGCTGTTAACCCACAGTCAATTGATTGGAATTGTGGTGGTTTTATTCTCATTGTTTTTCCATTTTAAATCATTACAGAATAAAAAGAATTTAGGCGCAGTAGAAGCTGGTGATAATCAAGTTAAATAGGTATGGAATGGCATGAAACTGATTTCTTGTGTTTGTATACTATGGTAATTCGGAATTGTTTATTTGAAATTTAGACGCAGGTGAAGTTTGTAGATGTTGTTGGTCAAAAAATAGTTAAAAATCGCTTAGTCCAGGGCGTTTCCGCCGGAAGAATACCGCATGCGCAATTGTTTTTAGGGGCAGAAGGCAGCGGTGCATTGCCACTGGCATTGGCTTATGCTCAATATTTATTGTGCGAGAATAGGACAAATTTAGATAGCTGTGGAGAATGCGGAAATTGTAAAAAATCGCAGCAATGGAGTCATCCGGATGTTCATTTTTCATTCCCCTTTCCAGGAAAAAAAGGAGAGAGAGAAATAGCAAGCGATGTTTATGCGCAATGGAGACAAGCCTTAACTAATTCGGCCTATGTATCGTATGCGTCTTGGATGAAATCCTTGGATGCAGAGAATAAGCAAGGGAATATTCCGATTTTGGAATGTAGAGCGATTATTCGGAGTTTGAGTTTGAAGGCTTTCTCGGGGGGGTATAAGATTCTATTGATGTGGCTTCCGGAATATTTAGGAAAAGAGGGTAATGTTTTGCTGAAATTAATTGAAGAACCTCCTGAAAAAACCATATTTTTATTGGTAGCAGAAGATTCGGATTCTGTATTGAATACCATTATTTCTAGAACGCAGTTGGTGAGAATTCCACCGGTTGAGGAGGAAGACATGGTGACGGCTTTGATTGAGAAGGAGGGCTTGGATGTAGAAAATGCGAGAAAATTAGCGGTGGTAAGCGCGGGGAATTATTGCACGGCCTTGGAACTGATTAAAGAATCGGAAAATCCCTTTCTTGAACCGTGGAAAACCTTACTAACATTTGCTTTTAATGGTAGAATGGAAAAGTCCATTGTTTGGGCTGAAGAAATGTCAACGTCGGGTAGAGAGGGTTTGAAATCATTTTTTCTTTATGGTTTGCAATTACTGCGTTATTCAATGCTACAACCCTATGGAGTGGGAGGTTCGGCATGGAATGCGCAAGAAGCGGATTTAGTGAAACGATTATCGGGCCTACAAATGGGCACTGATAGAATTCAAGGCATGGTATCGGCCATTGAAAATTGCATGTATGAGATTGAGCGAAACGGTAATTTAAAGATGATATTGGTAGACGTTTCCTATCAAGTTTCGAAATGGATAAAAAAATCATAGTTCGGGCAACCTTCGGATGAAAAAAATCATCTTGAGGTAGAATTCGAGCATGTATTTCAACGATGATAAACCAGCAGGAGGACAAAGACTATCAACTGTTAAGGGACAGTTTAGGGGGCGATGCGCTGGCGCAAAAGAATTTTTTTACTCGATTTTCCAAAACCGTTTATGCAGTTTGTCTGCGATATATGTCCAATGAAGACGATGCCAAGGATATGCTGCAAGAATGTTTAATTAAAGTATTTCAAAAAGGCGGAGAATTCCGATTTGAGGGTTCATTGGAAGGATGGATTCGCCGGATATCCGTAAATACCTGTTTGGATCATATTAAAAAGAGACGGTTAACATTTTCAGAAGACATCACCAATTTAGAGATCCCGGAAGATAAAGCTTGGGGGTCTAGCACATTGGAATACAATGATTTAATCAAGTTGCTCTACCAACTGCCAGTTGGGTATCGTTTGGTTTTTAATTTATATGCAATGGAAGGATTTACCCATGCAGAAATTGCCGATATGTTACAGATTTCGGAAAATACCAGTAAGTCTCAGTTGTTCAAAGCTAGGCAGTGGCTTAAATCTAAAATTAATAGAAATTGAATATAGAAAAGGATTCCATAGATCAATTGTTCCGCGATAACCTGCAAAGTGCTTCGCCGGAAGTTCCTGTGGATGTCATGGAAAAAGTACTGAATCAATGGCAGCAGATGTCTTCCGCGTCAGCAGCAACCGGCGCCACTTCTGCGTCTATGAAGGTGTCTCAAAGCGCCAACGGTTGGAAGTTGGTTTCAACGATTCAGAATTTGGCAGCAGTACCCAAAGTATTTTTAGGGATTGGAGCGATTGGTTTGGTGACCGGATTGGTAGCGGTTTTGATTTCTGTAACGGATACAAATTCTGTTGCGAGAACGAGTCAACCGGCCCAAGAATCTGTTCTTTCCCACAATTCCCCAATCAATAACTCGGATCCAGAGCGAGTGGCTTTTACGGAGACTGCAGAAGAGGCTATGTTGAATAGTGGGGTTGTTTCTCCTAATCGTATGGGTGAGGGTGTTAAAGCATCTTCGAATAATCCATCGGGAGTAAATAAAAACGAAACACCGGTTATAGTTAAAACGGACGACAATGGATTGAAATCTTCAGCCAGCATATCTTCATCCGCATCAAATACACCAAAAGTGGCGGCAGATCAAGGTGCGATCAATAAGAAAAAAGAGGGATTGGATGCGAAGAACAATGTCGCAGAATTGAGCGTAACGCAGCTAGAAGATGGTTGGGTTCAGGTATTCATTGATCAGCCGGCAACGGACAAAATCCTATTAGATTGGGGAGATGGAAAACTAGAAACCATCAAGGCGGCGAAGTTATATCGACACCGATATTTGCCTTGGACCAAAAAGCGATTTACTCTCCAATTGGTGGAGTATAAAGATGCTGATATGAAAGTAAAATCGGTTATCGCTCAAGGGGTAGCTGTTGTTTCGCCCGAACAACAAGAGGAAATAATTCCCGAAATTATCACTCCGAACGGGGATGGATACAACGATGAATTCTATGTAAAAATTCCATCGCCTGAGTATTTCGAACTGCTCGTTTTTGATAAAAATAATTCGGTAGTTTTCCGAAGTAATTCCTTGGAAGATCACTGGACCGCTTTGACGAAAAATCAGCAAGTTATGGAAGGTGAATACCGAATATTATTGACGTTAAAGTATAGTGGTGAGACGTCGCACCGATTTATTAGAAAACGATTAATTGTACAACAGTAAGACAACCCAAAGATATGATAGCTCGTCTGATAAGCACATTTTGGCAAGATGAGGATGTTAAATACTTGTTTAAATCCTCTAAATCCAATAAATTTGACCAATTACAACTTCGAACAAAACCGATGATGACCGATATAAAATCTTTTGTTAAAAAAATTGTCCTAGCGGGAGTGGCTTTTTTTGGCCTAAATACTGCTGCTCAGGCGCAATGTGTTATTAATTACGACGGTAATCCTTGCGTAGGAACACCTATCCGCTTCACGGGTTCCACTACAGGAACCACCCACGATTGGAATTTCAATAATGAAAACACCCAAAGTGGAATTCGGAATGTGAACTATGCATTTAAAACATCAGGTAATAAAACGATTACCTATGTGACCACCGTCAATGGAACAAAATGTACAGCTACCTTGAATTTGGTGGTGTATGAAAGTCCAACCATTAAATTAAAGTTAAAGAACTTGTACGAGCAGTGTTTTGAAAAAAACTTGTTCTGTTTTGACGATAGTTCGTTTAACAAGAATGGTAAGAAAATTCAAAACATCAAGTATTTGGTGGGTGATGGTCAGTTTTTTGAATATCCAAAGCCTACCTTGCCACAGACCTTTTGCTTTAGTGTAAAAGATGAGCGCGGTGGTTTGTTTGATTTGTTTATAGAAGTGGAAGATGAGAATGGATGCGTTACCTCGGATACCATTAAAGGTGCAGTAAAAGTTCGTGAAAAGATTGGTGCCAGATTTACATCGGATAAGAAAACAGGTTGCGATTCGGTTTTGGCAACTATGCGTAATATTTCGAGAATTGATCGCAGCCAGGTGAAATGTATGATTTGGAGATGGGGTGATGGCGTGACAGAGAAATTCTGTCCTCCAACTGCTGATCAGTGGGCTGGTCCAGGTGGAAATGGGATTAAGCGTTGGTTTAAAGGTCAGGGTACTTATAATTCTACGTTGTTTGTAGAAACGGCAGACGGTTGTATCGATTCGTTTACGGTATCTGCTTCTGCAACGGTTGTAAAGACAAAAGCCAAAATTATAGCAAGTAAAGATTCTACGTGTATCTCGGATCCAAAGATCGACTTTACCGTAGATGAAATTCCTCAAGGTGCCACGGGTTTGTTGTGGACGTTTGGAGATCCTAACTCAGGGCCTCAAAATACGAACAACAGAAGTTGGGCAGTTACACACAATTTTACCGGTCTTGGTCCATTTTTGATTTCCTTGAAATACGGTCATCCTATTTGCGGAGTTCAAACGGTATTGGATACAATTTTAATTATTGGTCCATCGTCTGTAATAGAAGTAACTAACCAGCGAATTGCTGAACACGAGGTATTCCAGTGTCCAAAAGATGTAATGGATACGGTTCACTTTAATAAGAACTTCTCCACGTTCTATCACAACGATAGAAATTATACGGATGATGATTCTACTTTTTATAAGTGGAATGGTACATTGGGACACAACTTTACGGCGAACAACCAGACGTTTATTAAAGTAAAGAAGGATAAAACTAACGCTCCGCTTACTCCTGGAGTTCACGGGGATCCTTTGGTGCGTCAGCGCGTTTGTGCCGTTCGTGTTTGGGATTTCGGAGATAGCTATGCTCCTAAATGTACAACGGACATAACCCGAAATAAGAATAGGTATGTGAATTGCCAGTACTCTAACGACTCACTGCCGGTTCACTATTACAAGTCATGGGATTTGATCATGTTGTCTGATTTTAAAAATCAGCCTATGGAAGATGCGTTATGGTTTGATAGTATTGGATTGTGCAAGCGTATTGAAGTTTGGCCATCGGATTCGTTTGCCATCATTCAGGATTCGATTTTATTTATTCCTCGCGATCAGGCGGATTCTTCTTTGGCTAATGATCCTAAATATGCGAATGCAATAAAGAAGTACCAGCAGTATAAATGGTTAAAAGGTCCAGGTGAGCGGTATGTGGAAGATTCCGTTACAATTTACTTGGGTCCCAATGATACGGTTTACGTAAACAAGACCATGTATGTAGGTAGCAAGACGTCTAAGGTGAAATTGAAGGATAAGGATTTGTTGCGTATTTTAAGTAAGACAGATTCAGCGTTATACGAATTCTCTGAATATACGAAACGGGATACTTTACCCCTGCCGTTATTGAATATTCGTTTGAAGAAAGGCGAGAAGCCCAAGATTATCAAAATATACCATGATCCAACCAATGGCGGTAGATGGACAGGTAAAACCAAGAACTTCGATTATATTGTAAACTACAAGCGTTTCCGTGAATTGTATTATGCTAGAATTCCTCAGTGTAATCAGGTGAAATTAAAGCATGTTGATACATGCCACGTATTGAAGTGCGAAAGTGAAGCTACCAAATCGATTGCCATGTTGCATGCAAATGCAGGTGGTGTAGGTTCTGGTTTATTAAAAGATGCGATTGAGTGTTTGGGTGCTAAGAACCCGCAATACGGTATTACTTTTATATTGAGTGATTTGAAACCGGGTTGTACCTTCTCTCAGGTGGAGATTAACTTCGACTCAGCATGTAATCCTAATGGATTTGTTCCTTTGAGTGGTTTATTGCCTGGTCCTCGTCCTCCGCGTCCTATCCCATATTTGGGATATGGGTTGGAAGGAAACCCACCAAGCCGATATTCGAAGCAATACAGTGCTGCGGAAGTTTGTGATCCAAGTGGATGCATCACGGTTGGTATTATCGTAGGAAATGGTGTTCGTAAGCCTGGTACTTTCACACCTCCAACCAAGGATAGACCTATGTGTTCTGATACACAGTGGTACAGAAAGTTTGCTTGTTTCCCATTGATTGATCCTGCCTTTGAAGTTGTTACTCCGAAGTTTAAGGCTCCAATTCGTAAGATTTGTAAAGGGGACGATGTTGTTGTTAGAATCTTAGAATCAAATAAGACTCGTACCGAAGATTTAAAATCGTTGCGTTGGACATTTGAAACAGGTAACGCGGGTCCAGACTATGCAAAACAATGGAGAAGATTTATACAGGAAGATTATTTCCGTTATCAAGCTTTGCCTAAGGGATCTGCTTACGGAAAAGCGCCAATTGGGGCAAAGCCTATAGTTGGAAAAGATACTTTATATAACTATATCATTCAAAACCGCGGCGGTGATGATCCATACCAGATGGCTTGTTCTAATGTGTGGAATGATGGTTTAACGAAGATATACGATGGTCCTGATACCTTAATTACTGCAAAGATTTGGGGTTGGAAAATAGCTGCGGATGCGTCAGCAGCGTGGGATATCATTAAAGATCGATTGGATAAGGCGGGATTTGATCCTTTCGCTATCAGCCCCACCCAATTAGCGGCGATGATTTGGAATCGTGTTGGTAAAATCGGTCAGCCTGCTACTGGAGCCTATGGTTGTATTGATACCGCCGGTTTTGGTAAGTTTATCCGTTACTATTATGTGCCCGATACCAGCAAGATGAAAATCGTTCATCCTCGCGATACCAACATCAATCCGTTGGATAAGAATATCGTGAAAGGTTTTAATAACGACAATCCATTCAGTTCGTACAAATTCAATCCTATCTGGGATGGTTACCATATCATCAGTTTGGCGATGACTTCGTCTAACGGTAAGTGTGATGACATCGCAGCATTCCCAATAATCGTTGGATTTGCCATGGAATTGGAATTGAACGACTCTATAGTTTGTCAAGATGAAGCTAATACGTTAAGCGTATTGCCTAAGTATAAGATGTTCCACCCAGATCCTATAAACTTTGGTACTTGGGACTTTACAGACTACTGGCGTAATCCAGATCGTTTAAAGGATGCTGGAAGACCTAACCGTGAACCATTTACCAAGTGGGATTGGAACAAAGCGGATGATAATTCCTCTGATCCGAAGACCATTTTTGGTGGATCTCCATACGGTGGTACAGGTGTTGGTACTGTTATAAATCCTTACGTTCAGTTGGGTGGCGGCGGTCCAATGGCCAAGTATTACAAGAATGATTCGGGTGTTTATGTATTCAGAAATATCGCTGGTGATAGTACTGGTTGTGTAGATACCGTAGAAAAGCGTTTGTTCATTACTCGTTTGGATGTGAAGTTTGATTTGAACATCAGTACCCCTAGTTGTAATTCTATTATCGAATTCTATGATTCAACCATATTGCATGATCCATGTCGTTGGGCGATGAAGAATTGTAATGGACCTACTCCAATGATGTGTGACTATGTTCGCGAGTGGTTTATTGATTGGGGTGATGGTCGAACCAACTTATTCAAGCGTGCTAAATCTAATGAAACAGGTTTACCTGATCGTATAGCGCACAAGTATACTCGAAACGGTTGGTTCCAAGTTACCTATATTGTTAAAACAGACCAAGGTTGTGGTGATACCTTCAAGCGTTGGATTAAGATTCCAGGTCCTCGTCCTCGATTTGAGTTCACAACCATCTTTGGTGATTCAGCTACCATTTGCGAAGGCGATAGCATTCAGTTTAGTAACTTAACCGATAGTGCTACTTCTGGTGCCGATTGGATTTGGTACTATGGTGACAAAGGAATCGATAACAGAAAAGACGGTAAATTGTGGCATAAATACAATACTCCTGGTTTGTACTATGTATTCTTAGAGCAATACGATAGTTTGATTATTCCTCCTAATGTTAAGAAGTACTGTAATGCGATTTTCCCTGATACCCCCACTCAAGGTGCTTTCCGAGTGCGTGTAATTAAGCGGGATACGGTGCGTGGTTCAATATTGAAACCGGCAATTTGTGTAGGCGATAGTAACACCTTCATTGATTTCTCGGATACTGCTTTAAAGACATACGGTTGGAGATTCTTTAATATGAGTACTGGTGAATTGGATACGGTGGTAACGGCTAATAAGACTATCAGTTGGAAGTTTAATAAGCCGGGAACGTATCGAGTGACGCATTTGGGTTATCATGATCCAAATCGACCAAGACCGTGGTGTCCTACAGTAATGCCAGATCTATTCTTCCTTGTAGATAGTGTGGTGGCGAACTTCTCTATAGATTCCTCGAATACGCCAGACTTTAAGTTCACACGGGAAGATATCAACGGTGTTACCTTCCGATGGGGTTATTATCACCAGAGTAATATTAAGTTAACTGGTGAGCCATTTGTTGTTGACTTCGATAAGAGTGATAAAGTAGTAAGTGTAAGCTACACAGGAACGGATACATTCTGGATTTGTTTCGAAGCTACCAATGCTACCGGTTGTAAGGATACCATTTGTAAGAGCGTATCGGTGAACCAGTTCATTACCTTGGCGAACGTGTTTACTCCTGGAGATGACAAGAAGAATGATGTGTTCCGCGTTCCAATCGCTGGATATGACGTATTTGAATTGCGTATCTTCAACCGTTTCGGTGAGAGAGTGTTCACAACAGAAGATCCTAAGAAGTTCTGGAATGGTCAGGTAAATAATGACGGTCCAGAAGTTCCGAGCGGTACGTATTTCTACCAATTGACTTATCGATTCAAGGGTAAGACGAAGGTTGAAAAAGTGGATGGAACGGTGAACGTGATTAGACCTCAATAATTGATTATTGAATATTGGAAAAGGGCTGCCAGCGATGGTGGCCCTTTTTGTTTGTGCCTTCTAGTGATGGTAGGTGGCTCTTTTTGTTTAGGCCTTCTAGTGATGGTAGGTGGCCCTTTTTGTTTAAGCCTTCCAGAGATGGAGGCCCTATTTGTAGAAGCTGTTTAGTTATACGTTGCGTAGTCGTTCTACGTAAAGTCCTAGGTCTAATCCTAAATTCTGAATCAGAAGCAGTTGACATTGTCGTCTTAAACCGGGATATTCAATTTAGGAATCATTAATTAAGTAACTTTGCGCCAGGTGAATATGAGTAACTCGGATATTATTGTAGCTCGCGCTACTGCAGTTGGATCGGCCGCCTTGGGTGTGGTTCGTTTGAGCGGTGCTGGAAGTTGGGCGCTGATAATGGGGTTGTTGGATAGAACGATAACCAAGCCAATGAGTCACCGATTATATTATCGGAATGTGCTGATGGATGGTAAAGTATTGGATGAAGCGGTGATTGCGTTGTTTGCTGAGGGCAAGAGTTTTACCGGTGAGGAATCGGTAGAATTGACGGTGCATGGAAGCGAGTATATTTTGATGCAGTTGCAGCGATTGTTGGTTCGCTCCGGGGCGCGATTGGCAGAACCCGGGGAGTTTACGCAACGTGCATTTTTAAATGGTAGAATGGATTTAGCGCAGGCGGAGGCGGTAGCCGATTTAATTGCAGCCGAACATTCGGCGGCCCATACGGTGGCGTTGAATCAGTTGAAGGGTGGATACAGTCAAGAAATTTTGGGTTTGCGTGAGGCATTGTTACATTATGTGAGTTTGATGGAGTTGGAATTGGATTTTGGTGAGGAGGATGTGGAGTTTGCCAACCGAGAGGAACTGCGCGCCTTGGTAATAGACTTATTGAGTAGAACACGGAGGTTGTACGACAGCTTTTATTATGGTAACGCCTTGAAACAAGGGTTTCAATTGGTGTTGGCTGGAAGACCCAATGCCGGGAAAAGTACCTTGTTTAATGCGTTGTTGAATGAGGATAGGGCGATAGTGAGCGACATCGCGGGTACAACGCGGGATAGTATCGAAGACCGCTTACTGGTGGATGGTATCTCGGTTCGTTTGGTGGACACCGCCGGAATACGAGAAGCTACGGATACTATTGAACGGCTGGGTATTGCGCGAACCATGGATCGAGTTAGCAAAAGTGGAGCTACCTTGTATGTGTTTGACGCAAGTACTATTACTCCGGAAGATTGGTTGCGTGATGTTTCTGATTTGCGCAGCAGGACGGATCAGGTGTGGTCGGTAGGGAATAAATTAGACTTGTTGGATACCTCTACAACCGGTCTATGGGAGGATTATGGCTTCAGGAACGATTTGGGCTCAATACATTGGATTTCGGCCGTTGATGGTATCAATACCCAGGAAAAGACGTTATCGTTGATTAAAGAGCTGTTTTTGGCTCGTTTTGGGGAAGTTGGCGATCAGACAACGGTAACAAATTTACGTCATGCCGATGCGTTACATCGTTGTATAGAGGATTTAGAGTTGGTTTTGGGTGGTTTGGATACGGGTTTAAGCGGGGATTTAATGGCGTTTCACATCCGCGGAGCAATCCAGGCATTAGGATCCATTACCGGCATCATCGATGTAGAAGAAATCTTGGGTTCCATCTTCTCCCGTTTCTGTATCGGCAAATAAACGCCGAAAATCAACCTTGGTTTAAAAAGTTGTATCGCTAAGGAGCGAGTAAATCTGGATGAATTTGATTACGAAGAAATTGAAATGGATTTAGCTTCATTCAAGCGTCACCACAAAACGTTACTCAAAATTTGAGAGCAAGTACAGGAGCACATGGCAGTATATGGTATTGATACGGAAGCGCATCTGGGGCACTATTATTTCAAATCTCTTATCGGGATGCTGAATGAGGTTCTTGAAAACGCAGAAGAAGAAAAAGACGAAGATGATATCGATGCAGATATCACCGTTACCTACGAATACGATAATGATTCCTTGGAATTACTAGAATATCTCGAAAATTCCGATTTTTTCAGCTGATTTTACCACAAGATTCCCATGGAATTCTGAAAGTTCCGTGGGAATTACTGTCGGATTCACGGAATTTTACTAGTTTCCATTTAGTCCTTTCCAATGTAATTCGTCTTTTATTTCGATATGTTCCATTAAGTCTTTTATTGCTTCATCTATTTGTAGCAATTTATCATCATGTTGTTGAATCTTTTCAAATTGATTTTGATGAGAAAACCAATGGAGAAGTTTAACTCTATGATAAGTTCCGTCTTCTGTTGTAAAAACTTTTTTTACTCTGCTATCAATAGGTTTACTTGATGGATATTTCATTGCAGTGTAAAGTTCTAAAAATCTTCTCATGGCATTAGGTAAAAGTACTGTATGAGTAAATGTAGATTTATCTGCCAGGTTATTGTAGTCATTCAAAATATTAAAAAGTGAAACATATTCTGAATTGTATTTTCGAAAAGATTCCGGCAAGTGTTCTAAATTAGATTCACCAGAATCCTTTCGTTTTATATAATAAAAATCTGCTTTTGCTTTTCCCTGGTTTTTGAATAGTTCTTCACTATCTATAAGCATAGAGAAAAACTCAAAATTGTGTGTTGAAATAAATAACTGGGTATAGTCTTCTTTTTTGAAAAAGTCCTTCATTAAAGACCTTACTTGGAAAATATGATTACTGTCTAGACTGGAAATTGGGTCATCTATGAAAATTATTGTGTTTGGAAGTTTAGGAGGGTCGTCATTCCTTAATGATTTCAATTCTGTCAAGAAGTATGCAAACGCAATAGCCGACTTTTCTCCTTCACTTAAATGTTCCGCAGGATGCCCTGACCTTTCAAGTCTGAATTTTTCGTCTCTAATCTCAATTTTTATATCATCTCTGTGAATCAATATTTCTAAAATATCATTAAGCTCACCTTGTCCTTTTGCTGTGCTGCTTAATTGCTCATTAAAACTCTTAATCAAAGGAATATTTACATCGATTTTAGCTTCTATCTTTTCAATAGTCTGTATTGCACAATCCTTATTGGATTCCTTTTTATTGTAGTCTTCTTCCTTAAGATATTCTGCAACGTAGTGCTTTAGTATTTTTTTTACTGCAGCACTTTTTCTTTCTCCAAATTCGCCAAGCCATTTATTATGCTTTTTGATTTCTACTATTATTGATTCAAGTTGACTTTCTAAACTGACAAGCTCAATTTTCGTTGATTCAATTGAAGTGAAAATACTTGAACCTTTAGATTTTAAATCTGTTTCAAGAATTGACAGTTTCTCATAATAAATGCCTTTTTGCGTTTCATATGCATTTATCGCTAACTCATATTGAGATTGAAACGGTTCTGCAATGTCTTTTTTATTAGGAAACTTTACTTCGATAATTTTTCTTTCAGCATCAATAAGTTTAATCGCTTCTTTGATTGCATCCTGAATTTCTTCTAATTTTTTTGAGTAAAAAGAATTAAGGTCTTCAATTGGATTTTCTGGAAGTTGTTTTGTGCAGAATTTGCACTCTGCTGAATCCTTATGAAGCGGAATTCCTTTTTGAACCCAATCAAATAAAACAGTGTCTTCTTCAAGAGTTGGAAATGATATGGCTTTTGGGGCACTATCTTCTAGGATGGATTTTACTATCTGTGAAATCCTTACTAAACTTTCTTGTATTATTAAATTTTCATTTAGTGAGTCAAACTTATTTTCCGCTAGTGCTTCTTTTTTTGTTGAATCTCGTTCCATAGGATTCAAAATAAAACCATCAAGATTGGCTTTTACTTCATCAACAATTTTTTTGAAATGCCCTTTATCAAACGTTGTAGGGTCAAATATCCCTGGTAAATAATTATCTCTAACATCTTTCGCTTTTCGTGAAAAATGTCCATTTGTTTTATTATAGTTATCGAAAATTTCAATGATTGGTTTGTATTTGTTTTCACGTAATAAAACTAAGCGTTCATTGATTGTTTCTAGCTTTTTGATTTTCTCTTTTAAATCACCTGCTGTATCGCCTAAGTAAAAAGAAATCGGACTAAAACCCGACTTAGGTTCATCCCAAGTAAAAATGCGTTTAATGTATTCGCTATTGAAAACCTTTACTGAAAAGGGGAAAGTATTTAGAGTGTCCTGATTAAAGGTTTTGGTCGTTCCGTCATTTACGGTTATTTCGATTTCAGCTCCACTAAAACATCTGTTTTTATCCTTGAATTCTAATACTTGAAAAAGTTTAGATAGCGTTGTTTTGCCTGAATAATTCCAACCATAAACCAAGTTCTTTGTCTTGAAGTCGTCTATTGCACCCCAAGTGTAATTTTGGTAGATACCAAACCGCCTTAGTTTATTGATTTTTGTAATCATACTGTTTCAGTTTCCTTCACCTCAAACGCTTGATGCAGCAAAGCTTTGAGCAGCTGCTCTGTGGCTTGTTGGTTGGCGATGATTTGTTCTTTTAATTGTTTGGTTTTGGCCAATTGCATTTCAACTTCTTCTACTATGCGTTTTTGCTCAAATAGTGGGGGAAGAGGGAAAAGACTTCTTTCAAATTGCTCGTTGGTTATACTTGGTGAATTAAAACCTACCATTAAATCTTTGAATGAATTATTTACATATGGTGTGAGTAAATAGTAAAAGGCATATTTCAATTCTACATTCAAAGTTTTAAAA